>Ga0118677_10007572_pt1 | contig 17854 bp, 13 predicted proteins | sample AliMusrvi5mmetaG_FD_86154 | JGI IMG/M metagenome (GOLD analysis project Ga0118677, IMG submission 86154) | reverse complement strand
TGTCTTTGCCGTTTATCATCGCATGAAATTCAAAAGGAGCAAATTCCGCATTGATCCCGACAACCAGCCTGCCTTTGGCCTTGATTTTGGAAAGGCTGTCATCAGCAGAAGCGGCGGGAGCATTTGCCTCCGGTTTTTTATCCGCGGTAGAAGAACAGCCGGTTAGGGTGACAGCTACCAGTATCCCCATCACAAGTGCCAGGATGCACTGCCACAAATTCTTTTTCATTTTCATGTTAAAGACCCCTTTATAATAAAATTACGCACCTATTACTTTACCATATTATGCGTTTAATTGGTCAAAAACATTTTGTAAAAACAACGCCGTCCCGCGATACAGGACCGAATCATCCAAAACAAAGCGTGAACTGTGAGCAGGATAGACTTCTCCGTCTGCGAAGGGGGCTGGGCTGTACAGGCGAAAAAAACAACCCGGTACTTTTTGATAGAAAAAACCGGCATCTTCACCGCCCATACTCTCTTGCGCACTGATGTGGATATCTTCTGCGGGAAGGATTTTGTGAGCCGACGCCAGGAAACTGTCAACCATATCCTTATCATTTTTCGTAGGCGGATATCCATTTAAAAAAGTCACCTTATAATCGGCGCGCATAGCTTTTGTAATATATTTAACAACCTCTTCAATCCGCTGAAAAACAAAATCCCGCGTATCCAGGTCCTGATTCCGGATCGTGCCATGCAGCTCGACCTTATTGGACATAATATTCTCTGCGCCCTGTCCTCCGGTCATTGTGCCGAAAGTAATCACACAGGGAGAAAAAGGGCTGATTTCCCTGCTGATGATATACTGTATCGCAGTCACCACCAGGGTCGATACCGCAATCGGATCGATGCACCGGTGCGGCTCTGCTCCATGGCCGCTTTTGCCGATAATCTCAATATCAACCTGATCATCCGCAGCCGAACTGTTGCCGTATTTGACGAAAACATCACCGTTTTTACAGGGAACCGCATGAATTTTCCGATCCGTATGCAGCGCCAGAATTGCATCTACTTTGGGATTTTCCAGCGCACCGTCTTCAATCATGGGCAGCGCGCCGCCAGGTCCCTCTTCCGCAGGCTGAAACAACAACTTCACCTGCCCGTTTAACTCATTCTCATGTTTCTTTAAAAGCTTCGCAGTCCCCAGTAAAATCGCCGTATGGGCATCATGGCCGCAGGCATGCATGTTGCTGTTTTGCGAACGAAACTCAAATTCAGATTCTTCATTGATTCTCAGTCCATCCATGTCGGCACGCAGCGCAATCGTTTTTCCACACTTATTTCCAATCAGGGCCACAATTCCGGAATGCCGCTCAAACACAGTATAGGAAACGCCCATTTCATCCAGGCGCGCTTTCACAAAAGCCGCCGTTTGCGGCAGAACCAGGCCAATCTCCGGAATTTTATGCAGATTGCGCCGCCACGCAACAATTTCACTGCTGATTGCCTTTGCCTCGTCCAACATTGTCACTTGCTACCCACTCCGTTTCTTTTTTCTGTGATCAGACTGACGCCAAATTTCAGAAATTTTTTTAGAAAACCTTTTTTTCGCCATCTGTGGCCCGTCTCAGCAAGGCAGTCCGGCAAGAAATTGCAGTATTCCTTCAGTGTCTCCTTAGTGCTCAAAATTGAAATGCAGATTACAGCTCCCATTCTTATTTTCAGAAGTGACCTTGTCGGCATAACGCATCACCAGATAGCCTGACAACCTGGCAAAAGCATTCTCGTCATTCAACAGTTCCTCTTCCGTCGGGCGTGTAGCGGACAATACCGGCAAGACTCCTTCATATTCAATGTCAACATTCAAATTGAACTCTTCAAAGCTGGCGTCGATATTGATTTTGCCCTGCACAAGCTGAAATTCGGTCAATGATTCAATGCATTGAGCCACAGCCGATGTCGCCCGAGACACCACTTCAGCCCTTGCCCCCCATGCTCCGCCGCATTCGCGGAAAAACACAAACAACTCTTCGGTCACATCAATTCCCGAATCAATTTTCAGAGTGTGATGCCTGGCTATGCCAATACGGAAAAGCAAATGCAGGGATATCGCCATAATCGTTCCCAGCGCCAGAGCATTTTTGGTCAGAGGATGCAGCCAAAGGGGAAACGATTCGCCAAAACCGGGAACAATGTCAACTCCGAACCCAAAAGTCAGTGATATGCCAAGAACAAACATGCGCCTGGCATCAAGCATGCGCGATGAACAGATTTGCATGGCCGTTGGCACGACAAAAGCTATTTCAACCATCAGAATCACGCCGATAACCGGCTGGGGCATGATGGCAAACATAGCTGCAATTTTAGGCAAAAAGGCAAACACAATAAAGCACAGGCCCGTTCCAAATGCGATCTGCCGACTGGTTGCGCCGGTCGCCACAGATAGGCCGACACTGCCGGAACTGGTAGTTTGGCCCATTGTTCCAAGCAGCCCTCCCACCATAGTCCCGAGGCCTTCGGCAAAAAGACCGTTTCCGACAGACTTTACATCCAGACGTTTCCATCCATCGTCATTGACTTTCTGACAAGTTGTCAAATTGCCGACGGTTTTGATGCTTGAACAAAAAGCCGCAATAATGAACGGCAAAACAAGTGTGGGATCAAATGCCAACCCCACATGATCAAAACTGGGCAGAGCAACCCAGGGGGCATTGAGAAACTTTTCCACCTTGTCCGCAGGCAGCAATCCGAACACATATGAACCCAAATATCCGAATCCGATGCCGGCAATAATCGAATATTCTCGCATTCGCCTGCCGCCCCAGATATGCATGCCTACGATCATGCCAAGCGTGGACACCGACAAGAGAGAAACCGGCAGACTTCCCTTTCCCTGGGCATTGAGGCCGATAAAATTGGGCAATGCATAGGTGATAAAAGTAATTGACATCAACGTAACGATCAGTCCTGTAATTTCCACTGGAAATAAAATTCTCAACCGGTGAATGATTCTGCTGAGAAAAGATTGAAAAACCCCGGCAAACAGCGTCATTCCGCACAGCAGGGGAAATCCGCCGGCCTGAACCGCCATAACGGATGCAGGAAAATAAGGCGTCCCGGTCTCATGCGCGCAAAAATATCCCGAACCGACGGAACCTTTTTGCCACGCCTGGAGAATAGTGCCGATTCCCATGGATATCATCATCATACTGACCACTGTCTGCGCCATTTCCACCGTTCCTCCCACGGCAGCGACAATCAGCACAGGAAAAATCAAATCCACCGATAACATGATTACCTGCTGCGCAATCAGAGGAATCAAAGAGGCAACAGGAACTGAATCAGAAACGCCATAGATCAGATTAGCCGGTCTGAGGGCCCTTTGCTTTGCATTGCCGCCGGCATCGTCCTCCTTGATCTGTTTGCGTTGCACGTTCATTCCTCCATGCAAATTTTTGCCGTTATCATGCTTGTTTTTCATAACATTTCTGATCTTAGGTTATAACACTCTGCGTATCGCCCATAACGGCAATTTTTCAGGCACATAAGTAAAAACCTCTCCTGGAAACCCGGAAAATTTATGCCTTTTCGTCCATCCGTCCCTGCTTTGGCGTGATTACGTATGCAAGGGTTGCGTCTTTGGGCGGTTTGTCGATAACGATCTCTCCGTGTTTCTTTTCGCCTTTGTCCTCATGGTTTCGTGAAGACGCCCAGCGAAAAGAATCCAGGGCCATCTCAGTGGAATCAAAAATCGAAAACAAGCCGGCTAAACCGGTCATATCGAAGATTTCCATTATTCCAGGTTTGAGACAGCATAGAACCAATTTGCCGCCAGACTTCGTGGTCCGTTTTAAAGCCGAAAGAAAAACCCGCAGTCCCATGCTCGAAACGTAGGCGTTGTTGGAAAAATCACAAATGATTTTATATTGCCCCGCGTCCATCAGGCTGTTACACAATTTCTCCAGTTCCGGCGACGATGTCACGTCAATTCGTCCCGCCAATTCTATTACATGAACGCCATCAAGTTCCCTTGCCTGCATGTCAGATTTGCTCCTTCTTGCGTCAAATCCCGGGGTTAAGTTGTTGGAATGATCAATACTTCACTGTTTTTGATCTTCGCTTCCAGGTTCCCCTTGATTTTGTTGATACTCTGCTGGACTTTTTTCATTTTCAGTTCACCGTCGAACTCGAGAAAAATTTCGATATATAGCCTGCCTGTATCCCGCCTTAGGCGGATTGCATGAAAATCGGCATATTCGTCAAAATGCGCCGACAGTTCCCGCAGGACATCAGCCTGAAGAGCTTCATCCTGATCATAGTAATGGTATAGATTGGTAAGTCCTGCCTCAGCAAAAACATCACGCACTCCCGGCTTCAGCAGACAAAAAACCATCTGCCCCTGTAGACGGTGGAAGTCTTTGAGCACGGAAATAAACATCGCCAACCCGGCCTCTGAAAGGACTTCAGTCCGCGAGAAATTGCAAAGGATATTCCGGGCGCCTTCTTCGATCAGCCGGCGCAGGACAGCTTCCACGGCGGTGACAGCAACGCCGTCAACTTCGGCCGGAACAATGACAACCTTTGTCGAGTCATGCGTATTGACCTCAATCTCCAAAATCTCACTCCTCCCGTATGTGAGCAGTTTGACAAATGGAAGAACCCATTTATGTCATTCGACAAAATGCATCTTTGTCCTGTTTGCGCTGCAAGCTCTATTTATTGGAGTATTTTTTAGAAGGACCTCAATGATAGTATCGATAATACCACAGGCACGGGTTTCAATTGACTGTCGGCCGAGAATTTGATCTTCCAGTTCATACTTATTCTGAAAAGAGGCCGTGTCGAAACTTCAGTTTCAGCACGGCCTCTCCATCCGCCCGCAGACAAGATCAGTCTTGAAGGGCTTTTCTTTCCATAAGGGCCTTCTGTGGATTCAACAATGCATCGGCAGTTACTGGATCAACGGGCTTCAGTTCGATGGTCACCGCTTTCAAAAAGCCGTTGAATGCGAACGGGACCTGATAGTCCTCAGTGATGGGAGTTCCCGTGTCCATGCCTATATCCATGGTTTCATCCAGTGAAATGCGCGAAAACAGTGTCTGCCGGATGCGGCCCTGTCCTACTGAAGCACCGTCCACGCTCAGTTTCGCCTGTCCGCCTTTGCCGATACCCGACCCGTCATAGACAAACTCCAGTCCGATCCGATGCCGGCCCGGCGACAGTTTTTCTGCGGAAACCACTTCATCCCGCTGAATTCCTGCCAGGTTGTAGTGATATACCAGTTTGCCCTGTCGCACGAACAGCCCCCAGCCGCCGAATCGTCCGCCCTGGGTGGCGATGACGCCTTCGCCGCCTTTTTCCGGGATCTCGATATCGGAAATGATGGAAAACGACCGGTTCTTCATGTCCGGCGCCGTTCCTTCCGGAATCCGCTTCATTCCCTGATAATAGGTGAATGTGTCCCGGCCGGAAGTGAGACTGGGCCGGATGCTCACATCCATACGGGCTTTTCGGTCATCCAGCGGCAGAACATTGTACACCCGGGCCTGCTCGTAGAAAAGGTTCTTCATCTCCTTCAGCTTGTCCGGATAGGTTGACGCCAGATCCCGGGCCTGGCTGAAGTCTTCCGACACATGGTACAGTTCCCAGTTGTATCCATCGATGATATCCACCGGGCGAAGAGCTCCGGTCCAGGGAAGGCTGACCGGTGTGGTGCCGGCAACCCATCCGTCATGATAAATGGCCCGGTTGCCGAACATTTCGAAGTACTGGAGGGTGCGCCGGCTTTTAGCCCTGGCATCATCAAAAGTATAAACCATGCTGACGCCCTCGATCGGCTTTTGCCTGGCGCCGTTCACGGCATCCGGCTGCTCGACGCCGGCTGCTTCCAGAAGGGTCGGTGCTATATCCACCACATGATGCCATTGCTCGCGCAGCGTCCCCACATCTTTGATCCGGGCGGGCCATGAGATGACCAATCCGTTGCGGGTGCCTCCATAATGGGAAGCAATCTGCTTGGTCCACTGGAAGGGAGTGTCCATGGCCCAAGCCCAGCCCACAGGGTAGTGATTGTATCCCAGCGGACCCCCGAGATCATCTATGTGCTTCAGCAATACGCTGGCATCTTCTTTCAGCGCATTAAAAACGACTATCTCATTCATCAGGCCGGTGGGCATTCCTTCACCGCTGGCGCCGTTATCACCGGTGATGAAGACAACCAGCGTGTTGTCCTGCAGCCCCATCTGCCCGATTTCCGTGAGCATTCGCCCCACTTCATTGTCCGTATGGGCCAGGAAGGCTGCGTATACTTCCATCATCCGTGCATAAAGTTTTTTCTGTTCCGGTGTGCAGGAATCCCAGGCCGGTATTCCCGCCGGCCTTGGCGTCAACTGCGTGTCCTTGGGGACAATGCCCAGTTCCTTTTGTCTGGCAAGAGTGATTTCCCGCTGCCTGTCCCAGCCGTGGTCGAACTGGCCGCGGAATTTTTCGATCCAGGCCTTGGGTGCATGGTGGGGCGCATGGGTCGCGCCGGGGGCAAAATAGACAAAGAACGGTTTCTGCGGTGCGAGTGACTTCTGGGTGTGGATAAAGTCTATGGCATTGTTCGCCAAGTCCGTGGTCAGGTGATAGTCCGGTCTGCCTACGTACGGTTCGATAGGCCTGGTTCCGTCAAAAACGGCTGGCGCCCACTGATTGGTGTCGCCGCCGATAAAACCGTAGAAATGCTCGAAACCCAGTCCGGTGGGCCATAGATCGAACGGACCGACCTGACTGCTTTGCCAGTCCGGAACGTTGTGGTTTTTGCCGATCCAGGCCGTGGAATATCCGTTTTGGCGCAGGGTCTCCGCCACGGTCGCAGTATCTTTGCCCATCAGGGAATCGTATCCGGGATAGCCTGTAGCCATCTCAGTGATGACACCCGTGTGAACCGAATGATGGTTGCGCCCGGTGAGAAGGGCGGCGCGGGTGGGTGATGACAGGGCCGTGGTGTGAAACTGGTTGTACTTGAGTCCGTCAGCTGCCAGCCGGTCCAGATGAGGCGTTGGAACCGGTCCGCCAAAAGTTCCGGCAGCACCAAAACCGGAATCGTCCAACAGGATCAAAAGGATGTTCGGCGCACCTTGCGGCGCAGTCTGCATCACCGGAAAATCCGGTGTTGAATCTTTGGCACGAAGTTCGATCTTGCCGTTAAAAGGCGGCTGAGGTGTGGGCAACAGCGTTTCAGCAGTCGCAACCGGCGCCATAAGTGCGTTGGTACCCAACATTAGAGCTGCTAAAGTCGAAAATCTTTTCATAATAGCCTCCCCTCCATTGTGATCTTTCATGCGCCACGGGTTCATGAATCAGATTTCTGCAAGCGCTGCCTTTTTCCTGACAACTCGAACATTTGATTGTTCCGCTTACAGGGAAATGATAACGGTGATAATCATTTTTACCTTAAAATTTCAAACTTTGTCTTATATTTCGCCGTTGTGTCCCGCTGTACCTACCTATATAATGTTGGTAGCTGCAACCGATTAACTCAGGCGAAAAGGAGACGTTCACGCATGGAAAACTATAGAACCGTCGGTGAATTTGAGAAGCAAGAATCGGTCTTGCTGATCTGGCCCCCTTCACCCTATGCAACCGCGCAACTCAACAACGACATTGTCAGCGCAAAGGTTGTACAGTCAATAGCCGGGGAATTGGAAGTTATTGTTTGCTGCTTCGATGAGTCCGTGCAGCAGCGGGCTCAAAAAGCACTGACCCATTATGGGGTTGACACCGACCGGGTCCGCTTTGTCATATTTCCTGCCGAAATCATTTATCCGCGGGACTTTGGCGCCGAGGTCATGCTCGACAGTCTCGGAAACCGTGCAAGAGTCGATTTTCGCTTTAACACGTATGGCTTCGCTTCCGAGGATGACGATATTTCAATTCGTCTGCGAGGGTTTGGTAAATTTCATGCAGAACTTGCGGGAATAAGTGATAGCAGGCCTTCCACCTTAATAAGCGAAGGAGGCGACCGTGAATTTAACGGCTGCGGTGTCATGATGGCCGTACATGAGACGGAAGTTGCGAAACGCAATCCCGAAAAGTCCACAATGGAGGTTGAGCAGGAACTAAAGCGCGTATTTCATCTCAATCAGATCATCTGGATTCCCCAGTGCTCTTATGACGATGAGCTCCCGTTTTCCGGAGCGATTCCCTCGGCCGACGGCCGCCTGAACTCCTATCGCAGTTCCTCCGCCAATGGACACATTGATGAAATCTGCCGCTTTGCCGGCAAAGACACTATTATTATCGCGCATGTTTCCGAAGAAGAAGCCAAGGCCGGAAAATTGCATGCTTTGAACAAACCGCGGCTCGACAAAGCTTATGAAGCCGTGAAAAATGCCAGGAATCATGATGGAAAGCCCTTTACCATTTTCAAAATGCCTGTACCGGAACCAATCTATGTTGATCTTTATCCAGAGGATGACGCATTTTCTCTTTGGAGCAAGGCCAGCGACGTTTTGGGCGGAGTCTTATTAGACGGAACGCCATTCCCGTCTACACCGGTCAATGTGCTTCCGGCACTAAGCTACTGCAACTTTTTGATTGCAAACAATGTGGTCGTTGCTCAGAAGTATTACGAGGAAGGGATGCCGGAAATAATTCGGGAAAAAGATGAAAATGCGCTTCAAGTATTGCAGGCCGCTTTTCCGGACCGCCGAATTGTTCAAATTAATACATTGTCACTTAACTTGTACGGCGGCGGAATTCATTGTCATACACGAAATATTCCTGCTTGTATTGGCGCGTTTCCGATACCCAATTCAATCTATTGAACAATTACTGATATTGTTTTGCATCTCCGGCTACCTGCCGCAAGGCGAATTTCTTATAGAAGTCGATTGCTGACAAATAATCGTTCAACCAAACGTGTTCATCTGCCTTATGCGCCTGGCTTTCGATGCCTGGTCCAAAAATGAAAAACGGCATCTCTGGGTCGACACACAGGTAGGATACATCGCTTGCACCGAAAAATCGGCGAAAATGTGCCGTTATACCGCAATCCAATGCCGCCGCCAGTGCTTTTTCCAAGACGGGATGACTGGCTTCACATCGCAAGGGCCGTAAAAAGAAACGCGCCGATATTTCGATGAAATTTCCCCAAGATGTTCCCCAGATTGCTGCCGCTGCTTCACGCAAGGGACGCAGTACGTCTTCTTCCGTCATCCCGGGAATCGGCCGCAAATCGAGGATGGTTTCGCATGTGTCCGGAACCATATTTGCCGCTTTTCCCCCCTGGATGATGGTCGGAGACCAAGTCGGCCGACCTAGGTCAGGGTCAGAACCGAAGCTTTCATAGGGTGGGTGTTTTTTCAGCCAATCCAGGTATTCAGCCATCAAAAGGACGGCATTCAGTCCTTCCTCCGGTTTCGCTCCGTGGGAAGAAACACCTTTCGTTCGCAAGTCGGCGACAAGGCATCCTTTGGTGGTATTCACCACTTCCAGGCAACCCGCTTCCCCCACGTGATTGGTCGGCTCACCTACCACCAGGCACCCAGCGCCTTCCATTCCGCCAGCTGCCACAAATGCTCTTGCTCCGGCCATATCCCTCTCTTCACCGGCAGTGCCGAGAAGGACCAGATCATGTTCCAGCTCAATCCCCTCCTGCGCAAATTCGATCATCACCATCGCCATTGCTGCAAGTGAAGATTTTGTGTCCGATGAGCCCCGACCGTACAATTTTCCATCAGCAATCTCCGCGCCGAACGGATCTTTCATCCAGCCCGCGCCTACAGGAACAGTATCCAAGTGCGCGTTGAGCACCAGCTTGTTGCCCCGGCTTCGCCCCGGCAAGCAAGCCACCAAGTTGAATCGATCAGCATCCACCGGCTCCAGCCGGCCTTCAATTCCAACTGCGGCAAGCCGCTCAGCAAGCATTTCGGCCAGTGCAGTTTCCTTGCCTCCTGTCGTGTCGATCCTGATCATATCTGTCAGCAATTTTAGGCGATTTTCCATCTTTTCCTTACTGTCGACATGGCCGCTCATTTCGTATCCTCCTTACAAATCAATAGACGTCCCCGCGCACCACCGAACTTTGCGATGTCAGTTGTGACCAACCGCACGCCGCCAGTCCGCCGTAACCAGCTCCAAAATATTTTTTGCCCGTTCGGTGTAGAGGCGAACACCTTCAAAATTAGGCGATCCAAGCACCTTCTGCATCAAAAGCCCATCCTCGCCGAACCAACGCGGCATTACTCCGCCCAGAAAGTAGCCGCTTCGGCGAAGTATGTCCACAGCTTCTCCAGTTGCCGCCACTGTGAGCGGCAGAAAAACCTGATAGACCAGAATGCCGCTTTCACTAGCCTGACGGTCGAATTCTGTCAGCATTTTGGAAAAGTCACTGCCTATAACCGTAAAATTCATTCTCGCCACAGCCACTGACGGATAGAGATCCAGTTTTCCTTGCGTCATTTGTTCGGAGGACAAGTGACCATCACCAGGAAGAAAACGATGACCGTGATCAAAATCATCATAGAGATATTCTAACTGTTTCCTATAAATTGGCGGCAAATAAATTGTTTGCGGTCTGGCTTCATAAGGCCGAAAAACCACTATCACCGCCACACGTCCGGCATTGGCAACCTTCATCGACCGAGCCATTCCTGCTCCAGGCAACAAAGCCAATTCGCAGCCTGTTTCAGCGTATTGATTCTCGGTATATGCGCGCTGCGAAGAAACATGGTTGCATACGGCTTCCCCCCAGACTTGCTTCAGCCCAAACTTGACGGGAATCCCGGGAATGGCAAGTCGGTTCAGTTCAGTTGCCACGCTTGTCCCTCGCCAATCATGGTGAACCAGTAGCTGAAGAGCTTCATAGAGAGAAGGATTGAATGACGCTGTAGCGCAAAAGGCTGTATGACCTATGATTTCGCCCCCAGTTGTACGTACCACTGCGCGATATGTTTTGCCGTTCAGTTGCTCCGCAATCAGCTGATCCGGATCGTAGATGCTTTTCACGTGATAATCATCGCCATATACAGAGCGGAATAAATTAACCACACCCTTCGCATCTGCCGGTTTAAAAAAATCTACCGTCCACTCTACAGCCACAGCCTATTCCTCCTCGATCGGTTTTTGAACCTAACTGTCCAAGACAGCGCGACAGAGCATATTTTCTGCTTAATCCACTCTATTGGGTATGGATTAAGATCGTTTCTTGCCAATGATATTTCAAAAGCCTTCATCTCGTTTGCGATACGTTCAGCGCGCGTGCCCAGGACGACCTGTACGCCCGCGTCTATTCCACAATCGGGTCCGCATCTTCTTCGCCCTCGTATTCTCCAGTCAGTTATTTCCACAGGAGGAAACTTAGTGTAATTTGCAGAATAGAATTTAGCGATACCTCACGTTTACTGGCGCCAGGTAATTATTTATGAAGGAGTGGACGGAATGAAAAGAATTCTGGTGGTTGCTCTTGTATTAGCCTTTATGGTAAGCGCAGTGCCGTTCGCGGCGACCGCATCAGCGGAAGGTCAGAAATTATCGGTCGAACAACTTAACCAGATTACAGCGGAAATACTCAATACGCTGCGCGATGAGCCAACCGGCGGCCAAATAATTGCCAGAAGTGAGCTTGACGCGATGCTGGCCAAATATGCCCGCGGCATTTCCGGCGGCGGCATGATGTATACCAAGATAGCCAACGGTGATTTTGAAAAAAGAAACAACAAATGGGAACTGGGTAAAGAAGTGACCCGTATGGAAAACTGGGTGCAAATTGCAGGAGGCTCGAATCCCTCCATGCGCATGGAAATTTTAACTTTGGCGGGCGGAAACAAGCCTGTGGGAAATATTGATGTGACACTGATCAAATACGATGATAATTTCACCTACATGTACACATGGGTAAAGTGGGAAAAAGAAGGTACATTAATAAAAATTCCCAAACAATTCTTTAAGGGCCTTCCAGATCCGACGCAGCATAAAGGTCCCGAGGATAAGACTCCGGATGGAAAAGCAATTCTTTTCGACGACCAGACAGTAAACGAACAGCTTTGCAAGGTTTATAGCCGCACCGGCGCCAATCCCAGGTTAGGCGAGCCACAATCAAGTTATCACTGGTTTTCCACAGATAAAGGATTTGATATTATCGACGCCTCATACCAGCGGGATGGAAGCAAAATTAAGCAAAAATCAATGATTACCTTTGAGCGGATTGGCAGCGGTCTTGACGCCAGTTTGTTCAATCCGCCTTCTGATGTGAACTTTAAAGAAAGTGGCAATTCTAGTGATTCAGGCAAGCCTGAAGACAGCAATAAACCACGAATGAAGATTAACCCTTTTGGTTTTTAGGTGAGTGGCATATCGTCTTTTCCGGGCTGCAGGCAATGCTTTGCCGGCAGCCCTTTTGTCTGCAGATATTCCGGCATATACGTCACTTCTTGCCTTAAAAAGTCTCATAAAAGTCAATTGTGGTATTTCTCTCCGTATCGCCTATAACGGCGAAAAATCTATGTGAATATTTTGCTTGAAACGGGCATCGATTCCGCGTAAATTGAGCAGTCATCACGGAAAGAATGAGCAGCTGTCACGCAGGAATTGAGCAGTCCCTTTGGTAATCCTGTGAATCAATGCACCAAAGCTGGTGTAAATACATTCACAGGGAGGAATCCATCATGATCCGATACCGTGAGATTCTCAGGCTCCACAACCACGGGATCAGCAAAACCGGCATTGCCCAAAGCTGCGAGTGTTCCCGTAATACAGTGGCCAAGGTGGTGCAGCGGGCAGAAGATGTCGGAATTACCTGGCCACTACCCCCTGAATTTACCGACGCCAAGTTGCTCAAGGTCTTGTTACCGCAGACCGAGATGCCTGCATCCCGCAAACCGCCGGATTACGAGACTGTTCACAAGGAACTGGCCAAAAGTGGCGTCACACTCAGTCTTCTGTGGAATGAATACTGCGAAAACTGTCGCCTGGAAAAGAAAATTCCCTTCATGTACACCCAGTTCTGCAAATACTACCGGGAATATGCCCAGGTAACCAAAGCCACAATGCATATCGGCCATAAGCCCGGCGAAAAAATGGAAGTGGACTGGGCCGGACAAACTGCAGCGCTTATTGACACGGATACGGGAGAAATCATTCCGGCCTACATCTTTGTCGCCGTCCTTTCTTCAAGCGGGTACGCCTATGTGGAAGCGTTTCTTTCGCAGAACCAGGAATGCTGGATTACCGCCCATGTTCATGCCTACCGTTTCTTTGGCGGCGTCACGCGAATTCTGGTTCCCGACAATTTGAAAACAGGGGTTTCCCAATGCTCCTGGTATACGCCGGTCATCAATAAAACCTACCATGAAATGGCTGAGCATTATGGTACTGCCGTAATCCCTGCCCGCGTGCGAAGACCCCAGGACAAACCGAAAGTGGAAAACACCGTAGGCATCGTTTCTACCTGGATTTTGGCCGCGCTTCGGCGTCAGCAGTTTTTCTCCCTTGTGGAGCTGAATCAGGCCATGAGAGAGAAACTGGACGAATTGAACCGGAAGCCGTTTCAAAAGAAACCCGGCAGCCGGCACAGCGCCTTTGTGGAAGAAGAAAGAGCAACACTGCTGCCCTTGCCGCGTGATCCCTATGAACTGGCAAGCTGGCGGGTGGCAACGGTTCAGTTCAACTACCACGTCGCGGTGGACAAAATGCATTACAGCGTACCGTATGAATATATCAAGCACAAAGTGGATGTGCGCCTGACGCGAAATGTCGTGGAAGTATTCTTTGGCGGAAACCGAATCTGCTCCCATCCCAAACTCTACGGGCGCGAAGGTCAATACAGCACGGTAACCGAGCACATGCCCCACGACCATCGCCAATACATGGCCTGGGATGCCAAGCGCTTTCTGGCATGGGCTCAAAAAATCGGTCCCCATGCCCACACCACCGTAAACGCCATCCTCACATTCCACAAAGTGGAGCAGCAAGGGTATAAGAGCTGTATGGCTTTGCTCAAACTGGCGGACAAATACTCCATTGAAAGATTGGAAGCCGCCTGCGCCAAAGCGTTGTCCTACACGCCTCACCCCAGTTACAAAAGCATCCAGACGATCCTCCAAACAGGTCAGGACAAACTCAAAACCGAAGAGGGCGGCAACAAGTCCGCAGAATCCGATGAATTCGGTTTTGTCAGAGGCGCTGGCTATTACGGGAGGAAGTCGACATGATGAACGGCGCAACTCTTTCCAAACTCCAGGATATGCGGCTTTCCGTCATGGCGGAAGCGTATCGCCATCAATTGTCTGACACCGCTCTGGCAGCCCTTGAGTTTGAAGAACGGTTCGGATTGCTGGTGGACGCGGAGTGGAACCGCCGCAAAAGCAATCGCCTGTCCAAACTGATTCGCAACGCCGATCTGCAACATCATAACGCCGCGATTGAAAACATTGAGTACCATGCGGACCGCAAACTCGACAAGGGACAAATCACCAGGCTGGCAACCTGCGCATACATCGCGGAAAACCACAACATCATCGTTCTCGGTGCTTCCGGTTCCGGCAAAACGTATCTCTCCTGCGCGTTTGGCATCGCAGCCTGCCGCAACTTTTACACGGTCAAATACGTCCGGTTGCCGGACTTGCTCAACGAGATGGCGGTTGCCCGGGGCGAGGGGATCTACCAGAAGGTTCGCAAGCAATACCAAAAGGTCAGTCTGTTGATTCTGGACGAATGGTTACTCTTGCCGCTGACAAACAGTGAAGCCAGAGATGTGCTGGAAATTGTGGAAGCCCGGCACAAACGCGCCTCAACAATTTTCAGCTCCCAGTTTGCTCCGGCAGGCTGGCACGGAAAAATTGGAGAAGGCACACTCGCAGATGCCATATTGGACCGCATCGTGCATGACTCGTACTCCATTTTCATAGACGGGGAGGAATCGATGCGCAAGCGTAAAGGAATCAGCGACTGATTCTTAGAGGGGGAGTCATCCTCACAGTGGCTCCCCAACTCTGGAACCGTGGCTCAGACCAAAACGGAATGGCGGCTCCGCCGCATCGGAATGGTCAGTTTGTCCAAGCGGCGTGAGCGGTGCTCACTAGGAGCGTGACGGGTGCTCACCGCGGTGCGGAATAGGTGCTCAACTCACGCGAAATATTCAGTGAAAGAGCAATGAAAAAGATGTCCCGGTTATTTATATGTGCCGTAATAGTGCTCTTTGTAACGTTCATTGCGAGTTCAACCGGTGGGCATCTGTTCAGCGGTGTCGCTTCAGCGTCTGAGTACAAGATGACCACCCCAATTCCTCCCGGCATCGAGTCGCCGGACAAAGTTGAAACCCGCCTCGGCACACTGAAATTCTTCGATGGGTTTCCTGACAAATCCAGCGTCGAGAAGCTTTACGACAACCTCGATTTCCAGCGCGCAGTGCAGGCTTACCTACTGGGCCTTCCCGCAGTGAACCAAGCGGGGAACCGCGCCGCAATCCTTCAGCTGGGACCTGTAAACACCACGATACCAATATGGGAACAGATGGTTGATTCCCGAACGATCGAACTGACTGCCAACGACAACACTCCGTACACATGGTTTTGGATCAACCTCAACAACGGTCCGCTGGTAATCGAGGTGCCTCCGAAGGTGCTGGGCCTGATCAACGACATGTGGTACCGCTGGGTAACTGATGTTGGTATCACCGGACCGGACAAAGGAGCAGGCGGGAAGTTCCTGGTGCTGCCACCCGACTACAAAGGAGAAGTGCCGACCGGTTACATCGTCGTGAGGCCAAGCACATTTAGCAACCTTGTCATCTGGCGAAGCTTCCTGGTGAACGGCGACCCGAAGCCGGGTGTGGATCAGGTGAAGCAACATGTGAAAGTCTACTCGCTGGACCAAGCTGCTAATCCGCCGCAGCTGAACTTCGTGAATATGTCCGGCAACCCCTTCAGCATGCTCAACCCTGCCGATTACCCATATTGGGAACTGCTCAATCAGGTTGTGCAGGAAGAACCGAGTGAATCGCTCGACCCAGTGCGGCTTGGTTATTTTGCCTCAATCGGTATCGTGAAAGGCAAGCCGTTCGCTCCTGACGCACGGATGAAGAAGATCCTTATAGAAGCTGCCGCGGTAGGCGACGCCACGGCTCGCGCGATTGCTTTTGCGATGAGGCAGAAGGCTGACTTCTATTATGAGAACAGCGCTTGGCAGCTCCCGTTCATAGGCGGCTACAAGTTCGAAGATCAGCCTGGCGTGTTCAATCTCGACGGTTATATCATGTACTACTTCGCAGCTACAGGTGTCACACCGGCCATGGAAATGAAGATGGTCGGGCAAGGTTCCCAATACGCCTGGGCAGTCAAAGATTCCAAGGGCAACCCGCTGGATGGAGGCAAGAACTACAAATTGCACCTGCCTGCCAATGTTCCGGTCAAGGACTTCTGGTCAGTGATCCTTTACAGCAATCAGACCCGCTCAATGATTCAAACCGATCAGCAGTTCCCGAGCGTGAGCAGCCAGAAAAAAGATCTGCAGATCAATGCTGACGGCTCAGTCGATGTCTATTTTGGTCCGAAAGCACCAGAGGGCAAAGAGCCAAACTGGGTGCAGACCACCCCCGGTAAAGGATGGAATACTATCCTGCGGATCTATGGTCCACTTGAGCCCTGGTTCGACAAGACGTGGAGACCAGGAGAGATTGAGCTTCAGCCTTGAAATTCAATCCCAATGGATCGATCTGAGTAGCAGGTGCGGAAAACCATATCAGTAGCAAATGTGAAATAGGTGGATTCGCCGGGCGACGGCTCGCCTCCACCATTCAAATCCACCCAAAACCATTCTAATTCTAGAATTGATTTTTACACCCCAACAGACACCCCAAAAAGTTTTCCTAATCGTTCCTAAGTGGAGGTTGTTTAATAACGTAAAATAGCTGAAAAACCATAAAAATAAGGCGTTTCCGCCTCAGTGTTCCTATCAGTTCCTACCCGCACGAGTAAATGGCATTCAAGAGGTCGACAACCTATTTATATCTTAAAAAAGATAAAGCGACTACCATTTTTTGGTGGTCGCTTTATCTTTGGAGACACCTTTTATCAGAAGGTTTTATTAGGAATCAACCTCAACAACTATGAGAGTTTTCTTCGATGCTTTCGGGTGGGGAGTGACGCCCGGTTTTGTGAGTTTTACCCACTTTCTGTAGTAGCTTGCGTGTTCGGTGATTGTGTAGCACTTATCTGCACGCGTGTTTTTGCGGCTTCGCGGGAGATCCTCTGCGTCAGTGTACCTGTTCGGAGCCTGAAATACGGCGATATAGGCGTAAAATTTCCGGACCGCTTTTGGACAGAATCGATATCCATGTGGGGGTTCAGAGGGTGAAATACGAAGAGATGATCTCCGACAGGGTGGCGGAATCATCCGATGAGATAGCAGCCCGTGTCACTGCGGCCCGAAACATCCAACTGAAACGTTTTGCCGGAACAGGGATTTATTGCAACACGCAGATGACTCACAGGCAAATAAAGACCACATGCCTCATTACTGCTGAGGCACAAGAGCTGTTGCGGCAGGTATTTGAAAAAATGAAGCTCAATGCAAGGTCTTATGACCGGATTATCAAAGTGGCGCAGACGATAGCCGACCTGTCGGGAGAGAAGAAGATAGGGGCCAATCGGATGGCGGAGGCAATCCAGCTCAGGGTCGCGGTCAGCGAGCAGAGTTAGTGTGGACATTCGCTGGTCGAATCTGCAATACCTCTTCAAGCCTCACTGTCGCGCCACAGGAAGTGACGGGGAAGAATATGTTTTCAAATGGGATATTTACTGGTGAGCAACTGCGCTGGAGCTGGCGTTTCACGACCGAGGAAAGCGAGAAAAGTTTGACGCATGGATATGTGGGTATACTACGCGGTATTGGTTTTCGTTCTTTGGTTGTTTCTCTGATCCGGTTGGCG
>Ga0118677_10007570_pt1 | contig 17855 bp, 12 predicted proteins | sample AliMusrvi5mmetaG_FD_86154 | JGI IMG/M metagenome (GOLD analysis project Ga0118677, IMG submission 86154) | reverse complement strand
CCTTCTACCTTGAAGCCGTAAACGTCTACCTCAAGTCCGCATTCAAGCCCAGGAAACCACGCTCGACCAAGAAGCCAGCCAAAGGGACACCACCAGCTTCAGATCAGGCCTGAACGGTTACGAAAAATCAAGCAAGTGGGGTGGGGGGGCGAAAAACAAGGGATGGATTCATCCATCGGTGGCCCTTGTGTGGGCTTATGCCGGTGGAGGTCGAGTTCAGCCAGCCGTCCTGAATCGCCCGGGGGGAGAGAAAATCCGCGAAGACAGGAAGACCACGAAGAAAGAAGAGGATCTTCTTCGTGGTCTTCCCGTCTTCGCGGGAATGCCTAGGTCTGCGGGAAGGCTCTAGCTGCAGCCGGTGGTGGCGCCGCAGGTCTGGCACTTCATGCAGGCACCGTTGCGCACCAGGGTGAGGTGGCCGCACTCGGGGCAGGGATCCCCGGTGTAACCCTTCTCGCGAGCGGCCTGGGCGGCCGACACCGCCTGCCGGGCACCCGTGACGCCCACCAGCACGGGGGCTGGTGTGGAGGCAATCTGGGCGGGAGCGCCCGGTCCAGTGGCCTCGGGGAAGGGCAGGGGGGTGCCCGTGGGCAGGCTGGGCAGATTCACGCCGGGGGCCTGGCTGTTGGGCCGGACGCCCGCAGCGGTCATGAGCTGCTCGGGTTCCACGTGGGCCAGGTCATAGCGGCCCAGATAGCTGATGGCAAGTTCCCGGAACACGAAGTCAATGAGGCTGGTGCTGAGCTTGATGGTGTCGCTGCCCATGACCATGCCACCTGGCTCGAAGCGGGTGAACAGGAAGGCATCGCAGAACTCTTCCAGGGGCACGCCGTGCTGAAGGCCCATGCTGACGGCAATGGCGAAGCAGTTGAGCACGGCGCGGAAGGCGGCGCCCTCCTTGTGGATGTCGAGGAAGATCTCGCCCAAGCTGCCGTCTTCGTATTCGCCGGTGCGCAGGTAGAGCTTGGTGCCACCGATGGTGGCGGACTGGGTGTAGCCGCCGCGGCGGTTGGGCAGGCGGCGCCGGTAGGTGCGGACCAGCTGATTGGTCAGGGCCTGGGCCAGCACGGGCGTCTTCTCGGCAGGGGTGGCCTGCTCGTCCATCAGCGTATCCACGCCGTCCAGCAGGTCCAGGCTGGTGGCCATGGCCTGGCTCATCTTGGAGCCGTCACGGTAGAGGGCCACGGCCTTGAGCATGAGCTGCCAGCTGGCTTCGTAGATGCTGCCGATCTCGGGCACGGTGGCTTCGGCGGGGAGGTTGATGGTCTTGCTGATGGCGCCGCTGAGGAAGGGCTGGGCAGCGCCCATCATGCGCAGGTGGCCCATGGGGGCGATGTAGCGACGTCCGGTCCGGCCGCAGCGGTTGGCGCAATCGAAGATGGGCAGGTGCTCATCCTTGAGGTAGGGCGCCCCCTCCACGGTCATGGAACCCGCCAGGGCCAGGAGGAAGGTCTCCACCTGCTCGGCGCTGAAGTCGTTCTTGAGGCGGTCCACGTCGATGGCGTAAGCGGGGTCGAAGGCCGTGGGGAGCTTCTGCTCCACAGAGGCGATCTCCTCCTCAGCCCAGGCGGCACCCTTGAGCATGCTGCGGGTGATACCGGGGGTCTCGTCCGTGATCTGCAGCCAGCCCACCACGTGCCGCTCGATCTCCTGGATCTGCTTGGAGGAGTAGCCGATGCGGGCTAGGGCCTCGGGGATGGCGCGGTTCACCAGCTTGAAGTAGCCGCCGCCCGCCAACTTCTTGAACTTCACCAGGGCGAAGTCGGGCTCGACCCCGGTGGTGTCGCAGTCCATGAGGAGGCCGATGGTGCCCGTGGGGGCCAGCACCGACACCTGAGCATTGCGGAAGCCCCACTGCTCGCCGTAGGTGAGGGCCGTGTCCCAGCTTTCGCGAGCGGCCTCCACGATGCGCTTGGGCACGCCAGCGCCATGCAGACCCTGAGGCCGGATGGAGAGCTGCTCGTACTCCGAGGCAGGCGCATTGTAGGCGGCGCGGCGGTGGTTGCGAATGACGCGCAGCATGTGGGCGGCGTTCTTCTGGTAGCCGGGGAAGGGCCCCAGCTCCCGTGCCATTTCGGCGCTGGCGGCATAGGCATCACCCGTGAGGATGGCCGTGAGGGCCGCGCACCACTGGGTGCCGTCCGTGCTGTCGTAAGGGATGCCCATGCGCATGAGCATGGCGCCCAGGTTGGCGTAGCCCAGGCCCAGGGTGCGGAACTCGTAGCTGAGCCGGGCGATGGAGTCGCTGGGGAACTGGGCCATGAGCACACTGATTTCCAGCACCACGGTCCAGAGGCGGATGCCGTGGCGATAGCCCGCCAGGTCGAAGCCGCCGTCCTCCGTGAGGAAGGTGCAGAGGTTCAGCGAGGCCAGGTTGCAGGCCGTGTCATCCAGGAACATGTATTCAGAGCAGGGGTTGCTCGCGTTGATGGGGCCGTCTTCGGGGCAAGTGTGCCAGTCGTTGATGGTGGTGTTGAATTGGATTCCGGGGTCGGCGCAGGCCCAGGCGGCGCGGTTCACTTTCTCCCAGAGATCCTTGGCCCGGAGCTTCTTCGAGACCTTGCCGTCCGTGCGGCGCTTGAGTTCCCAGTCGCCGTCCATCTCCAGGGCGCGCATGAAGGGATCCGGGACTCGCACGCTGTTGTTGGAGTTCATGCCGCCCACGGTGGCATAGCCCTCACCATCCCAAGAGGTGTCATAGCCCAGGAGGTCGCGGGTCAGGTCGCCTTCCGCCAAGCGGCCCAGGCACTGGGTCAGGAAGGCTGCGGGCACGCCCTCGCGCTTGGCCTTGGCCAGGGCCTTTCGCAGGGCCTCGTTGGTCAGGGGATTGGTGTCCCTGGAGGTGGAGCCTTCCACGCTCAGGCAGATGTTGTCCCAGTGGCGGCGCACCAGGGCACTGCCCGCGGCCAGCATGGCCACCTTGCGCTCCTCCGTGACCTTCCAGTCCACGAAGGCTTCGATGTCGGGGTGGTCCAGGTCCAGGCAGACCATCTTGGCGGCGCGGCGCGTGGTGCCGCCGCTCTTGATGGCGCCGGCGGCGCGATCGCCCACGGCCAGGAAGCTCATGAGGCCCGAGCTCTTGCCTCCCCCCGAGAGGTTCTCATCGGAGCCGCGCACCTTGGAGAAGTTGGTGCCGGTGCCGGAGCCGTACTTGAAGATGCGGGCCTCGCGGGTCCACAGGTCCATGATGCCGCCCTCGTTCACGAGGTCATCGGCCACGCTCTGGATGAAGCAGGCATGAGGCTGGGGCCGCTCATAGGCCGAAGTGGATTTCTCCATGCCGCCCGTGACGGGATTCACGAAGCTGTGGCCCTGGGCCGGGCCCGAGATGCCATAGGCGTAGTGCAGGCCGGTGTTGAACCACTGGGGCGAATTGGGCGCGCACATCTGGTTGGCGAGCATGTAGGTCAGCTCGTCATAGAAGGCCTGGGCGTCCTCACCCGTCTCAAAATAGCCGTGAGACTCGCCCCAATGCCGCCAGCAGCCCGCTAGGCGATGGAAGACCTGCCGCGCGTCCTTCTCCCCGCCATTGGCTTCGTCGATGCCCTTCCGACGGAAATACTTCTGGGCCAGGATGTCCACGGCCACCTGGGACCAGGTCTCAGGCACCATCACGTCCTTGGCCTCGAAGACCACCGTGCCGTCGAGCTTCGAGATGCGGCTGGTGCGCGGGACGAAGGGGATCCCTTCCAGGGGGTCGTGACCGGCCTTCGTGAAGTGACGGGCAATCTTCATGAGACAGTCCTGGGTTAAGAGTGTGGATGGAGGAGATTTCGGGAGGTTCAAACCGGTCCATCGAGGGGTACAGGACGCTCCCCAGGCAGTGGGGAATTCTGCAGTCGACCTCTATGGGTTGTGCCGGAGGAAAAGGATGGCCCCAACATGTAGGGGTGTCAAGGGTGAGGCACCGTAATTTTCCAGGATCGAAAAAAGTCCCATGAATCGTGCACTTCGAAGGCTCCCAGCAATCGCCGAAGGGCCACCCGGTGGCGTTGGAACGAGCATCCCGGCTACTCTGAATCCAAGCCGGGCCCCATGCATCGGGGTGCGATGAACCGGGTCAGGTCGGAAGAAGCAGCCCTAAGTCGTTCCCCCGAGTGCCGTGGCAAGCCCGGCCCTCCTTTTACGTCAAGCGCGTAGCGCGAGTCGGACGCGGCTAAATGCCGCGTTCGACAGTAAAAGGAATCACCGCAGCCCGCGAAGCCGCAAAGCGGATTCGTGGTTGAGGAGATCGCCCGGCAGAGAGCGGCTCCGCCAGAGCGAGTCGCCACTGGCTTGCGCTCCCAGTGGGTCCCCGCTCCGCAGAGCCCCCCCCACGCTCACCTAAAACAGACATTCACTGTCGTTTTCTAACTCCGAATCCGCGCAGCGGATTTGGAGCCCGCACGGCACACGGAGTACAGCGCACACTCCCCACAGGTGCTCCGCTGCCGCACCCCCGGGCAATCCCCCAGAATTCCCAGGTGGCTGAGGGCGAAGTCGTAGCGCAGGGGGTCTGCGGGGTCCAGGCGGCGCAGGGCGTCGGTGATCTCCATCGCCATGCGCCCGTCCGGCGTGGCGCGGGCCGTGAGCCCGATGAACCGGGAGACCCTCGCCACATGGGTGTCCAGGGGGATCACCAGACTGGCCACGGGGTAGCCGGTCCAAATGCCCAGGTCTGGCCAGTCAGTGCGGGCCATCCAGCGCAGGAACATGCGCCAGCGCTTGCAGGCGGCTCCCTCCAGTGGATCCGGGAGCGAGAAGCGGGTTCCATAACTGGCTGGCAGTTCCCGGCGCAGCCGCTGGACCAAGCGGGAGAGGGCAGCATCCGTGCTGAGGCCGGGGCCCGGCAGCAAGTGGGTCTCCAGGCCCATGCCGCTTTCGGCGTCCAGGCGCTTCCAGGCCAGCAGCCAGGCTGTCAGGTCCAACTGCGTGTGGAAGCGCCATGCCCAGGCCTGAAGCGCCTGGCCCAGATGCTTCTGGATGGCAGGCGCCGAATGGTCCCGCAGCCAGCTAGCCGGCTGCTCCCCCAGCGGGGTCAGGGCGGCCCGCACGGCACGGATCATGGGGTCCACGCGGCCATAGGCCAAATGGGCCGCCACGAACGCTGCCAGTTCCTGATCCAGAGGCTCCGCGTAGGTCAGGGGCACGCTGAGGGGATCCCGCTCCAGGGCCGGGGCCGTGTCGTACTGGGTGCAGAGGCCATCCAGGCGGGCCTTCAGAGTGGCTACGGCAATTCCCATGTGCCCCAGTCTCAGGCCTCCGGGGGGTCCTGGATTAAAAAAACGCACTTCCTGGCTAAAACCACTATGTAAGCAAAGGCATCGCCTGTAGTCTGGTTTGTGGTGGCCCGTGGCCCCTTTTGGAGCAATAACCGCACATGATGAACCTGCGTGGCCTTGGAAACCTGGCGAAGATCCTAGAAGAAGCTGCAAAGCCCGATTCCGTGTTGCGGGAAGACCGTGAAAAGCCCAAGCCCAAGGTTCTGAAGAAGGGAGAAAAGGCCGGCACCATGCGGGTCATGGATCCCAAGCGGAAGGTCTGGTACGAGAAGCGGCTCAAGGAGGTCACCAGCAAGGTGGCTGCTACCGAGAGCATGGCCTCTGGTCCCGTGAGCGCTCCGGCTGCTCCAAGCCAGTCCACCAGTCCCGCCCTGGCCAAGAGCGTTGCCACGAAAATGGGTGGCTCCCTCCTGCAGACCCTCGCCGCCGCCAAGGATGCCAAGCCCAAGGCTGATGGCCAGAAGCGCTCCGAAGCGTGGCGCCGCAAACCCGGCGAATCGATTTTCTAAGCTGTGGGCCATGGGCCCTCGCAAAGTTAGCGGCCCATTCGGGCCGCTAACTTTTTTGGTTCATCGTGCTTTACCGGGGAGTCTCGGGCCAATCCAACCATGGGGTCGGCTGGGTTGCACCCCTGAAAAAACCTGACGCAGAAGACGCGGAAATGGGCTGGAGGCGGAGACAACTCAGAGCCGTTTTTCGCCGGGGATGAACGGTGATGGACGGGGATAGACAAGGTTCTGCTTTTCATCCCCGTCCATCCCCGCCATCCCCGGCCAAAAGATTTGTCTGTCGGTGGATCCCGTCGAACGAGGCCAGCCATGCGATGGCGCAGTGGGCACCATAGTCCAGCCAACCCCGTGAATTCAAGAACTTGAAACCACCGATAAATGCTGATGAACGCCGATCAAGCAGCACGGTGGTGGGGCAGCATTGCCCGGATCCACAGGGATAGGTCGTCCTGGTGTCCCATTCCAGGGCCCAGGTCTCACACGCTATGACGCGATGAACCACTTTTTTTAGCTTGGGCTCGGCGATGGGATCGACTACAGCCCGGCTGGCACACCCATGGCCAGCTTGAACTTGCGCCCGATCCAGGTGGCCGCCAGGGGCCGCTCGAATTTGCCGCCGCGCAGGTCGCCCAAAGTCAGGAGGGCCAGGTCGAGAACCGGCGTATCCGCGGTCAGGGTGCCGTCCAGGAGGCGGGCTTCGAGGTCGCTGCGCGGCATGGCTTGGAGCCCATCCCCCAGGCGAACCAGCACCGCGCTGGGATCTGCCAGGTCCATGCCAGCCTTGGCGACCAGCTGCTGCACGCCGCGCAGCATGCCGTCGATGGCGCAGCCTGAGGGCTGGGCGGCGAGGGAGGGCTCGGCCACCGCGAGGATGCGCTGCTCCAGCAGGGCCCAGGCCCCGGTGTACTGCACGCCCTTGTGGCGCCAGCGACCGAGGAGGGTCTCCATGTCCGGGGCCAGCTGCTCGGCGCGGGCGGGCTGGTCCAGGGCCAGGAGCCAGAGACGGGATGAGTCGGGCAGGGCCTGAAACGCGGTGAGGGGCATGAGTACTCCGGATGGGAACAGTCTATGGGATGCCGCCACGGCCCGCGTCATGCCTTGTCCAGGCTTCCGTGACGAAATTGGTACCCAGTCTCGCTAAGGTGGGAGTCGTGCGAGATACGGCGATCCTCCTCCTGAATCTGGGCGGTCCAGTGAACCTGGACCAAGTAGAACCTTTCCTGGCGGCCCTCTTTGGCGACCGCGACTTGATCCGTCTGCCGGGCCCTGCCTGGCTGCAGGGGCCCTTGTCCCGCCTCATCGCCAAGCTCAGGGCGCCTGGCGCCAAGGGGCGCTATTCCGAAATCGGCGGGGGCTCGCCCCTGTTGAAGGAGAGCGCCTACCAGGCCTCGGCCCTGCGTGTGGCGCTGCGGGCCGCCGGGCGGCAGGAGCCCGTGAAGCTCTGCTTCCGCTACGCCGCACCCCGGGCCGCGGGCCTGCTGCGAGCCTTGAAGCGGGATGGCATCACGAAACTGGTGCCTGTCACCTTCTACCCCCATGATTGTCGCGCCACCACGGGCTCCAGCCTGCGGGAGTTGGCCGTGGAAGCCGCCAAGGTGGGCATGGAAGTGCTGCCGGGCGTGGACCACTACGCCACGGACCCCGACTACCTGGACAGTCTGGAGCGGCCCCTGCGGGTGGCCCTCCAGCAGTTGCCGGAAGCTACCGTGATCTTCAGCGCTCACAGCCTGCCGGTGCGCCAGATCGAGTCCGGGGATCCCTACGAGCGGGAGATCCACGCGACCCGCGACGCCCTCATGGCGCGCATTGGCGAGATCCCCGGCGGCTACACACTGGCCTACCAGAGCCGCACGGGCCCCGTGAAGTGGCTGGAACCGCCTCTGAAGACCGTGCTCGAAGGCATGACCGGCCGCGATGTGATCGTGGTGCCCATGAGCTTCGTGAGCGAGCACATCGAGACCCTGCACGAGCTGGACATCGAGTACCGCCACGTGGCGGACCAGGCGGGGATCCGCAACTATCGGCGGGTGGCCGCCCCTGGCACCGATCCCGCCTACATCCGTTGCCTCACGAGGCGCGTCCTGGAGATCCTCCCATGAGCACGTTGATCCTCGGCGGCGGTGTCACCGGCCTCGCTGCGGCCTGGCACCTCCAGCAGCGCGGGCAGGCCGTGGAAGTGTGGGAGGCTGGCTCATCGGTAGGCGGCTGGATGAAGACCCTGCCCTGGGAGGGCGGTCACTTCGAGACGGGCCCCCAGGGCGTGCTCTGGCAGAAGGGCACCGCCGTGGACCGCCTATTCAGCGCCATCGACCTGCCCTTCAAGTCGCCGGGCACCGGGGCCCGCTGGGTGGGGAAGGGAGGCCGCCTCATTCCCGTACCTGCCTCGCCGCCTTCCCTGATGTTTTCTTCCCTCATGACCCTGGGTGCCAAGCTGCGCATGATGGCGGAGCCCTTCATCCCCGTGCGTGGCGCCGAGCCTGAGGAGGGCCTGTCGGCCTTCATTGAGCGGCGCCTGGGGCGCGGCGTCGCCACGGAACTGCTGCCCGCCATGGTGGCTGGCGTACTGGCGGCTCCTGCCGACATCCTCTCCGTGGACGCCATCCCCAAGCTGCGGCAGTGGGAGGCCACGGGCAGCCTGGTGAACGGCATCCGCAAGAGCGGCGTGAGCCACATGGTGGTGCCCGAGGGCGGCATGGGCGCCTTGCCCATCCAGCTCGCGGCCCGACTCGCGGACGTGCGCACGGGATTGCGCGCCGAAGCCCTGGAAGCCATGCCCGATGGGCGCTGGCGTGTGCGCGGCGGTGGTGAGGTGCGCGAAGCAGACCGGGTCGTCCTGGCCCTGCCGGCCTTCGAGGCAGCTCTGCTGCTGGGCTCCGCAGCACCTCAAAGTGCGGCGGCGCTGGGCGCCATCCCCTACACTTCCGTGGACCTCTGGCACAGCCGCCACGCGGCCCTGCCGCAGCTGAAGGACAGCTTCGGGTTTCTCATCCATCCTCCGGAAGGCCGGGGCTACCTGGGCTCCCTGGTGCCCTCCTGGATGGATCCACAGAGCGCCCCGGATGGGCTCATGCAGCTGCGCAGCTTCATCGGCGGCGCCTTTGGCAAGCCTGCGGATCTGGAAACCTGGGAAGGTGTGCAGGCCCGCCTGCAGCACTGGATTCCCACGCTGGCCGCGCCCCTGGCCGTGCGCCACGAGCGCGCAGAGCGGGCCATCCCGCGCCCAGAACTGGGCCACCGCGCCCGGGTCCAGGCAGCCCTGGCGGGCCTGCCTGCGGGACTGGACTGGCTCAGCAATGCCCGCTTCGGGCCCGGCGTCCGGGACATCCTCGAAGGGCTGGAGTCCTGGGCCTGATTAACAAAGGAGTGTCAGAAACCGTGAGCGCATGGCCACCCGGCTTCTTGAAAAATGGAGGATCCGTTTTGGAGGATCCCCATGCGCTCATCCCTGCTCCCCCTCGCCCTGCTGGCTGGCCTGCCCCTGCTGGCTCAGGCCCCGGAGGCCCCCAAGCGACCCTGGTCCGACAAGGGCTCCCTCAGCTATGTGGCCGTGGGCGGCAACGCCACCAGTTCGAGCCTGGGCTTCTCGAACGAATACAAGTACCTCTGGAGCGACGCCACGTTCTCCTTCAACGCTAGGATGTGCAGGTCTCCACCACCACCTACACCCGCAGCGCCAGCGGCCCCAGCTTGGCCAGCGCCACCGTGGCCAACCAGGGCACCACCCTCAAGGGCACCGAAAGCTACTTTGCCAACTTCCGTTATGACCAGAAAGTTTCCGAGCGGCTCGGGTGGTTCAGCTCCGCAGGGTGGGAACGCAATATCCCCGCGGGCCTGGCGGGTCTGGGCTACTGGTGGGTGAAGGAGGACCGCACCAAGTTCTTCACGGACGCCGGCCTGGGCTACACCAAGGAGACCCTGGTCTTTTCGCCGGCCGGCACGGACTCGGGCTTCGGCACGTTCCACCTGGGTGCAAAGCTGGAGAAGAAGCTCTTCTCCGCCTCGGTGCTGACCTCGGAGCTGAACGTGTCCGACAGCCTCAAGTAGAGCTCGAACTATCTGGCCGTGTGTCGCAACGCCTTCACCACCACCCTGTCCTCGCGCCTGGCCCTGAAGGTGGGCTACGACCTGACCTACAAGAACAAGCCCGCCTCCGTGGCCGTGGACGTGGTGAAGACGCCCATCACCACGCCTCCCGTGATCCTGGGCCAGGTGCCCTTCTTCCTCAAGAGGACGGACTCGGTGTTCACCACTAGCCTCGTGATCACGTTTTAAGCTTGCCCTCCTACAAAGCTTGATGAGCTGAATGGCTTCAGTGGAACCGGGCTCTGATCCGGTTATCTTCGTGGGACAAGCCTTCCCATTCACCCCCCACAGGCGACCCCATGACCCTCTACGAGCACAAGCCCCATCCCCAGATCGAGTCTCGGAAGAAGCGCGCACCCCGGGTCAAGGCGCCCAAGGAAGGAGCCGTGGCCCACTTCAACGCCTACCTGGGCGAGAAGATCACCCAGGGCGTGGGCACCATGTGGTGCGCCTACGCTTTCGCCATCCTGGCCTGCATCAGCCTGCCCGAGGCCATCCACGCTGGCAAGAGCGCCCTCATCGCCTGGATCGCCCAGACCTTCCTGCAGCTGGTCCTGCTGTCCATCATCATGGTGGGCCAGAAGGTAGAGGGGGCCGCGGCGGATGTGCGGGCCGACGACACCTACAAGGACGCCGAGGCCATCCTGCACGAGGCCATCGAGATCCAGAAACACCTGGAGGCCCAGGACGCGGTTTTGCAGAAGCTCATCGCAGCCTATCCAACGGAGCCAAAGTCATGAGAGGCCAAGGCTGACCTAGGTCATTTCATCAGGAAGCCTTGACGAAACGAAAAAAAGGCGAAAACTGATGACATGACCCCCTTCCTGCCACCAATGGATCCACCGCTGCCCTTTGGAAGTCTCCTGGTGGAGCCCGAAGAGGCGCGGTCCATCCTGCGGCCCCAGAAGGACGAGCGATATGGCTTTGGCTTCGCCCTCAGTCCCTACCGGGGCTGCAGCCATGGCTGCCGCTACTGCTACGTGCGCGAGTACCCCAACGCGCTGCACGCCCCCGGGGACTGGGGCGGCTGGGTGGCCCCCAAGCTGAACGCCCCGGAGCTGCTCTGGTCCCAGCGCCACAAGCTGCACAACGCCCGGGTCTTCATGGCCTCGGCCACGGACCCCTACCAGCCACTGGAGCGCCAGTACCGCCTCAGCCGCCGCTGCCTGGAGGTACTCCTGCTCTGTCCCACCACCGACGTCATCGTCCACACACGCTCCCCCCTGGTACTCCAGGACCTGGACCTGCTGAGGGCCTTCGGTAGTCGGCTGAGCCTGGGACTCTCCATCCCCACGGATGACGACACTGTGCGCCAGGTGGTGGAACCCCACGCCCCGGCCATCCCCAGCCGCTGGGCCGCAGTCGAGCGACTGGCGGCGGCGGGGATCCAGGTCACGGTTGGCGTGGCGCCCCTCCTGGCGGTCCACGATGCCCAGGCCTTTGCCCGCCGCACCCGCGCCAGCGGCGCCACGAACGCCTGGGTGGGTGGCCTGCGCCTCCTGAAGCAGGATCCCTTCTACAAAGTGCTGGCGGACCACGGCTGGCTCAAGGTGCTGGACCCCGATTACAAGGACAGCATCCGCCAGGCCTTCGCCGAGGCCTTTCCGACACGGAAGGCGCCCAAACCCCCCAAAGCCAAGGCCATGCCTGCGGTGGCCATCATGCCTGAGCCCCGGCAGCCAGGGCTGTTTGATCGGGTGGGGTGAGAAACTCGCAGGACGCTAGGCGTTGAGTTGCTTCTGTCGCGCCATCAGGGATCGCAGTACGAGGCTCTGCACCACGGTCATGGCGTTGGAGGTGGATTGGGCAGGAATCATGACAGGGCTGGGCCGTCCCGATCAGCGCGGACCAAATTGTAAGAAAGAGTGCGAACCGACTTGGCGAGCTCACTTCTCCAGAATCACCCCACCTCGCGGCGCCGCAGGCCGGTGGTACGCCAGGCGGCCGGGCAGACAGGAGAGCAGGGCGCCCTGGCCCTGGAGGCAGATGAGGTTCAGGGCCTCGGCCAGGGGCAGTTCGCGGCCATCGAGGCGGTGCGCGGCCAGGAGCAGATGGCAAGTGGTGGGGGCACCCTTGGCCCGGAGCAGGGCCTCCAGGCCACCAGGATAGTCCTGGTCTTCGGGCACGGCGGTGGCGAGGCCGGGCAGGCAGGGCAGGGGGCGGTCCAGGGTGCTGAGGATCTCCCGTCGGCGCTTGGGTTGTGCCAGGTACTGGCCCCAGCGGGCCCGCTTCTCGGAAGTGAGGAAGGCCTTCAGGAAGGCTGCCTCGTGGTTGTCAGAGGGGTCTAGGTTGCTGATAGCGACTCCGCCACGGCCTTGGGCACGAAGGCGATGAAGGCCTGCAGGGCGCCGGACCAGTCCTCCAGCAGGGCGCTGGCGGTGCTGCTGCCGGTCTCCGCCCGGTGTGCTTCGAGGAGCGCCTGGAACTGGGCCTCCTCCTCGAAGCGCCAGGGGATGGGGGCCAGGTAGTCGGCATTGACGCGGTGGGCGTGTTCCTTGCGGAGGAACAGGACGCCCCCGGTCATGCCGGCCCCGGCATTGGCCAGGACCGTGCCGAGAATGGCCACGGCCCCCCGGGTCATGTATTCGCATGCGTGGTGGCCCGCGCCTTCGACCACGGCCTGGGCGCCGCTGTTGCGCACGGCGAATCGGTCGCCGGCGAGGCCCCGGGCGAAGAATCGGCCCCCGGTGGCGCCATAGAGGGCACCGTTGCCCAGGATGGCATTCTCCTCGGGCCGGAACCGGGACTCGGGCCCGGGACAAAGGGCGATGCTGCCGCCGGACATGGACTTGGCCACAGAATCGTTGGCCTCGCCCAGCAGCTTCACGGCCAGGCCCTCAGTGAGGAAGGCGCCGAAACCCTGACCGGCACTGCCCTTGAACGTGATCTGGACCCGACCGGGCACGGCCGCGTCCTGGCCCGAGTGACGGCGCCCACGGATGCCCATGGCGACGCGCCCGGCCAAGGTGGCCAGCACACCGCGATCCTGAGTACTGATGGGGAACTCGAGACTGAGGCTGGCGCCGCTTTCCAGGAATGGCTGGGCGGCCTCAACCAGGGCCTGGTTCAGGGGCCCCACCCCCTCGGGCTGGAGCACCATGTCTGCCATGTCCAGGGGCTTGGGCGGCGGATTCAGGAAGGAGGAAAGGTCCAGTTTGCGGTCGTGGACGAAGGTGGCGTGCTCCGGCGAGATCGAGAGCAGGTCCGTGCGGTCCCGCAGTTCCGCGAGGCTGCGCAGGCCCAGGGAGGCCAGGTGGTGGCGCACATCCTCGGCCAGGTGGTAGAGCATGCGCTGGATGGCTTCGGGCGTGCCCGAGTAGCGGGCCTTGAACTTGGGATCGTGGGTGGCGATACCCGCAGGGCAGGTGTTCTTTTCACAGACCCGGGCCATGACGCAGCCCTCGGCCACCAGCAGCAGTTTGCCGAACTCGAAGCCCTCGGCGCCCAGGATGGCAGCGGTGACCAGGTCCTTGCCCGTGAGCAGGCCGCCGTCCACGCGCAGTTCCACCTGATCGCGCATGCGGTTCTCCCGCAGGGCGTCGTGGGCTTCCACCAGACCGATCTCCCAGGGGAGGCCCGTGTGCTTCATGGAACCCAGGGTGGCAGCGCCGGTGCCGCCGTCGCCGCCAGCCACGTAGATGATGTCGGCTCCGGCCTTGGCCACGCCCACGGCGATGGTTCCGATGCCGGTGCCCGAAACCAGCTTCACGCTGATCTTGGCAGCTGGGTGTACCTGTTTCAGCTCGTAGATGAGCTCCTTCAGATCCTCGATGCTGTATATGTCATGGAGGGGTGGCGGAGAGATGAGGTCCACACCGGGCAAGGAGAAGCGGGCCCGGGCAATGGTGGCGTCCACCTTGACCTTCATGAGCTGGCCGCCCTCGCCGGGCTTGGCGCCCTGGGCCACCTTGATCTGGATTTCCTGGCCTGAGACCAGGTATTCCGCCGTGACCCCGAAGCGGGCCGAGGCCACCTGCTTGGTCGTGGCCGTGAGACCGTCCGTCCAATAGAACGGGTTCTCGCCGCCTTCACCACTGTTGCTGCGACCACCCACGGCCGCCATGGCCAGGAAGAGATCCCGCTGGCTTTCGGCACTGACGGCGCCGAAGGACATGGCCCCCGCGCCGAAGCGGGCCAGGATGGCGGAGCGGGGCTCCACTTCGGCCAGGGGTCGGGGGGTCGAAGCCTTGCGGAATGCCAGCAGGTGCCGCGGATTGATGGGCTCGTCGGCCTTGAGGGAGGCTAGGTAGTCCTGGTAGAGGGCTGCAGCTTCTGCGGACTCGGGCGCGGCCTCCACCAACTTGTGGATGAGGCGGGACCGGGCGGAGGTCATGCCGTGGCGCTCCCCCTCGTTGGGTTTGCCGGACTCGCGGAACTGATGGGTGTGCAGCAGCCGGCCCGAGAAGCCGGACTGGGCCGCCATGCTGGTCTTGAGCAGCACGTCCCCGGCCAGTTCCTCGTAGCCGATGCCGCCCAGTGGGCTGGCGTGGCCCGGGAAGAAGATCTCCATGAGCTCGGGCCCCAGGCCCACGGCCGTGAAGAGCTTGGCGCTCATGTAGCTCTGCACCACCGAGATGCCGGACTTGGCCATGATCTTCAGCAGACCTGACTCCAGAGCCGAGATCAGGTTCTGCTCGCGCTGGTCAGGGCTGAGGTTGGCAAAGGAGGGATGCTCGTCCCGTCGGGCGATCTCCAGGGCCAGGACCGGACAGACCGCCGAGGCGCCGAAGCTGATGAGGGCCGCCACGTGATGGGACGTACGGGCTTCCGACGTGTGCATGACGATGGAGGCATTGAGCCGCAGTCCCGTCTCGTTGAGGGTGTGGACCACGGCCCGCAGTGCGATGAGTCCCGGAATGGGCGGCATCTCCACGCTGGCGTCAGCGTCGCTGAGGATGATGACGCTGGTTCCGGTCTCCACGGCCCGCTGCACGTCCGCGGCCAATTTTTCCACTGCAGCGTGGAAGCCGAGGATGCCCTCACTGCGCCGGAACAGAATGGGGAAGGTTCGGGGGATGATCTGGGACACCGCCCGGGACAGGCCCTGCATGCGCTGGAGAAAGCGCATCTGACCCAGGTCGAGGATGGGCCGGGGCAGTTCCAATGCCTCTGACAGGGGCACCAGATCCTTGGGGAAGAAGATGTTCGGCGCGCGGCCCAGGAAGACCCGGAGGTCCGTGATGTTGCCTTCGCGGAGGTAGTCCAGAGGCGGGTTTGTGACCTGGGCGAAGTGCTGGAAGAAGTAGTCGAAGAAGGGCCGTGGTTCCGAGGAGAAGACGTTGGGCCGGGCGGTATCGCCCATGGAGCCGATGGCCTCCTTGCCCGTGGCGATCATGGGGTAGAGGACCTTCTCGATTTCCTCCTTGGAGCAGGTGAAGAGGGTCTTGTGGAAGGCGCTGACGGGGCCTTCGGGGCTGCCCACCTCCGGCAGGCTGCCGATGGTGGTGGTGCGGGGATCGAAGGCCGCGTTGCGGTTCTCGCGGGACTGGCTGGCGTCCCGGAAGGCCACCTTGCCCGTGGGCAGATCGACTTTGACGCCGGTGCCCGCGTAGACGATGCCCTTGCGCTCCACGGCGGATTCGTCCATGGGGAAGGCGCCCGCCTCGGAGGCGAGAATGAAGTGGTCCTTCGTCATGGTCCAGCGGGCTGGGCGGAAGCCGTTGCGGTCCAGACGCGCGCCCACAGTGTTGCCATCCGAGAACATGATGATGGCGGGCCCGTCCCAGGGCTCCATCGCCCGGCTCCAGAAGGTGTAGAACGCCGTCTGGCCCTCGGCGGGGGGCATCATGATGGCGAGGATGTCCTCCATGTGCGGGATGCTGCTGCGGTAGAGCAGGCCCTCGGCGATCTCGTTAAGGCTGCCGGAATCGCTGATGGAGCCGTGGGTGACCAGCTGGTCCGCCTTCAGCCCGATGGACATCTCACGGGACACGCCGCGGGAGCGGTTGCCGGCGATGGTGTTGATCTCGCCGTTGTGGGCGATGAGCCGGAAAGGCTGAGCCTTGTCCCAGGAGGTGCGGGTGTTGGTGCTGAAGCGGCGGTGGATGAGGGCGAAGCGCGTGACGAAGCGCGGATCCTTCAGGTCCAGGTAGAAGCGGTCCAGGTCCACGGAGCGGGTGAGGGCCTTGTAGACGATGGTGCGGGCGGATAGGGACGCGAAGAAGAACTCGCCCTTGATGCCCTGCTCACTCTGCTTGGTGCGGAGGATCTGCTTGGCGTTGTAGAGCAGCTTGTCGAAGGAGGCATCGGTGCGGCAGTGGGCTGGGCGCCGCAGGATCACCTGGCTCAGAGAGGGCAGGGTGCGGCGGGCTTCCTCGCCCAGCACAGTCACGTCCACCGGGACCTGACGGGTGCCCAGGATCTCCAAGTCAAAGAAGGCGAAGACTGAGCTGAACATGTCCAGGGCCTTGCGCAGGCGCAGGGGATCCTGGGGTCCGAAGAGGTTGGCCACGGCGATCTCGCCGGGCTTGTAGCCCAGCAGGGCGAAGGGGATATCGGTCATGACCCCGGCGCCATCGCTGGAGATCTGGTCGGCCGCACAGCCGCCCCGGTGTTCCACACAGCGCAGGGCATGGAGGGCATCCGCCAGGATCTGGTGGGAGGCGGTACCGGTCCGGCTGGCGATGAAGCCTACGCCGCACGCGTCGTGCTCGTTCTGGGTTGCATTGAGCATCTGATCCCCTACAGGATCAAGCCATGTTACCGCAAGGGGGGAGGCGGGACCCCATCAGTTCAGCTGATGACGCATTCTTCCGCCTTATGGGAGACTGGTAATGCCATGACGACCCTCGCCCTCAAGTACCGCCCCAACGTTTTGTCCGACCTCGTGGGGCAGGAGGGCAGCGTGAAGGCCCTGGCCAACGCCCTGCGCAGGGCCAAGGAGAGTGGCCGCATCCATCAGGCCTACCTCTTCGCTGGCGTGCGTGGTACGGGCAAGACCAGCACCGCACGCATCCTGGCGCGGGCGCTGAACTGCGCTCAGGGGCCCACGGCCACGCCCTGCGGCATCTGCGATCCCTGCAAGGCCGCAGAACTGCCCGACCAGAACCTGGATATCGTCGAGATCGACGCTGCCAGCCGCGCCTCCGTAGCTGATGCCCGGGCATTGCGCGAGCAGGTGCAGACGCGGCCCGCCTTCTGCCGCTACCGGGTCTACATCATCGATGAAGTCCACATGCTCAGCACCGAGGCCTTCAACGCCCTGTTGAAAGTGATCGAGGAACCGCCGCCCCACGCCATCTTCGTGCTGGCCACCACAGAACTCCAGGACGTGCCCGATACCATCAAGAGCCGGGTGCAGATCTTCCCCTTCCGCCTCATCCCCGTGCCCCTCATCGAAGGTCGCCTCAAGCACGTCTGCGAGGCCGAGGGGGTGGGCTTCGAGCCGGGCAGCCTGCGGCTGGTGGCCGAGGCGGGCCAGGGCTCCATGCGTGATGCGCTCACCATCCTCGACCGTGTCATCTCCGCCGGGGATGGCCAGGTGCAGGAGGAAGCCGTCCGCGAACAGCTGGGCATCGTCAGCGCCCACCTGGTGCAGGGTGTGCTTTCAGCCCTGGCCATCGGCGATACGGCCTCCCTGGTGGAGGCCTGCCGCGAACTGGCCGAGCAGGGCGCTGACTGGGCCACCTTCTGGCGGGAGCTGGTGCTGGCCTTCCGCGACCGCCTGGAAGCCGAAGCCCGGGCGGCCAGGGGCCCCCAGGAGCTGCTGCGCTGGGCGCGCATGCTCCAGCTGCTGCTGAGCCGGGAGCGGGATCTGCGGGACAGCAGCCTGCCTCGCGTCGTCGTTGAACTGGCGCTGCTCACGGCAGCCCAACTGCCCCACCTGGCGCCTCTGGATGCCCTGGTCTCCGGCCAGGTCGCCGCGCGTCCCGCGGGCGCGCCGAACCCGGCTCCGGGGCAGGCCCCGCCACCGGTCCCTCCTAAGGCCCCCCAGGTCGCGCCGGCGCCTGAGGGGCCGAAGCGGCCGGCCCCCGCGCCACCCGTTTCCTCTCCGGCGCCGCCC
>Ga0118677_10007568_pt1 | contig 17859 bp, 11 predicted proteins | sample AliMusrvi5mmetaG_FD_86154 | JGI IMG/M metagenome (GOLD analysis project Ga0118677, IMG submission 86154) | reverse complement strand
GTCATAGTCGATGTAGCAATAACGCGTTGCCACTTCATGGGTTTCCCAATGGAAAAAATACCTGAAACGGTTGTAAAGCGATTCCTTGGAGCAGGAACCGAGCATTGCCAGCCACATGGGCTCATCCTCCGGTTTGATGGGACGAAGCAGCACCCTGGTGCCGTCCTGCAACACGGTTGATTTTACGTACTTCTCCGGGTAGGGATGCAGTGCAAGGTGGGCATAGGGGTCTTCTTCCCGCCGCGCTGCATTCGCATCCACGACGATGCGGGCATCGAGGGCAACAACATCTTCGGGGGTCACCAGGAGGGGGTTGATGTCGAGTTCGGTGATCTCGGGGTAATCTGCAGCCAGGTAAGAAAGCCGGATCAGCACCTGGATGAGTTTATCGACATTTTTCGCCGGCGATCCCCGGTACCCGCGGAGCAGGGGATAGATTTTAAGCGACTCGATCATGTGCCGCGCCAGTCGCTCGTTCAACGGAGGGAATCCAAGTGCCTTATCACCAAACAATTCGGCGGTAATCCCTCCCATGCCAACCATGAGCACGGTTCCGAAAACATTGTCTTTTTTAATTCCAAGGATCATCTCCACCGAATCTTTGACGGAGGCCATTTTCTGGACGGTCACCCCTTCGATCCGGGCATCGGGTCGCTGGTTTTTTGCCGATTCAAGGATGCGTTCGAAGGCCGCCCTCACCAGTTTTTCAGTACCAAGATCGAGCTGGACACCCCCGGTATCGGATTTATGGGTGATGTCGGGCGATTGAATTTTAAGCACTACCGGGTAGCCGATGCGTGCCGCGATTTCAACAGCCTCTTCGGCATTTGCGGCAAAATAGGGCCGGGTGGTGGAGATTCCGAAATTTTCCAGGATGGTCTTGGAGCGTTCTTCCGGCAGAACCGCCTCCTGGCCGGCAATCATCCGCGTGAATGATTCCCGGAGTTGCTGCCGGTCAAGGGTGAATTCAACGGGAACATCCCTGGGGGTTTCGTAGAGTGTTGCCAGGTTCCTGTTGTAGGCCACCATGGTCATGAATGCCCTGATCGCCTGTTCCGGTGTTTTATAAGACGGGATTCCACTCTCCACCAGGATGTCGTCGGCTTCGTGCATGCTTCGCCCGCCAAGCCATGCAGCCAGGATCGGTTTCCGGGTGGAGGCAACCAGCGCACTGATCTCCTTTGCCGTGGCATTCGGATTGGTCATGGCCTGGGGGGTAAGAATCACAAGCACGGCATCCACCCCCTGGTCGGCCAGTACGATTTGGGTAGCTTTGGCGATGCGTTTTGCACGCGCGTCGCCAAGCACATCCACCGGGTTGCCGTGCGACCAGTAAGGAGGCAGGTTTTCGTTCAGCAAAGCCTTCGTTTCACCGGAGAGTTCAGCCAGTACGCCGTTTGCCGCGATCAGCGCATCAACCGCCATCACACCCGGTCCTCCTGCATTGGTGATGATTCCCAGGCGCGGGCCCTGGGGGAATTTGCCCCGCCCGATCATCTCGGCCACGCTGAAGATGTCGCCGATCTCATAAACCCTCGCCAGCCCGGCCCTTTGAAAGGCCGCATCATACACGGCATCTTCAGAGGCCATCGCTCCTGTATGCGAAGCCGCCACTTCGGCCGATTCGGGAAACCGCCCGGCCTTGTAAACGATGATCGGCTTTTTACGGGCAAAAGCCCTCGCCGCGGTCATGAACTTCCGGGGATCCCTGATCGATTCAATGTAGAGGATGATGCAGTGTGTCTGCTCGTCTTCGCCAAAATAGTCGATCAGGTCGCCAAACTCCACGTCGAGGCTGTTCCCGATGGAGACAAATTGAGAAAACCCGATTTTTCCTTCAATGGCCCAGTCGAGCACCGAGGTGCACAAGGCTCCCGACTGCGAAATAAAGGCGATGTTGCCGGGCCTGGGCATATCGGCCGCAAACGAGGCATTCAGCTTCAACCCGGGAACGATGATTCCCAAGCAATTCGGACCGATAACCCTCATGCCTTCAAATTTCCGTATCTCGGCGCGGATCAGCTCCTCGAGTTTTTTTCCCTCCTCGCCAATTTCCCTGAACCCCGCAGAGAGGATGATGATCCCCCGGATCCCGGCTTCACCGCATTCTCTGATCACAGCCAACACCTTTTCTGCCGGCGTGCAGATGATCGCAAGATCGGGGATCTTTGGCAGGGTGGCCACCCCCGGGTAGCACGGAATGCCCATCACCGCCTCATGGTCCGGGTTCACCGGGTATACCACCCCCCGGAACCCGCCGCTGACAAGGTTGATCAGCACCTTGCCACTGACACTGTTGGGATTGGTCGTGACACCGATCAGCGCAATACGCTCCGGATTGAAGATATTGTTGAGTTTGTGGATGTTCATGAAAGCGGGTAATCGATTAACGGGAGCAAATTTAGGGTTAATTTCCGGAATTTTCGCACCTTTGCACTCCAATTCATAATACCTTTCATGCATGAAACAACTGTTACTCCTTTCGTTAAGCGTGATTTTCCTGGCATCAAACCTCCCTGCGCAAAATCCCACCCCTGAAATAAAGAAAGCCCCCGCTTTCGGGATCACCTTTTCGGGATATGTCAACACGGATATCTTCTTCGACACCCGTCAAACGGTGATGGCCCGCGAAGGCGAATGGCTCTTTTATCCTGACAACGTTAAACTTGACCCCAACGGGAAAGACATCAACTCCAGGGGCTCTTATGACATCCTGAGCATCCAGACCCGGTTAACGGGCAACATCACCGGCCCCGATATTTTCAATGCCAAAACATCGGGCCTGATTGAATGCGAGTTTTATGGGAACATCAATGTCAACATAAACACCTTCAGGCTGCGGCACGCTTATGTAAAACTGAACTGGCCCAAAACGGAGTTGCTGCTTGGTCAGACCTGGCATCCGATGTATGTGCCCGCCTGTTTCCCCGAGACAGTTTCGCTTAACGCAGGAGCCCCTTTCCTCGTCTTTACGCGCAACCCGCAGGTGCGGCTCACCCGGCAACTGGGAAATTTCAGCGTGCTCGTGTCGGCCCTCTCACAGGTGGATGCCACCAGCACAGGTCCCGACGGCCCCAGCCCGAAATACCTCCGCAACTCCATCATTCCCGAAATGGCGCTCCAGGTGCAATACAGGGTTGCCAATGAAGAGAAAAAAACTGAATTCCAGATCGGGGCCAGCGCCGATTTCCTCATGCTGACCCCCCGGCTGGGCACAGATGTGGTTACCCGGGCAGCCTACGATACTGTTGTCAACAACCTGGTGACCCACCATGATGCCGTTGTGGTGAATTACAAAACCACCGCAAAATCCACGGCATTCACAGGCAACATTTTTGCCAAACTGAAATTGCCGGCAGTCACCATGAAAATTGGCGGCGTTTACGGGGAAAATTGCTATGCCTTCAACCTGATTGGCGGGTATGCAGTAAAAAGCACTATCGACCCGGTGCGTGGAATCGTTGATTACGCTGCCATCCGCACGGCTTCGGTTTGGGCCGATTTTAAAACAAATGGAACCAGGTGGTCCACCGGTATTTTCGGCGGGTTCAGCAGGAACCTTGGCGCAGGAACAGATATAACCGGTCCCTACTATTCGCGGGGCTCAAACATCGACTACCTATACAGGGTAGCTCCAAGGCTCATCCTCATGGTGAAGAAGCTGAAGATCGCTTCAGAACTGGACTACACCGTTGCCGCCTATGGAACAACGGGAGGCCAGGGAATGGTCTCCAACGCAAAAGAGGTAGGGAACCTGAGGATCCTGCTTGGAGTCTTCTATTATTTCTGATCCCCGGATACGGTTAAGCCTCATCAGGGAATCTCCCCGCCATCTGCCGCTCCACCATCCAACCCGGATATTCCTGCGTCAAAGCGCTGATCTGATCCAGTTTTTTTACATCCTCCTCAGAAAGTTGCAGCGTCGTGGCAGCGATATTGTCGAGCAACTGTTCATTCCGTTTCGCCCCGATGATGATGCTGGTCACTGCAGGTTTTCGCAACAGCCACGCCAGTGCCACGCGTGCAACAGAAACATCATGCCGGCCGGCAATTTCAGCCATCATATCAATGATATCGTACGTCTTTTCCTTATTTACCGGTGGAAAATCGAATTCGTCCCTCCGGCTCCCGCCAGCCTTTTGTTTATCCCTTGAAAATTTACCCGAGAGGAATCCTCCTGCAAGGGGGCTCCAGGGCATCAATCCCAACCCTTCATTCATGGCCATCGGGACAAGTTCCCGCTCGATGTCCCTGCAGGCAATCGAATAATAATTTTGAAGCGCCACAAACTTCGTCCACCCCATCTTATCCGCATGGGAGTTTGCTTTCATCACCATCCAGGCAGGATGGTTGCTGATACCGATGTACCTCACCTTGCCGGCTCGCACCACCTCTTCCAGGCCGCGCATGGTCTCCTCCAATGGCGTAACCGGGTCGACTCCGTGGATATAAAGCAGGTCAATGTGCGACATTCCCAGGCGGACAAGGCTGTCATCCACAGAATCGATGATATGAAGCCGTGACAATCCTACCTGGTTTGGACCGGGGCCCATCCGTCCCCGAACTTTCGTCGCAAGGAAAACCTGCTGCCTGCTGATCCCGAGCGATTGCAATGCTTTCCCGGTCATGATTTCCGACAAGCCTTCAGAATAGACATTGGCGGTGTCGATAAAATTGATTCCCTGGTCAATGGCTGTTTTGACCAGTTGCGCTACCTCTTCCTGCGGCAGTTCCCCGATCGGTTTCCAGAATCCCTTGCCGCCGAATGTCATCGCCCCCAGACATAGTTCTGAAAGGAGGACACCTGTATTTCCTAATAAATTATATTTCATGGTTCTATTTTTTTTTTGCAAAGTTAGCGTTTTCTAATGCCACTGAGGATATTTGAATAATTCGTATCTTTGAAAAACAACGGAATTTTATCGCATTATTCATCCGGGGGTTGAAGAAATACCCCCCCATATACTCACTCAAATAGTTATCAACATGGCAGAAGAAAAAAGTCCTGGTTCGTCTATCGGACGGAAGATCAGGGCCTATACCTTGCTGGGACTGGTCATTGCGGCCGTGGTTGTGACAGGCTGGTACTATTACCGGCAGTACACGAAATATTATTCGACCGATGACGCATACATCGATTCCGACAGGGTCTCCGTCAGTTCAAAGATTCTTGGCAGGATCATCCTTACCCATGCGGATGAGGGCGATACCATACGCATGGGGCAACTGCTGGTCGACCTCGACAGCAGCGACCTGGTCTCGCAGCGCGTGCAGGCGGCTGCCGCACGCGACCAGGCAGTGGCATCGGTAACACAGGCGACGGCAAAATACGAACTCGACCAGAAAAACACCAGGGTGCAGGAGATCAACGTTGAAAAAGCCAAAGAGGACCTCGACCGGGCAACCATACAGTTTGAAGGGAAGGTGATCACAAAAGAACAGTATGATCATATGAGTAAAAGTTACCAGGCGGCTGTAGCCCAGATGGATGCTTCGCGGGCGCAGCTGGCAGTAAGCAAGTCACAGATAGAGAGTGCCTCGCTGACCATCAAAACAGCAACTGCCCAGATCGGAACGATCGAGACTTCCCTCCGCAACACCCGGATCTATTCCCCTTCAGGGGGGCGTGTTGCCAAACGCTGGCTGTTGCCGGGAGACGTGGTTCAGCCGGGGCAGTCGGTGTTTACGATAACCAAAGATTCACTGTTGTGGGTGACGGCATTCTATGAGGAGACCAAGGTGGGTGGGATCCACGACCGGCAGCAGGCCGAATTCACCGTGGATGCCTTCCCGGGAACAATATTTTACGGAAAGGTATACAACATCGGAACGAACACGGCGGCCCAGTTCTCGCTCATTCCTCCCAACAATGCATCGGGCAATTTTACCAAGGTAACCCAGCGCATCCCGGTCAAGATCTCCATCGATCATTCCGGCAGCAACGATACCTTCATCAAGCGCAGACTGGTTTCCGGGATGTCGGTCGTGGTTAAAATATATAAGTAACAATGCTGCTTATCAAACCATTACACGGTTTCAGGAATTTCATCCGGGCGCAGAATGCCACGTTCGACACCCAAAGTCCTTCCTACAAGTGGTGGTTGCTGGCAAACGTGATGATCGGCACCTTCATGGCGGTGCTCGACGCCACCATCGTGAACGTCGGGCTCCCCAAGATCATGGCATCGTTCGGGGTGGGGATCGATAAGATCGAATGGGTTCTTACGGCTTACATGCTGGCCCTGGCCGTCATGCTGCCCACCTCCGGATGGATGGCCGACCGGTTCGGATACAAGCGGGTCTATTTTCTGGGGCTTTTCCTTTTCACCGTTGGATCGTTCCTTTGCGGCTACTCCTCGTCCGAAGACATGCTTATATTTTCACGCGTGATCCAGGGACTGGGGGCTGGCGCACTGATGCCGGTCGGCATGGCTATCATCACCCGCGAATTCCCTCCCGAACAGCGCACGCTTGCCCTGGGATTCTGGTCGATTGCATCCGCGGCGTCGGTCTCCTTTGGCCCGCTCATCGGGGGCTATCTCGTGGATAACTTCAGCTGGCCCCTGATTTTCGATGTAAATGTACCCATCGGCATTGCAGGCATGCTGGCAACGGCGATCATCCAGAAGGAGTACCGGAGCGAGCGGAAACGGTCGTTCGACCCGGTGGGATTCATCTCCGTGAGTCTCTTCCTCCCGGTATTGCTTTATGCCCTCACCGAAGGCAATGCCGCCGCCAATTCAGGCGGGTGGAACTCCCCGGTGATCCTCATCTGTTTCGGCATCTCGGCCATCTCCCTGGCCCTGTTCCTGGTTACCGAACTGACCATCGACGAGCCCCTGATCGATCTGAGTTTGTTCAAAGGATTTAATTTCGCCATAAGCAACCTGGTTATTTTCATCTTTGGCATCGGGATGTTCGGTAGCACCTTCCTCCTTCCGCTATACCTGCAGAATTCATTAGGCTATACGGCCATCCAGGCCGGTTCGGTTTTCCTTCCGGTCGGAATCATCCAGGGAATCATAGCGCCTGCTACCGGGATCTTTTCCAAAAAAATGGACCCCAGGATCCCTATTCTCGTCGGGGCCGTCCTGCTGTCTCTGAGTTTTTACCTCAACAGCATGCTCTCCTACATGACCGAACACTCCTTTATCATGGCAACCCTCTATTTACGTGGCCTGGCCATGGGACTGATGTTCAGCCCGCTCACCGCACTGGCAACGATCGGCATTCCAAAGGAAAAAATGGGCCAGGCTTCGGGTCTGATCAACGTGCTGCGGCAGATCGGCGGCAGCTTTGGCGTTGCGCTGCTCTCTACACTTTTAACAACCAGGGTCATATTCCATTCCCAGGTTTACGGCGAATCGCTTGACCAGAATTCACCGGCTTTTAAAGGGGTAGTGGCCAACCTGGGCAATTTCCTCGTTCATACCGCCGGCAGCACCGTATCCGGTGCGGTACAGCAGGGAAAAATGCTCATCCTGTCGCACCTCAACAGGCAGGCCTTTGTGCAGGCTATTAGCGATGACTTCCTTATCGCGGCTGTCTTTACGCTGATCAGTGCAATTCCTGTCTTTTTCCTCAGAGTAAAAAAGAACAACAAAGAATGATGAACGTTAGAAATTTGATTTTCAGCCTGGCCCCGCTTATCCTTACAACACTGGCATTTCATGCAACCGGCCTGCCCCAGCAGGAGGCACCCCCTTTCAACATCAACGATTCGCTCCCGCTTCCTGTAATCCTGAAGCAGGTGCTTGCTTCCTATCCTACCATTGCAAAGGCACAGGAGGCGATCAGGGCGGCAGAGGCCGCGGTGGACCTGGCAAAGTCGGGTTACTATCCTAACATTGGCGCCAACGCCGGGTACACTTACATCGGCCCGGTTCCTGAACTGACAATCCCCAACCTCGGTCATTTCGTGATGGCCCCAAACAACAACTACAATGCGATGGTGGGCGTTCACGGGAATATTTATGATTTTGAAAAGACCTCCCGCAATGTGCAGCTTGAAAAATCGAACAAAGAACTCGCTGAAAAAAATGTGGGACTTGTCAGCCAGCGGCTCACCCTGCTCACTTCCGTGAGTTTTTACACCCAGATCTACCTGCAGGAGGCCATCCGCATCAAGGAGACCCAGATCGCCACGCTGAAACAGCACCTCGATTTTGTGACCCGGAAAGAACAGACCGGTTCTGCGACGCAATACGAAATCCTCTCCACCCAGGTTAGACTGTCAAACGCAGAAAACCAGGAAGTCGACCTGGAGGCCTCAAGACAATCCGAACAGGCTGTGCTGAACTCCCTGCTCGGGCTTCCGGTAAAAACCCGGATAAAAGTGCAGGAAAATTTTGTCTGTTCCCAACCCGAAATAAGCCCCGATTCACTGATCATCTATGCGCTTGACAACCGCTATGAAATGGTCATGGCCCGTTTGCGTGAAAACCACGCACAACTTCAGCTTCGTTCGGTAAAGGTGATGGATAACCCCACGCTGAGCCTCTTTGCCGAAGGAGGTTGTAAAAACGGCTATTTCCCCGATCTCAATGCTTTTACCCCGAATTATGCTGCAGGAGTGGGGCTTAACATTACGATCTTCGATGCAACCCGCAGGCGCAACTCGATCAGGATGGCCAACGCCCATATCAACATGACCCGCAGCGACATCGACCTGACGTCACGGGATATTTCCACCGAAGTCTACCAGAATGAAACGAACCTGCTGGCATCGCTGAAAAAGATCGACCAGAGCAACCTCCAGGTAAAACAGGCAAAAGAGGCGCTCGACCTTGCCGGCATCTCTTACAAAACGGGGGCCATCACCAACCTCGATCTGCTCGACGCAGAAACCGCACTCGAAGAGAGCCGGGTAAACCAGTTGAAAGCAAGGATTGAGTACGCCATAAACGTAGTCAGACTCAATATTTCAGTTGGCAAAACAATTCAATAACCATTTTACAGTTTGATATTTAATAATGAGAAAGTCCTTCCTGCCCTTAATCACCCTCGCCATCCTTCTGGCACTTGCAACCGGTTCCTGCAACCTGAACAAGACCAGGCACAGGGGAACGAACAGGGACCAGGTTCTGCACGGCACCGTCAACCACCGGAGCAACCTGCCCTTCGACAGCAACCTGGTGGGTGCATTTTATCACACCTATCCCCGGCTGAGCAAGTACCAGGAGAATGTTGTAACGGTTTACCGTCAGCACCGGTACAATGAGATCTGGTACGACAACAAGGGGATCGTGGAATTTGGCCAGAGCCTTTGCAACAAGGTCAGGGATCTCAGCACAGAAGGGGTCTCCTCGAAATTCCCTTACCAGGACAAGATCGATGGCATTTTTGACAACGACCGGGAGAACACCCTCTCCCAGACGGAGACCGAACTGATGCTGACCAACCTTTACCTGTTCTACGCCGAAAAAGTTTACAAAGGACTCGACGATACCACCACCACAGCCCTGGGGTGGCTGCTTCCCCGCAAACAGGTCTCATACACTGCCCTGCTTGATTCGGTGATGTCTGATCCTGCCCTGCTCAACCGCAACGACAGCATCCTCTTCAGCCAGTATTACAAACTGCGGGATGTTCTTAAACGCTACCGGGATATTGAGAAAAAAGGAGGTTGGAGCCCGGTCGACCTCGATCCGAAGCTGAAATCCTACAAGCCGGGCGACACTGCAGCCGCCATAAAGCAGATCAGGGATCGGCTTTTTCTGACCGGTGATGTCAAAGAGAACAACGAGAGCAACAAATACGACGCAGAATTGGTCGAGGCTGTAATGAAATTCCAAAAACACAACGGGTACAACCCCGGCAAACTGATATTACCAAAACATATCAGGGAGATGAATGTACCTGTTGGTGAACGCATCAAAAAGATCCTGGTCAACATGGAGCGTTGCCGGTGGATCTCTCCCGAAATTGCCAGCGCAAAGGAGTTTATCGTCGTAAATATTCCTTCCTTCAAACTGAATTACTTCCGCAACGGAAAAAGCGACTTCGAATCCCCGGTCATCGTAGGGTCGAATGTGACGAAAACGGTCATTTTCAGCGGGAAAATGAGCTATATTGTCTTCAGCCCCTACTGGAATTTGCCGCAGAGCATCATCCTGAAGGAGGTCAAACCGGGAATGGCAAAGCATAAGAATTACCTGGAAACCCACAACATGGAGTGGAACAACGGGCAGGTGCGCCAGAAACCGGGAAAAAACAACTCTCTGGGGCTCATCAAATTCATCTTTCCGAATGTTGATGATATTTACATGCACGATACCCCTGCCAAAAGCCTCTTTGCGAATGAACGGAGGGCATTCAGCCATGGTTGCATCCGCGTGGCAAAGCCAAGGGAGCTGGCTTTGGAAATTCTCAGGGATGATCCGAACTGGACCCCGCAAAAAATCGCTGCAGCCATGCACGCCGGGAAAGAAAGTTCCTGTTCCTTAAAGGAAAAGATCCCTGTATATATAGGCTATCTCACAGCATGGGTCGACCCGCAGGGTGAGATCAATTTTTATGAGGATATTTATCAAAGGGATGAGCGGCTGGGTGAATTGCTCTTCGTTGAAAAATAGTTCGGTACAGCTTCTAGCTGATCACATCGATGCATTTATAAAAGCGCGCGCGGTATCCCTCCGAACCCAGGTCGCTGATGGTGATGCTGTGCGCTTTGCCGGAAGAGGCATGGATAAATCTTGACTTCATGCCGTTCGCCTCGCAGATGATGCCTACATGGCCGATGTGGCCCCTGTCTCTGAACCCGTAGAAGACGATGACATCGCCCACCTTGAACTCTTCAGGTTTCAGGGCTGTGCCGAGCGCCTTGTATTCTCTTGAACTCCGGGGAAGGGAAACATTAAAATGTTTGAAAACGAAATTGACAAAACCGGAACAGTCAAACCCCCTCTTCGGATCGGCACAGGCCCTGCGGTAGGGTGTTCCCAGGTATTGTTTGGCAAATGCGAACAGTTCGGTTCGTTCAATGCAAAGGGAGCTTTCCTCCGGTTTGGGTGAAACAGCGGGCCTTCCAGCCTTCTGCGACTGCAGGGAAAGAGACAGCAGGAGAATCAGGAGAATGACCGGCAAACTTTTTAAAAAGGGGATGTTATTCATCCCGCAAAGGTACGAAAACTTTCGGACTACCCCGAAGCGGGGTCTCTCCTCTCTTTAGTTTTAAGACTCCCCTCCCTTTTTGGCTACTCTTTATACACATCTTGTTTGTTTGATAAACAACAAGTTTTCGAATTACCCAATTGGCAACGTAGTTGCCTGATCTTTGTAGAAACGTCACAGACGAGTGCATCAAAGCAGCGTAGCTGCGAAATTAATCTATTCAATTGGTTGATATATTTTGACACAATTATACGTGTAATAGTTGATTTTATGCCGCCCCGATGGGGCTGATAATCTACCCTGCCATTGCGGCTACAAAGATTACGCCCCGATGGGGCTTGGGGATCCATGTGTTATTCAACGAACAGGTTAATGTTGTAATGAGACACCGGTGAAAATAGATGTGTATAAAGAGTAGCCCTTTGGGGGAAGGGGGATGGGGGTCTCGTCTCAGTTTTTTTCAAGCTTGTGTTTGATCCCCCTGATGATCTTAAGGGGAGTTTCGGTGATCACCATGTTGTAGATCCAATCGGGCACACTTCCCGCAGGATCAACATAACCTTCAAGCACGCAATGCACCACATCCTTGCCGGTTGGCTCCAGAACCCAGCTTTGCCAGTAATCTTTTATCCGGATGAGATCGGACCGTTCAGGCACCACACCGATGAGTGGTACTGAGTGTACCGTGCGGATGCCCGTTACCGGGTCGGTGCTGATCGTCGCATCAACGCACAGATCGCGGTCGGTCACCGGCCAGGGGGCATCATAAACCAGGTAGTATTGCGACCGGCTGTCCTTTTCATAATAGAGCACCTTGATCTCTTTCAGGTTTTTATCCCACCAGTCAAGGTTCTTTACATTTCCGATCAGGTTGTAGACCATCTCTTTTGGCGCATGGAGGTCGGTGACCGCTTTGAACGACTTCAGGGGTTTGCCGGGTTCCCTGCGGGTGTAAATTTTTATCCCGTCCTTTTCCTTGATAAAGGTCCATGACTGGGCTGCCATTGAACCGGCCAGTACCAGGATAAAAAGGAAAATTAAAAACAGGGAAAACGGGTTATGCCTCATCTGCTCATGAAATATTCTGCAAAAATAACGCTATTTCAGCCATGTTTGGTATCAAAATTACCTGTGTGGCACATCCATGGGCTTTCTGACTCCCTTTAACAAGCTGATCGGACGGGTTTTTTTAAATATTTTTAGACTACGTCACGTTTTGGCGTAGTCCCGGATTAATTTTACACCCGATAAGCAACACGACTGGCAAAAAACTTTAATACAATGGTTGCGCTGACCGGGTTGCATGTTTAAAAGTTAATTCAAAACCGCGAAAATCATGCTTTTACTGACTGTTTACAAGGAGCCATTGGGAAAAAGAGAGAAGAGGGAATTCGCCCGGATGCAGGATGCGATCGAATTCGGGCAGAAAACCGGGTCGGATTATGAAATTTATGACCCCCGTACCGGCAAGGTCATCGACTGGAACGAGATCAATGTAACGGAGGACGATGAGTGGTATTACGATGAGAAGGAGTATCTCTGGAAAAGGTTCAAACCGGAGGAGGAGACAGAGGAGGGTTCAACAATTGGCGATTTCCGTTACGAAAGAACCGGCCAAAACCGTAACTTGCGTTGCGCAGGATGCTGACATAAACCAGGTGTACCATGGCCAAGCAGGACTATATCTTCAGGTATCTCTCCATCATTAAAAAACTCCGCCGCAGCGGGGAGGCCACTTTTAAGGAGATCAACGACTACCTTACCAGGGAATCGGAATTTCTCGACCGTACTTTTTCAGTTTCAAACCGCACCTTTATCCGCGACCTCGCCGAGATCAGGGAGTTGTTTAAAATCGATATCCGGTACGATTTTTCCAAAGGAGTCTATTTCATTGCCGAGGACCAGCAAAGCGACCTGAACAACCGCATGCTCGAATCGATCGACACCATCAATTCGCTCAAAATTGCCGGAGACATTGCCCAATACATGTTTTTCGAGAAACGGAAGGCACATGGCACCCACCATTTTCACGGGCTGCTGCATGCCATTAAGAACCGGGTGGTTATCCTGCTGCTTCACCAGAGATTCGACAGTGACGAACCAAAAGAGAGGCTTGTGGAGCCCTATGCGCTGAAGGAATCAAAGGGCAGGTGGTATCTGCTGGCAAAAGACCGGAACGACCGCAGGATAAAAACGTTCGGTCTCGACCGCATCCTTGATTTTCAAACGACTCCCGGCCGGTTTGACTATCCCGGCCATCTCGATGTAAATGAAATGTTCCGCTATTGCTTCGGGGTGATCAACCCCGATGACGCGCAACCCGAGGAGATCGTCCTCGCCTTTGAGCCCGAGCAGGGGAAATACATCAAAAGCTACCCCATTCACGAATCGCAGGTCGTCCTGGCTGACAATGAACAGGAGTTCAGGATAAGGCTGACACTTTTCATCACCCGCGACCTTGTGATGGAGATCCTCTCCTATGGCATGGCTGTGATGGTTATTTCACCGGAGCGGCTGATCAGGGAAGTAAGGGCTATTCACCAGGGGGCCATCAGCCGCGCAGGGAACTAGTTTTTTCGGGCTGATCAATCAATGGTTTCCAACCAAAATCCTGCATTGAAACAAAAAAGGGGCTTCCGCCCCCTTTTTGTTCCCTAAGATGTTCTAATTCATCGAAAAACACCTTATCATTGTTTAATAACCTTGATCGTTTCAACCTTGTCGCCGGTTAAAATTCTTACAAGATAGATTCCTGTTGGTTCATTGGAGAGCAGGAACTGATGCTTTTTTTCGCCGATGATATTCTCCGACATGATCCGTCCTCCCAGCATGCTGTAAATCTCCACTTTCATGTTTTGGAGAGTTCCATTGACTGATTGCTCAAGGGTAAATGCGCCCGTGGTCGGGTTTGGGTAAATCCGGAATGATGTTGTTTCCATAACGGTTGAAGGATCCTGCGTTCCGGCGGAAACCATCGCCGGGGTCTTTGCAGAACCGCAATACTGGCCATTGTCCGTGATGGTCCCGTGCATGTATCCGCCAGGTTCCACCGTTGTTCCCGGCAGGTAATCGATATTCTGCCCCGCGATCATGGTGGCTGAACCTCCCCCCTGGACCGTAAATGTTGTGAGGCCTCCTGCCACATAGATGGTTTGCAGGGCTCCGTAACAGGTGGTTTCTCCATTTGCGACAATGACATTCTCCAGGTTGATGATTTCAGGAACTGCTGCGGTTATGGTGAGTACCCCCGAAATATTGGTTGTCCCGTTCCAGAACCCGCCGTTAAATCCGCCATAAAGATAGCTTCCGTTTCCAAACTGGAAGCGGCTGGCATAGTAATATGTTCCGGCAGTGGTGACGGCTGCACCCAGGTTGGCTTTGAATTCGTCGTTGTCATAAACCTGGCTGGAGAAAGGAGCGGCAACCCAGTTGGTCCAGGTGGCCGGATCGGTGTTGGTTGTGCTATACCCGATCCAAGCCTGCAAACCATAGGTGGCGCCGGCTGCTGCGGTAATCCCGTTGGGGATGTAGGCCTGTGCATAAACATCATATCCGCCGCCGGAAACGATGGAACCTGTTCCCGGCCACTGAAGGTTGGCCCAGTTGATGGTTCCGCCCCAGGTGTCGTTGAATGTTGTGATAGCGGAAATGACGGCCGGGCGGTTGGTTCCGCCGGTATATTCGCCGCCGTTCCAGCCCGCGTTTTTGAAATACTTGTATTCGTACGTTCCTGCCGGCATATTCATCGTATAGGTGTAGGTCAGGCTGGTGCCAGACTGTGTCATCGAGAGGCTGCCAGGGTCGCCCGGTGTGATCCATGAAGCGCCCGGAAAGTTGCCTGTCAGGTAAACCAAATCGGTGCCGGGGGTAAACCCTGCGGCTGTTGACATGTCAACATTGAAGGTAACCGAATATACCAAAGGTGCAGGAATTACCGCGAGTGTTCGCGGGAGCCCGTTTCCACAATCATTTGACGGAGTTACAACGATATCGCCTGAACCACTTCCAACTGTTACGGTCACCGAGTTCGTATTCCCACCGCCTGTCTTAACCCATCCTGCCGGAAAAGTCCATGAATATGAAACACCTGGCACGTTCACGACAGAATAGTTCTGGCTGGTGCCCTGCATCGGGTTGGCCGAACCAGTGATGATGCCCGGCTGATTCACCCCGGCCAGTGTTTGCGTGACAACCATGTATTGTGACTGACCACTCCCCCATGCATTGGAAGGGGTTACCAGGACGATACCCGTCGCTGTTCCAACGGTTACAGTTACTGAACTGGTGGTTCCACCGGAAGTGATAACCCAGCCGGAAGGGAATTGCCATGTGTAAGTAATCCCGGCAACATTGGGGATACTGTAGGTTTGCGATGTATTACGGCAGGGGGTCGCTGATCCCGCAATGGCACCGGGCATGGCCGGTTCGTTGAAATCACTCAGGTTTCGTGCCAATAATGAGCCACCCGCAGTGGTTGCATAAATTTTATTATTGCAACTTGTTATGCAACGAACATTAATAACGGGGTAGCTGCCGGTATAGCTGACATCTGTCCATGTAGCGCATTTGTCCTTCGAGTATACAATTTTGGCATCTTTTGTACCAATAAAAATATTTGTTCCATCTACAGCAAATGCGTTAGGATTCATATTGCCAGGTACTGTAGCATGACTCCAGGTTAACCCGTCATCATCAGAAGTATAAATACATTGGGATGGCATCCCGTTTATCAGTTCTTCGTCACCAACCGCAATGATTGTTGAACCGCTCATAGCCCATTTTGAAACAGAACAATTCGGCAGAATCAGGGTCCAGTTAGCTCCCTGATTTGTTGAGCGATAAATCCCTGAGCCATAGCCCCATGTTGTATTAGAACTGCTAAGCAGCATGGAAGTGCCTGTAGAGAAAAATGAGCTTGTCGATGGAGGGTAGCCGCTAAAAACACCAACGTGCCAGGTGGCGCCATTATCAGTAGAATAATATGTACCGGACGACCCGCCCCCCGCATTACCACATAAATATAAGACTGTTCCATCGGAATATAAATTACTAAATGTTCCCAATCCAACGCTACTACTACATAGTGTCCATGTGGCGCCATTATTTACTGAGCGGTACACGCCTGTGTACGTTTCAATAGTTATTAAAGCACCTCCTTGTTCGATCCAGGGTAAATTGTAAACAGCGCCCGGGGAGTTATGAGGAGTCCAGGTTGTTCCGCCATCGGTTGACATATAAGCTCCTGAGAATACAGCTGTTGAATTTGAACCTACCATATAAGACTGCCCGTCTGGAGCCGGCACATTTACCTGGAGGCCATTGCTGACATCAGTAAAGCTTTGTCCGTTATTTGTTGAACGGAAGACCCCGCCATAAACGGATCCGGTATAGATATCTGTTCCGAATGACGAAACGGCAGGGGTGGTCATAGAATGAGCATGAATACCCACATCAGATTTCGCCCATGTATTTCCTTGATCTGAGGTTTTATATACTCCTCCGTTGGTTCCTACAAAAACACCTGCCGGAGTCATGACTGCCGGACAGCCATTGATACTACCATATGTAACAATTCCGTTAGCGTTTACATTTGACCAGGTTGCTCCACCATTGGTTGATCGCACCACACCCGTATTTAGGGAAGTAGCAATTATTACGGACGCATCCCCAACCAGCCCTTTGCAATAAGATGCACCAGCGTAAACCTTAGCCCAGGGGCCTGTGCAGTTTGTTAGTTTCCATATCCCATTGTAAGCAGTTCCGGCATATAAATCGTTGCCGATAAGTGAAAGTGACAAAGCATCATAATAAAAATCGCTGTATGTTGTATAGGAATTTCCATTGTTTTCTGAATGGAACAGCATCCCGTCCGAGTCAGTCCCGGCATACACCTTATTTCCATTGACGGCTATCGAGGCAATCGCGCCAAAAAGACCAAAATCTGTAAATGTAAACGTGTCACCATTGTTAGTTGACTTAAGAATTCCAAAATCAGTTCCTGCGAATAAGGTAGTGCCATTACTTGCAAAAGAATAGCCTCCACCAGAAGAATATTTATGAAGCCACGTTAAGCCGTTGTCGTCAGAACGCCATATTCCATTGAAAGTGCCGACAAACAGGCTGTTGCCGATTTTTGCAAGTGCCTTTTTAGAATTATTCACACCAGCAGGCCAGGTTGCGCTAAGCAAAGGTAACCAGGTACTCCCGTTATCCGTGGAAGTATACAGATACTCGGTACTGGGCGTTAAGACGCCTGCAACCGCGTACAAGGTACTGCCCGAGGCAGTCATCAGACTCACATAACCTCCATCGGGGCCCGGGGAGGTCCATTGGGCTGAAGATTTTTCAATGCCAAGGTAAAAAACCATTAAAACACTGAACAATAAAGCAAAATTTAGATTTCTTTTCATACTTGTTTGTTTGTGAAGGATTAATTGGAATCAGGATTACTTTCAGGATCAATCGGGATAATTACAGTGATTTGAGTCACGTCGGAGTTTACAATTTTAGTTAAAACATTACAGGCCGATTCTCGCTTAAAGTTGGCCAATACCCAGGCATTTGTCAATGTCCAGCCCGACGGTTGGGTAAGTAAAAAACTAATTGCTAAACTGCGTTATAAAAAAGGTGAGCAGCGCACTCTTATTCTAAAATGTCAAGGCGGTTGGCCTACCGAATCGAACATTCAATTAACGATTCGCTCGGCTACTGGTGAGGTTGAAAAAATCAAGCTAGGTTCCCAGGATG
>Ga0118677_10007567_pt1 | contig 17860 bp, 11 predicted proteins | sample AliMusrvi5mmetaG_FD_86154 | JGI IMG/M metagenome (GOLD analysis project Ga0118677, IMG submission 86154) | reverse complement strand
GCTTAATTAGTTTTTTGGGTCCATACCAACAAATCTATCTAAAAACGGCTGGAGCAACTACACGCGCTGTAGTTTACGGCCTAGTGCTTGCCGCACTTAGCCAAGGATTACTAGCCGGTATAGGTTATGCAGTCGTCGGCATCAAGGCGCCCTTATTATTTGGCTTAATGACCGCCTTACTCGCCATCATTCCTATGGGAGCCACGTTGATATGGCTGCCTTTAAGCATAATACTTATTGTTTCTAATCAATTTTGGTCAGGCATTGGCTTATTACTATGGGGATTTCTGGCTGTTAGCACTATCGACAATGTCGTACGTCCATTAGTCATTAGCGGTGCTGGTCGAGTGCCTTTTCCCATCGTATTATTCGGAGTGCTCGGAGGCTTATCCGCTTTCGGTGCTATCGGGATTTTTTTAGGTCCCGTGATTTTGGCAGTATTGCTATCTGTTTGGCAGGCTTGGCTACAACTACAGCAAAAAGAAGAGGTTTCAGTTGATCGTTCTCAACCAATCTGGCATAGCCTATCGACAGAAGCCGTCATTCAAGAATTGACCTCAAACTCTATCTTGGGCTTAAGTGCAGACGAGGCTAATAAACGCTTAAAGCAATACGGCGCTAATAGACTTACAGAAATAGCACCCCGCTCTGCTTTACATTTATTGCTATCTCAATTCAAGGGTATCCTTATTCTTGTGTTGCTTGCAGCGGCACTTTTAGCCACGACTATAGGTGACATAAAAGACGGCCTTGTTATTTTAGTGGTTGTGATTATCAATGCCTTGTTGGGATTTTATCAAGAATTTCAAGCTGAAAAATCGTTGACCGCTCTAAAAAATATGCTCCCTTTACAATCCATTGTTCGTCGCAATGGACAAACACTAGAGATATTGGCAGACCAATTAGTACTTGGCGATATAGTCATACTCGAAGCGGGCAGAAAAATACCTGCGGATGGTCGCATCCTGTTTGCACAAGCGTTAGAAGTTGACGAATCGTCGCTGACAGGAGAATCAACACCTATTACGAAACACCATAGTAAGCTTGAAAAAATATCACTAGTCCTCGCAGAACGAAGCAACATGCTTTATATGAACAATTCAGTGACCCATGGACATGGAGAAATGATAGTGACAGCTACGGGCATGAATACCGAAATAGGCAAGCTTGCAAACTTACTAGCGCAAACCGAAGAAGGTGCTACACCACTACAAGCTCAGCTAGATAGTCTAGGTAAACGTTTAGCTGTCTGTGCGCTGGCCATTATTGTTATGCTATTTATAAGTGCCTTAGCGCGTGGAGAACCGCTGCTGCTGACCGCCTTTAATACGATCGCTTTAGCCGTTGCCGCCATACCAGAAGGCTTGCCTGCCGTTGTAACAGTCACACTGGCCTTGGGAATGCATCGCATGGCACGTCAGCGCGCAATCGTTAAACGTTTGGCATCCGTTGAAACCTTGGGCTGTACAACCGTGATCTGTACCGACAAGACCGGTACCTTAACTGTTAATCAAATGACAGTACGTACCTTTTTTTATAAGAATCAGCACTATAAAGTCAGCGGTGAAGGTTATAAGCTTAGCGGTAAAATCTCACCAAATTGTTCGCCAGAAGAAGATTCTAATCTGCTGTTACCGCTAGTGCTTTGTAATAATAGCCATGTACGCGGCGATCAAGTGTTAGGCGACCCCATGGAGGCTGCCTTATTGGTACTTGCCGCCAAAGCAGGCATCAACCAAAAGCAAGTCATTGATCAATGGCCTAGAATTGCAGAAATTCCATTTGATGCAAAACATAAATTCATGGCCACCTTTCATCAAAAGGGTGATGAAATCAAAGTCTTTATTAAAGGCGCACCTGAAGTATTACTAAAGCTCTGTCAAAACACGAACCATGACTATCAAAACCTTGAAGATACTTTTCTGGCTCAAAATGAGCTTATCGCTAGTGCCGGTTATCGAGTACTAGGCGTCGCCGAAACCTCGCTGCCATCCACTTCATTTCAAGCTGATGCGGATTTATTTCACTATATCAAAAGCCTTAACTTTATCGCACTTATAGGCTTGATGGATCCGCCCAGAGCTGAAGTAAAGGGCGCTATTAAACTCTGTCGGCAAGCAGGCATTGCCGTTAAAATGATTACTGGCGATCAAAAAATAACAGCTGTTGCGATAGCGCAAGAACTCGGTTTAATGGCTAATGTCATTGAAGGAGAAGCACTTGCGGCTTTAAATGATCTGGCATTAGCAAACTGCATTAACACTATAGATGTTTTCGCACGCATCACGCCTGAACAAAAAGTACGCATTATTAAAGCCCTAAAAGCTAATAATCATATCGTTGCTATGACGGGCGATGGAGTTAATGATGCACCTGCCCTAAAAATAGCCGATATAGGTATTGCCATGGGCATCACCGGCACCAATGTCGCTCAGGATGCAGCCACGATCATATTAACAGATGATAATTTCACAACCATCGTTATGGCTGTCAAAGAAGGTCGAAATGTTTACGACAATATTGTTAAGTTTGTTCGCTTTCAGCTTTCAACTAATATAGGTGCAATACTCACTGTTGCTTTAGCACCTTTACTGGGATTGCCCGTTCCTTTTACTGCCATACAACTACTGTGGATTAATATTATCATGGATGGACCACCTGCTCTGTCTCTGGGCGTAGATCCTGCTCATACAGAGAGCATGCTGGCAGCCCCTCGAGAACATAATGAACGTATACTTTCATGGCCTCGTTTAGCTAATTTATTGAGCTATGGAATCATCATGGCCATAGGTACTTTGGGCGTTTTATACTTTGGTTTACAAACAGGAGATCATCTCCATGCCACCTCACTGGCCTTTACTACTTTTGTATTGTTTCAGGTCATTAATGTTTTTAATGCGCGATCTGAAAAAACCAGCGTCTTTAACCGAGATCTCTTCAGCAACAAAATACTGTGCTTGGCAATTACTTTAGTGTTGCTATTACAAATCGTAGTTATTCATTGGCCACCAGCACAAATACTGTTTCATACCACAACATTGACACTGAACGATTGGATAATCGCATCATCGGTTGCTATATCAATATTGTTTTTTGAGGAGTTGCGTAAATTAATAATGCCCTTCCACCCAAAATTAAAATCAAATAGCACTAGTGCTAATGAAAACATAAAAATATGAAACTTAATTTAATCACTGATGTTACGCAGTCACAACGATTTATAAAAAAATAATGAGATCGCTATTGCGACGATTTATTCAATCGGGTATTCGCACCCGAAGGCGAGATACTTTCTTTTGCTCCGCCAAAAGAAAGTATCCAAAGAAAAGGCGGCTCGATTGTCGCTTCTTCCTGCGCTCCTCGGTTTTGTTAGGGGTCGGTAGAGAGGGCGTCCTGCCCTCCTACCGACGCGCGGCATCCATGCCGCGCCCCTTCGGACTAATCCTAACAAAACCTGCGGTGCTCGGCGCGGCAAACGAGACTAAAACAACGTTACTGCGTAACATCAGTTAATCATAATCGCTTTAATGCCTTTGCCTTGCTAAAACATAGACATATTGCTGGTTTATTCAATGTTCAGGTTATAATGGCCGACATAAATTAAGTGACACTGTTATTTAAGATCACCATGTTGTATTTTACAGCATGCCTTCATAGCCTTTAATCTACTTAATCAACTAGTTAATTCAAAGAGTACCCCAGACAAGATATGGCACAAAAACTTTATATTCAAACCAATGGCTGTCAGATGAATGAATACGACTCTGACAAAATGCGTGATGTACTTCAAGCTTCCCATGGTTTTGAATTGATTGATGATCCAAAATTAGCAGATGTTTTACTACTTAACACCTGTTCCATACGCGAAAAAGCACAAGAGAAAGTATTCTCTGCGCTCGGTAAATGGCGAAAAATAAAAGACAAACGCCCCGATGTAATTATCGGCGTTGGCGGTTGTGTAGCTAGTCAAGAGGGCGCGGCTATTCAAAAGCGCGCACCGTTTGTGGATATGGTCTTTGGACCGCAAACCTTGCATCGTTTGCCACAGTTGTTAGACCAGGTTCGCAATCAACATAAACCTGTTATTGATGTCTCGTTCCCTGAAATCGAAAAATTTGACTCCTTGCCAGAACCTCGTGCCGAAGGTCCAAAAGCTTTTGTTTCGATCATGGAAGGCTGTAGCAAATATTGTACTTTCTGCGTAGTACCTTATACGCGCGGTGAAGAAATTAGCCGCCCGCTTAATGATGTGGTTGCTGAAATTACCATCTTAGCCAAGCAAGGCGTGCGCGAAATCAATTTATTAGGTCAAAACGTTAATGCCTATCGTGGCTTAATGGACGATGGAGATATTGCTGACTTCTCTTTATTACTACATTATGTAGCAGCAATTGAAGGCATAGATCGATTACGTTTTACCACCTCTCATCCGATGGAATTTACTGATAGTTTAATTGAAGCTTTTGCTGAAATTCCACAGTTAGTTGATCATTTACATTTACCGGTACAAAGCGGCAGCGATCATATTTTAAAAATGATGAAGCGCGGACATACCCGTGAGGATTACCGTGAAATTATTCGTAAGCTACGGTTAGTACGTCCCAATATTTGTTTGTCATCAGACTTCATCATCGGCTTTCCGGGTGAAACCGACGAAGAATTTGAAGAAACTTTAGCCTTTGCCACAGAAATCGGTTTCGATTTATCGTTTAGCTTTGTTTATAGCGCAAGGCCTGGAACTCCTGCAGCTGATTTACCTGATAATGTTCCTGCTGAGGTTAAAAAGCTCCGCCTAGAGCGTTTTCAACAGCGCATTAATGAAATGGCAACCGCTATTTCAGAAAGCATGATAAACACAGTACAAACGGTTTTAGTTGAAGGTCAATCTAAAAAGAATCCTTTGCAAATGCAAGGCAGAACAGAAAATAACCGAGTCGTTAACTTTATAGGCCATCCACGCTTAGCTGGTCAATTTGTTGATGTCTATATTAATGAATCACTACCGAATTCCTTACGTGGTCGTATGGTTGAAGCTAGCGTGGCTAAGATTGGTATTGAAAACTAATTAATGCCCATGAATTCACAAGATCTTATTCTACTTCCAGCTGATATCAGCTGGAAGATAGTTTTTTGTGGTCAACTCGGCAACCACTTACGGAAAACTGTAATGCGATTGCACCCAAATAAACCATGAACTATATCGACATTCAAAACATTTATCAGGCTAGCAATCTGCCTGATGAACAACAAATACAACGCTGGGTTGATGCAGCATTGCAAGATTACTCTTCAGACACTGAAATCGTGATTCGCATCGTTGATGAGCAAGAAAGTGCTGAACTTAACCAGCAATATCGCCATAAATCAGGCCCTACCAACATATTAAGCTTCCCGGTTGAAATACCTGAAGGCATTGAATTGGATTTACTGGGTGATTTAGTGATCTGTGCGCCGGTTCTTGAAAGAGAAGCCCTAGAACAACAAAAAGTTTTGGCTGATCATTGGGCTCACATTATCATCCATGGCGTCTTGCATTTATTGGGCTATGACCATATTGAAGACGACGATGCCGAATTAATGGAAAGCAAAGAAATAACCATTTTAAATACCTTAACGATAGCAAACCCTTACGAACAGGATAATAACGCATGAGCGATGATCAACCTCCGAGTAGAAACGCCCCCCGAAAACGCTGGGTAGAAAGAATTAGCCAACTGTTTTCTGGGGAGCCACATGATTTGGATGATCTTCTAGGTATTTTACGAGAAGCTCGCGAAAACAAACTGCTAGATACTGATGCCTTATCCATGATTGAAGGCGTGTTACAAGTATCACAAATGCGCGTACGGGATATTATGATTCCTCGCGTACAAATGGTCGTGCTACCACAAGAAGCCGAGTTAGAGGCCATATTTCCTTTAGTGATTGAATTTTGTCATTCCCGTTATCCCGTCATCGACGGCGACCGCAGTAAAGTGGTTGGGGTATTGCTCGCCAAAGATTTACTGGCGCATGTGTTACAAAACAAAACCATGACTGTTAAAGATCTCATGCGCCCCGTTAGCGTGGTTCCAGAAAGTAAGCGATTAAATGTCTTGCTACAAGAATTACGTACCAATGGTAACCACATGGCCATTGTCGTTGATGAATATGGACAAGCAGCAGGCCTAGTCACCATTGAAGATGTGTTAGAAGAAATCGTCGGAGAAATCGAAGATGAACACGATGACCATGACGATGAGGGTTATGTATTTCAGCGCAACATCAATGAGTTTGTCATTAAAGCCTTAATGCCCATCGATGAATTCGATACTTATTTTTCTACGCAATTAGCCACAGACGAATACGATACCATCGGCGGCTTCTTGGTTAATCAACTCGAACACATGCCTAATAAAGGCGAAAGTCTAGTTATTGATAACTTACGTTTTGAAGTCATACGCGCCGATAATCGACGCGTGCATTTATTAAAACTTAAAATAGCGTCCTAAGAGCAAGCTTATGAAAGATCAAACGGTATTAGTAACAGGTGGTGCGGGCTATATAGGCAGTCATGCTTGTCTTGAATTATTGCAAGCAGGCTTTAAAGTCGTGGTTGTTGATAACTTAGCCAATAGTAAAGTAGAGTCTTTAACTCGCGTCCAGCAACTTGCCGGCAAAACGCTGACCTTTTATCAAGCAGACATACGAGACAAACAAGCACTCACCGATATCTTTGCCAAAGAAGCTCCGGATACCGTCATACATTTCGCTGGTTTAAAAGCCGTTGGTGAATCTTGCGCCCTACCCCAGCTTTATTATCACAACAATGTTTACGGAACCTTAGTACTCACTGAAGTCATGAGTGCAGCTAACGTCAAGCAACTGGTTTTCAGTTCATCTGCGACTGTTTATGGTGAATCTGCTAGTCCTCAATACTCTGAGCATTTTCCTTTAGGCGCCATCAATCCTTATGGCCGCTCAAAATCTATGATCGAAGACATCTTGCGAGACTTATCGGCTAGCGACAAACTTAATAAAGTAGAAAACCCTTGGAAAATTGCCTTATTACGTTACTTTAATCCCATAGGTGCCCATGACAGCGGCATGATCGGTGAAGATCCCAACGGCGTTCCCAATAACTTAATGCCTTATGTTGCTCAGGTCGCTATAGGTAAACTGACTCAATTATCGGTGTTTGGTGACGATTACCCCACTCGAGATGGTACCGGCATCAGAGATTATATTCATGTTGTTGATCTAGTCCAAGGTCATATCAAAGCCATAGCTGCACTAAACGGAGAGCATTTTTCAGAGGGCGAATGTAAAGCTTATAACTTAGGTGCTGGCCGAGGTTACAGTGTATTAGAAATCATCGATGCTTTTCAACGTGTCACTGGTAAAACCATTCCCTATCAAATGTCTCCACGTAGAGCCGGCGATCTTGCAGAATGTTTTGCAAATCCAGCTTTAGCCTTAGAAGAGCTTAATTGGAAAGTAGAAAAAGACTTAGATGATATGGTTAATGATACTTGGAATTGGCAAACTAAGAATCCACAAGGATATGAGTAAATGTTGGAGTGCAACAGCTTCAGCTGTTGCCAACAAAACAGCTAAAGCTGTTTTACTCCATGCGCGACTTACCGTAATAACACTGAATAAATCATGAGAGCTGTTAATAAATATCTAATACCCTTATTATTAATACCCGCTCTCGCCTCTGGAAAAGGAAATCACAAACTAGATACAACGCCAGAATTAGAAACCGATGTTTGGACCGTACAGATAGAAGAAAACTACTATCACACCACCAACGCTTATGATACCAATGGCAAAGCTTTACCGATAGACACCAACTACGTCAATGCAACCATAGGTTATTCATTTGATTTTGGTTTAGATGCTCAAGTTGCCACATACAACTGCCCGCTATCCGGCGGCGGTGCTCAAAACTTTGAATGTGATACCTACATCAACTTAACACAAACCATCAGACTAAGAGATAAACTAAATCTCATCTTAGGCACTCAAAACGGCACCGTTTTTAATGCGCCTGCTCAATGGCATAATGTTGATTTCGGCGTTTTATCCTACACACCGATTAAGGGTATTGAAATGCACGGAGGCAGTTATTTTGTAAATAGCTATTTGGCCAGCCTGCCTGTCGATGTCATCGGTTATACCACAGGCTTTGTTGCTAAATTCACTCCAAAATTTAGCGTTGAAGCCGACTACTTTGACGGCCATAACAATTTATCGGGCGCTCAGATTAACGTCTTTTATAAAAGCTATTATGTAGGAGTCATTATTCCCGAGACAGGTTCCGGGAATCAATATGCCGGTGTCGTAGGCATTAGATTTTCTTTAAGCAATCATTAAAGAGGTCTCGCCACACTCACAAAATGCTTGCCGTGAGCGGACTATTAATGGTCAAAAAATTACTCACTAGATCGCTCTTTTTTCCTATGGGCCAGTCTAGCCCACTACACTTTACATAGTTCCCGCCCCTTAAAGCAACTTAAGCTCGCTTTTATCAAGGCTAATCAACTTGTTTTTATATAGCGTACCGATGGCTTGCTTGAAAGCTTTTTTACTGACACCAAAAGTCGCATAGATCAGTTCTGGTGGGCTTTTATCACTGAGTGCGAGTACGCCATTGTTATCTTTTAACTTAGCTAAAATAGCATCATTAAGAGATTCAAACTCATCATAAGTTGGTTTATGCAAACTCAGGTCTATTTTATTATCGTCTCTGATTTTTTTAATATACCCATCTAAACGCTGGCCTCTTTTTAATGTCTGAAAGAGTTCATTTTGATACAACAAGCCCCAATGACTACTATCAACGATGGCTTTAAAACCTAGCTCTGTTTGATCTGCTATCAATAAGGAGACTTTTTGACCGACTTTAAAATCAGTGTTCTCTTCACTGATAAAACGATCAATTTTTGTGGTGGCGGCAATTCTATTTTTATCGTCTAAGAAAACTTTAACTAAATAAGATCGACCCACTTCCATTTCATGATGCTGCTCACTAAACGGTACGAGTAAATCTTTACGTAAGCCCCAATCCAGAAAAGCGCCCACGTAATTGAGTGACACGACTTTCAACCAGGTAATGTCATCCACTTGTGCTAGAGGTACTTGAGTCGTGGCGGCTAAATGACCATCAGTATCCACGTAAACAAAAACTTCGAGTATATCTCCCACCTGACAGTCAGCAGGTAACTGTTTGTCGGTGAGTAACACTTTACCTGAGGTACCGCTATCAAGGTAAACGCTAGCACCCTGTTGTTTAACGATGGTTAATTTATTGATTTTACCGATAGATAACATTGTAACTCTCAACTAGTAATGACGAAACGCACAGCGTCTAATCTTAAATGGGCGGCTTGAATATTCTCATGAGCCAGCATGGTCATGTCTTTAAGCAGCTCTATTTCTTCTTCTTTAATAGTCGGATTCACTTTTTTCAAGCGTATCAGACGTTTAATTTCTACCGCCAATGAAGTCAGCATGGCATTAGTAGCTGATTCAATCAGCTCTTGCATTTCGTCTTTCGCTTTTTTCTCAGCTTCAGTGATTAACTGAGTAATCAGTGTGCGCTGATTATTAAGAAAGCTGACGATTTGATCTTTATCAAAGTTTTTACCGGTTTCTATTAAACTACTGTGTTCGAAAGACAGGGTTAAATCGACTTTGTGTTGATTAATCAGCACGCGTATAGGTGTGGGCGGTAAAAATCGACCAATTTGTAATTCAGCTGGTGCGCTGCATTCGATGATAAATAAGCATTCCAGCAAGAACTGCCCTGCTTTTAACTCGGGATGATGAATTACACTGACTACGGCATTACCCGTTTCAGTTGATAGTACCAATTCCATAGCGCCAGTGACCATAGGATGTTCCCACGTCAAAAACTTGAGATCTTCTCGTGCCAGTGCCAGCTCTCTATTAGCCGTAATGGTCATGCCATCTTCTGATAAACCAGGAATGTTTGAAACCCTAAGCTGATCACTAGGTCGCACAATAAAACAATCAGCCGAATGATATTCAGTATCAACACCAAAACAGTCAAATAAATCGACCATGTAAGGCCATAGCAAGCCTTCATGTTCATAGTGATTAAGTTGAGTGATCAGTTGTTCGGCCACGTCTTTACGGCAGGAATTTAATTCTAATAACTGATCACGACCATGCTGTAGTTGTTCCTCAATTTCTGAACTTAATTCATAAGTTTGTTCGACAAACGCGGCCATATCAACTTGTTCATCGGCTAAGACGGCACTAAGTTCTGCTTGCAATTGATCCGCAACCGCTTGAGCGGCCGAGTTATTGCTGCGAAAGGCATTAAGACCTTGGTCATACCATTGATATAACCGATGCTGCACGGTATTGACTATATAAGGTATATGTATCTGAATAATATGCTTTTGACCTATGCGATCTAAGCGGCCGATACGTTGTTGTAACAAATCGGGATTAGTCGGTAAGTCCCATAAAATCAGATGATGAACAAATTGGAAGTTTCTACCTTCGCTACCGATTTCAGAACAAATCAACAATCTAGCTGCGCTTTCTTGATCAGCAAAATAAGCGGCTGCGCGGTCACGCTCAATAATACTCATACCTTCATGAAAAACCGCAGCGGCAATACCAGCTCGATTTTTTAAAGTTTCTTCTAAATCAATTGCTGTTTGCGCGTGTTTACAAATAAGCAGCGCTTTTTGACCACGTAAAGACCAAGCCTCAGCGCCTTTTACTTGCTTGGTTAATATATCAACCAGCCAAATAAAACGTGGATCATGTTTTAAGTCGGTATTATTTTCAGCCCCCACCAAGGCATAGCCCTGACGTTCGCGCTCTGGAAAACCTTGAATAGTTTGCCTAGAGTTTCGAAATAATATGCGCCCTGTACCATGATGGTCTAGCAAGATATTAATTAACGATTGCCTAGCCACTGTCGATTTTAAGGGGTCACTCAGATTTCTTAATAGATTATCAACATTATCATCTTTGAGTAAGCCCGTTAGATTTTGCTTATCTTGTTCATCTAAGGCTTGTTCTGCTAGTAATATTTTAGCTGCGTCGGCAACAGGCTCAAACAAGCGCTCTTCTTCAAGAAAAGCCGAAAAGCTATAGAAACGATCAGGATCGAGTAATCTTAAGCGCGCAAAATGACTTTCCTTACCCAGTTGTTCAGGAGTCGCCGTCAATAAAATCAAGCTAGGCGTACGTAAACCCAGTTGTTCAACAAACTGGTATTCAGGACTGGCGCTTTGTTCACTCCATTTTAAATGATGAGCTTCATCAACTATGACCATATCCCAACCAGCTTGTAGAGCTTGTTGCTGCCTACGAGGATAATTAGAAAAAAACTGTTGGCTACACAGCACTAATTGTTCGCTTAAGAAGGGATTGTTGTTATCAGATAAATGATCATCATCTTGCAAGCCATCATCATTTAGCTCTTCTAGGCAGCGCTCTTCATCAAACACACTAAAGTGTAGATTAAAACGTCTGAGCATTTCAACTAACCATTGGTGTAATAGACTTTCTGGCACAATAATCAATACGCGATTAGTCAGGCCATTAATCAATCTATGGTGAAGAATCAAACCGGCTTCTATGGTTTTACCTAAGCCGACTTCGTCCGCTAGCATAATACGCGGCGCGGACCTATTGGCTGATTCTTGAGCAATATAAAGCTGATGAGGGATTAACGATACCCTGCCCCCTAATAAGCCTTTAACAGGTGATTGCTGGAGTTGTTGCAAGCGGCGTCTAGTTTCGTATCGCAACAAAAACCATGAGCTAGGATCCAATTGACCAGTAAATAAACGATCTTGGGGCTTATTAAACTGAATATGATGATTAAGTTCAATTTCCTCTAATTGTAGCTCTTCTCCGGCTTTGTTTTTACCTACATAGGTAATTAAGCCCTCGGCTTCGATTAAACTCGTCACAGTGAGTTTGTCTTCATCTATGGATTCAATTATATCGCCAACAGCAAACTTAACGCGAGTTAACGGTGCGTTATCGCTGGCATAAATACGCCGCTCATCACTGGCTAAAAATAAGACCGTGATACGTTTGAAACTGACTTCGAGAATAAGACCTAAACCAAGTTCTGACTCGGTATTACTAATCCAGCGTTGACCGGGGATAAAATCTGCCATTGATTAAATTGCCATTACACTTTAAAAAAGTCCCTATTATAAGCGTTACCAAAATTTTTTTTTGGTTTTGCTGTGTTTATAGCATTATTAATAGGGGCATCATTGGATTGCTCTGAGTCATAGCCCCTTACTTAGACTTATGTTGTTGCCAATTTAAGTCTTCCCACGCTCTTATTAAATCCGTCAAACGTTCTTTATAAGGTGAAGCTTGTAGGGCTAGTTGATAAGATTTCCATAATTTTAAATCACTAAAAAACACTTGCTCTGTACGAAAATCAAAGAGTGTCCTAGCACCATTTTGAGCAACCTGAGCAATCAATGTAGGTTGAGTGATGCTTCCTACCCATTGAAAAACAGTTTTCTTGTTATTGAGCCATTGCTTATTTAAACCCAAAGCCGAGCGTATCGTAAGTTCGGCCACATCAATCTGTCCTATAGGTTCCGTAACAATGAGTGTGGAATCGTTAATGATTAGAGGTATTTTAGTTTGTATATCATCGATCGCATGCCCATGCCCTAAAAAACCATCATCAAACAATGATTCACCATGATCACCTAAAATAACTAAAGTGACATTATTAAGCAGTTTATGAGTTATTAAGGCCTCAAGGATCTTCCCCACAGTCCAATCTGCATTAGCCATAGCATTCCAATAAGTGGCACTGAGCCAATCTTTATTCTTAGCGGCAATCTCCGACCTAGGGATAAGTTCCGACACTAATCGCTTAGGCATACTAGGATAAGCATAAGGAAAGTGGCCTGCCTGTATATTGATGTAAAAAAACTGCGACTGAGTCAAGTCGACTTGGTTGATTCGGGTGTTAAATTGCTCAAAAATACGCGCTTCACTAAGACGTAAGCTACCCGGTTCTTTACTGGAAAACACTCGATCATCAATTGCGGTTCTTGCATCAAAATAAGAAATCCCGAGTTGTTTCATACCCGTATCTGTCGATATACCGCCGAATGATTCATCTTGACCAGAGATAATCGACAATTGATAGCCAGCAGATTGTAAAAACTGGATTAACGTAATTTTAGAATTATTCTCGACCAAACTTCGATTAAATATGGCTTTAATAGAAGGTACAGTATAACCTGCATGACTATAAGCGTAATGAATGGCAACCCCACGTTGTGCAATGCCTTTCATCACCGGAGCGACTTGCTGTACGTTTAATTTTTTATCAATTAATTCGGCCCTAGCACTTTCTAACACAATAAGAACAATGTGTTTACCCGTTTTAGGTGTTATCTCAGACAGCGTATCTTTTTCTACAGGCTGAACAATGGCATCCCCTAAAAAACCATCCTCATCTATACCGTTACCAGGAATATCAACGGCACCGGGATAAATAAAAGCATCAAAAGTAGCTTTATCTTGAGGGTAAGCGAAGATACCAAAACCGTCAAAATCAATATCAGATAATCGATCTAAGCTTGTACTAATAAATCGAAAAGACATTTTCTTTTCTAAACCATATCTTAAAAAAGCATCTTGAGAAATATACCAAGTGAATAGAGGTGTCGCTATTAGCGTGGCTATCAGTAGTTTTCTGTAGGTTTTGTGGGCAACGTTATTTGTAGAAACATGTTGAATGAATTTTATTTTCGATAAAGCTTTAAAAACACAAACTACAACTATAGCCGCAATACTCAGTAGGCCGATAAACAAAGCAATTTCATTGCTGGCGTAAAGTAGCGCTTCTTTTAAGCTCCCACCTGCTAAATTTTTAATGATTTGCAGATTAACGGTGTCATTAAAATAAGACAGCAGCTTAAATTTAACTAACAGCCACAATGCTGCCAAGAAAATAACTATTACGCTAAAGCTATAATAAATTCGCTGACCATATTTATTTAGCTTGTCGGCTACAAAAAACCATAGACTTGCCAATAAGCCAATAAGGGTTAAGTCATACCAGACTGAAATAATAAAAAAGCCTAGCCGTTCCCCGATTGATTGATAAGAGAATGGCTGTAAAAATCCGCCGGTAAAAAGATCGTATTTAAAATTCAGTAGTATTATTTCAAATACCTGTATAAAAATAAGCACGACCACTACCAACAACAATCGCCTATAACTTGCCAATAAGTCCTGTAATTTGTTAAAAAACATGATGGATACCTTAGTTTACTACTTACATTACTCCCGCTAATAAGGACGGAACTCACATAAGCATTACATAATATAATTTATTGAATAAAGTAACTGTTGTTGTATTACTGTTCGAGTGCCGATTAGGCATGTGTAGTTATACAACTACACATCTATCAGCCATCATCTGTCGCATATACTTAAGCCACAACTACGTGTTCAAATTAGGAGGCTCTAGGCTTTATTAATCTTACATGTTATGTGTTGTGACGCTCATACCTGCTTGCTGATATTGACGATATCGATTTCTAGCCGCAGCTTTAGTGACCTCACAATTATCGAGTATTTCAAGTATGCGTTTTGTTTTTGAAATATCTTCAGGATATTTTGACGATAAATTAAACAACAGCCCTTGACTGTGTTCTGGTGCTTTAATTGAACCAATTAAAATAACTTTATCGGTACTGGGCGCTTGCCCTGTATATATTTCATGCGGAATAAAACTACCTGCTCGGAAAGTCCAGAGCAGGTCATCTAACAGCTGGCTTTGTTCGTCACTGTCGGTGAGTATATAACAGAATTGACCGTTGCGATAAGCTTTCTCGATAAGCTTACAGGCAAACAGATATCGCTCCTGCAATAATGCCGATGACAATATATAAAAGCTAACTTCAGCCATACGCTCTGTTAATCAAATATTGGCTTAATAAGGGTACTGGGCGACCCGTTGCGCCTTTATTATTGCCCGTGCGCCATGCTGTGCCTGCAATATCAAGATGCGCCCAATGAAAATTCTCAGCAAAATGTGAGAGAAAACAAGCTGCAGTAATGGTACCAGCATCCTTACCTCCGACATTAGCTAAATCTGCAAAATTAGACCTAAGTTGTTCTTGATACTCATCCCATAAAGGTAAGCGCCATAAACTATCATTTGCTGTAACACTGGCCGCGATTAAGCTATCGCATAACTCATCATTATTGCCTAACAAACCGCTAGGTACTCGACCTAATGCTACTAAACAAGCGCCTGTTAATGTGGCTAAATCAATAACAACATCAGGATTAAAGCGTTCTGCATAAGTTAAGGTGTCACAAAGCAGTAAACGGCCTTCAGCATCGGTATTTAACACTTCAATAGTCTTACCTGCCATACTGGTTAATATGTCACCCGGCTTATTAGCATCACCATCGGGCATATTTTCTGAGGTTGGAATTAAGCCAATAATATTCAACGGTAACTGCATTTGAGCCGCTGCAAGCAAAGTACCTAGAACACTTGCACCGCCACACATGTCATATTTCATTTCATCCATGCCAGGCGCTTGTTTTAATGAAATGCCGCCCGCATCAAAAGTAAGACCTTTACCGATGAGTACGATGGGTTTGCTATTTTTTTCTCCGCCCTGATAATTTAGAGTAATTAATTTGGCGGGTTGACGACTACCACGAGATACTGACAAGAAAGCGCCCATACCAAGCTTTTCCATACCAGCTTCTTCGAGAATACTCACGGCTAACTTAGCATAGATTTTACCTAAGGCTAATGCCTGTTCAGCCAGAAAGCTGGGGGTACAGATATTGCCAGGTAAATCTGCTAAATGTTTCGTCAGGTTTATGCCTTCTGCAATGGCCTTGCCTTGTTGCAAGCCAGTCTTGGATAATATTAATTCATTTTCTGCACTAGTAATTACCAGATGCTTGATATTGAAGTCAGTTTCCTTATTAGTTTTGCAGGTCGTAAATTGGTAGACAGTATCGCTAAACACTTCTATGATTTGTCTGGTTTTCCAAGCGCTATCCATTCCACTTACGGCACAGTCCGACAGATTACAAACAACGGTACCTATAGATAATTTTTTTAGACTGTTAATTGAAGCAAGTATAGCTTTACGATAGTTTTTGGTGGTTAATGGCTGATTTTCGCCTAAACCAACTAACAAAATACGAGCTATCGTGTTGCTAGGCACAGCATTAATTAATACCGTCTCACCATTTTTACCAGCGATGTCTCCCCTTGCTAAGATCTTTTTAAGCAACTCTTGAGTGCTTTCATTAAGTGCCTTTGCCGATGCGCTAAGTTGCTGATCCTGATAAACGCCTAAAATAAGACAATCACATGACAAAGTATCTAATGGCGCGGTGTCTAAAGAATAATCCATATCTTAACTCGTAATAGTTGCATAAATAAAAAGCTCAAAATGAATGGGAAAATAAAAATTCCTTATCAAGGTAAGCTACTGATGCAGAATTATACAACCAATAAAACAGTAGTCGCGGTTTTTTAAATAGAAAAGTCTGTAAGGATAAAACTTAAGGTCAAATTCAAAATAAACCAAATTTAATCTGGTTTATTTTTTTTTCTGCTATATAATAACCAGCTTATCAAAGTTACCGAAGCCTCGGTGGCGAAATTGGTAGACGCAAGGGACTTAAAATCCCTCGTTCGTAAGGACGTGCCGGTTCGACTCCGGCCCGAGGCACCATAAAAAACAAGGACTCAGGAATCTTTCCTAGTCCTTTTTTTATGCCTGAAATTCTGCTTGGCGCATTCTTTACATACTTTCAAAACATTATCCTTCCCCTTTGATGTATCAAAAAACTCATCGACTCTTTTTAAATCAACTTCATTCAGAATCAAAAGCACTTCCCATTAAAGACTACCGTAAACTTACTACATAATAAAAATGATTAATGATAAACAGAAAATTGAAATAGCCTTAAGCTTCATACAACTCCATCCGACACCGATTTCGGCATGGTCACCTGACAAGGAATATGTATCTGAAGATGAGCGATACTTAAGTATTTATGACAATCTAATAATGGGGGTATACGGTGATTGTTATGGTATTAATGCTGAATATGATGACGACGGCGAGTTATTAACAGAGGCTACCGAATTTGAAGTAGAAGTGGTGCAATTTGAATCACCGAATGATCCAAGTGAAAAATTTACCTTTGAAATAAGCATTGAACCGACTGAGTTTAGTAAGTTCATTGAAGAACATGGCAGAACAGGCAATTGGTAATAATACCCTAACGCCTATTCTCAATTAAGTTTAACCAGACCAAAGCGGCAGCTATCGCCGAGCAAGCCAGCTATCAATTAGATTATCGATTGATAGCTGGCGATATCCCTCTAATATCTTGTGATCAGTGTTTATATAACAGTCATCAGAGTCAAGCTATAGCTCAATTACTCTATTCCTGATAAAAAAGGCACAAAAGTAACAGGTTCTAAATTTTCTCTCTCGTATCCACTTGGGGTACGCGTGACGCGCTGCAAAACTTGCATTCCACTGCTACCGGTAGGTATAACCATAACGCCACCTATAGATAACTGCTCTAATAACATGGTTGGTATCTCTGCAGGCGCAGCCGAAACCAGTATGCCATCAAACGGTGCATAATCTGACCATCCCAGATTACCATCTCCATACAAATAGCTAATGTTTTTGAATTTCAACTCCCCAATATGTTGCTTTGCTTTTTTTTGTAAAGGTAAAAGCCTTTCAACTGAATAAACATGTTCAACTAACTGAGCAAGAATAGCTGTCTGATAACCACAACCGGTACCAATTTCTAGCACCTTTTTTAAATTCCC
>Ga0118677_10007566_pt1 | contig 17861 bp, 13 predicted proteins | sample AliMusrvi5mmetaG_FD_86154 | JGI IMG/M metagenome (GOLD analysis project Ga0118677, IMG submission 86154) | reverse complement strand
ACTACCTTAATTCAGTTCTTACCCTTTCGCAGAAGAGAGAAATGACCTGTTTTTTATAATGCCTTTAAGAATGCGCGAAATATTATGGATTATGAAGTGCGGGGCAAGGTTAAATTGGAAGAACAACTACGTGGCTGAAGAGGCCCATTACCTTATTTAAAGATTCTAAATCAAATGTTTTTGAATCTTTATTCCTTTGGTATGACCACCTTCTCACCCAAAAAATGGGGTTGTTTTTGGGTGAACATATCGTAGATTACGAGCATGCGCGCCCCAAGCTCACGCAGCTGAACCTTAATGTCAATTTCACCGGTATGATCTTCTGCATTAAATCCGATAGCTTCAATTCCCTTTCTGCGTGCAATATAAATGGCTCGTTGGTTATGAAACGATTGTGAGACAATTGTATATTTATCCTGACCAAAAACCTCTTTCCCCCGAACGACAGAATCAAGGGTACGGAATCCTGCATAATCAAGAATTATTTTTCGTCCCGGGATTCCCGCTGATACAAGATCATTATACATGGTAATCGGTTCGTTATAGTTGCGGTTGCGGTTATCGCCGCTTACAATGATATAATCAATCTTATTGCAGAAGTAGAGTTCTACGGTCGCTTTGATTCGGTTTGAATAATAGAGGTTCCTGCTTCCGTTTGCGAGGTATTTGCTGGTTCCAAGGACTATTGCACAATGGTTATGGGGGATTGAATCGATCGAGGAATAGCAATACCGGTTGCCTGTTTTTGTTATTGTTAAATCGATACAAACAATTAAGACAATCACAAGAAGGCAAGAGGCAACGAAAAAATAGAGATATGTTTTATATTTATTCAAATTATCAATTATCAATTATCAATTAAAACTTTAATGTAAACACAGTCTCAACATCAGGTTCTGAATGGGCAGTCAGCGTCCCTCCATGAAGCCTGAGGATTTGTCGGGATAAACTTAGACCAATGCCGGAACCTTTGGGCTTGGTCGTAAAAAACGGGACAAATATTTTATCAAGCACTTCAGGGAGAATTCCCTGCCCGTTGTCGATCATCTGAACAACGATCTTCCCATTCAAATCGGTAAACGCTTTAACCTCAATAACCGGATTAACGGTATTTTCAAGTGCCTGGATAGAATTCTTCAGAAGGTTGATTAATACTTGTTCGATCAATTGTTCATCTGCAGAAAGTTCGAGATTATCAGGTGTTACTGATGTTTGACAGAGAATATGGTGGTTTTGCATCTCCTCCTTCATTAATCCTTTAAGGTTATCGAAAAGAGCTTTTATTGGGAAGATTGTAAATCGGGGTGTAGGGATGCGTGTGAGGTCCCTGTAAGATTCGACAAAATGGAGCAATCCGGTACTTCGTTTATGGATAGTTTCAATTGCAAGTGTAATTTCATCGAGTGTTTCGGTCTCCCCTTCATCCTGAAATGCATTTGTATAGGTGGCTCTGGCATCCTTGATCATGTAGGTAAGGGTCTGCGTTATTGATGCGATTGGAGTGATTGAGTTCATGATCTCATGGGTTAGCACCCTGATCAGCTTTTGCCAGCTCTCCATCTCATTTTCTTCCAGCTCATTCTGGATATCTTTAATCGTTGCCATCCTGATAAGCCTGTCGGCGACCTTAAATTCGGTAGCAAAAATTGCAAGTTGCAGAATTGTATCCTGTTTCTGGACCTTCACCATGATACTCTCTCCATTAGAGATTGTCATTAATTTTGTGACCAGTTCCGGTGAGAAACTCTCCAATTCACTCAGGTTTTTTAAACTTGTAATTTTAAAGAGTTTTTTTGTCGAGTTATTGATCAACTCAACCGTACCGTCCACCCTGTAACTGATTAATCCAAATCCAATATGTTCAACAACAGTTTCAAGGTAAAAATAATTTTGTTCACGTTCCTCCCTCACTTTTCTAAAGTCGTTTATAACTACACTAAAAGATTCAGACAATCGGTCAAAGGAATATCCAAGTCCTTTAATTTCAAAAGTTCGTGAAAAATCGGAATACCGAAGTGATTCAAGGAAGTTTGTTAAAAGGGTGTTTGTGGTTTCAACAAATTGAATCAGGATAATCACCTGATAGATAGCAATTCCAACAGCGAGGAGCGTTGTAAAATAATAGCCTGAAGTAAATATCAGCCACATAATTACAAAGGCATTGGCTACAATGCCCAGTACCCGAATGATTAAGGATATTCTGAAGTTTTTATAATCCATATTTCTCCATTCTGCGATAAAGTGAAGTGCGGGTAAGTCCAAGTTCGTTCGCTGCTTTTGAGATGTTCCCCTGATGCATTTTAATCACTTTGACAATTATCGTTTTTTCAACCTTATCCAGATCATAATCTGTTAATTCGAATTCATCCGATTGTTTATTTAATATTCTCATCTGCAAGTCATTGGGATTAATCCATTCAGACTCACTCATGATTACAGCCCGTTCAATCACATGTTGCAACTCTCTGACATTCCCTGGCCATTCGGCCTCCTCCAGCCGTTTCATGGCATCTTTTGTAAATCCGTGTAACGGTTTCTTGTATTTTTTGGTGTAGATCTGGAAAAAGTGGTTTGCCAGCAAGGGTACATCTCCGTAACGTTCTCGAAGTGGAGGGAGATCAATTTCGACAGTATTTATTCGATACAGTAAATCCTGTCGGAATTTTCCCTCTTCGATCATCTGGTGAAGCGGCATGTTTGTGGCGCATATCAGGCGGATATCTATTGGGATCGGCTTATTGGATCCCACCCTGGTCACTTCACGTCGTTCCAGAACCGTGAGGATCTTGGCTTGAAGAGGCATTGGCAGGTTTCCAATCTCATCCAGGAATAATGTTCCGCCGGAAGCAACTTCAAATCTGCCGGGCCGGTCAACTTTTGCATCTGTAAATGAGCCTTTTACATGACCAAAGAGCTCGCTTTCAAAAAGCGTCTCACTGATGGAAGTCAGATCAACACTAATAAAAGCTTCGTCTATTCGGTTAGAATTATTGTGTAATGCCCTTGCAACCAGTTCTTTTCCGGTACCATTCTCGCCAAGTACCAGAACACTCGCATCGGTGGCAGCTACTTTTGAGATCGAAGTATAGACTTTATGCATTTCAACTGAATTCCCGATAAAATCCTTAAATGTCCGGTTATTCATATTATTGATCGCTTTTGCACGGCTTTTTAATTGTTCAATCTCCTTTTTCGACCTTCGCAATTGCATTGCCGAATTTAGAGTTGCCAATAATTTCTCGTTTTGCCAGGGCTTAAGGATGAAGTCTGAGGCGCCTTCTTTAATTGCCCTCACACTTTTTTCAATATCGCCATAAGCTGTGATAAACAATACGACCGATTCGGGATCAATTTCAAGTATTTTTCTGAGCCAGAAGAAACCCTCCTGACCGCTTATTGCATCTTTAGTAAAATTCATATCCAGCAGGATCACATCAAAATCTTCCTGTTTGAGTAATTCGGGAATAGAGGTGGCATCGTTGGCAGTTACAATTTTGTCAACATGTGGCTTTAACAATAATCTTAGTGAAAACAGAATATCTTCATTGTCATCAACAGCAAGAATTTTCCCCAATTTTTCCATGGTCCTATGTAAATTTAGTAAAGGCTTGAATTACAAACATCAAGCCAGAATTTCTATTCTGGAGGATTGACAAAGGTTTTATTGATCAGGTATTTGTCATCCAACTTATTAAAGATGCTCATTTATCTTGGCGGATTTGATCAGCTTCTTAATTTAATAGGTAAATGTACGAAATCGGTCATTAATTGTACGAATCCGGACGATTAATTTTTCTAATATATTTATAAATAATTATAAATTAGAGGATTGAATACATGGTATGGTTTATGATTAATATTTTAATTGGTTCTTTAAGTTATTTATCTATCTTGGAGCTGGTCATTAAAGCAAAAAAATAGACTGATTAACCCGAACAGTAATTGAATTATACGCGATCATGATTGAACTAATTGATATAGGCAAGGTCTTCAGGAATAAGGATATTGAAACAAAAGCGTTGATTAATATTAATTTAACCGTTTCTGATGGTGAATTTGTAAGTATTATGGGGCCATCAGGTTGCGGAAAAACGTCGTTGCTCAATATTATCGGATTAATTGATTCTCCCAGTTCAGGAGCCTATTTATTGAATGGCCATCGGGTTTCAGACCTTTCTGAAAGAAACAGGACCGATTTTAGAAAGGATAATTTTGCTTTTATTTTTCAGAGTTTTAACCTGATTGATGACCTTACCGTTTGGGAAAATATTGAGTTACCACTTGTTTATCAAAAAATGGCGCAGGCCGAGCGGCAGAATAATGTAAATCAGGTATTGGAACGGTTCAGGTTAAAACATCGGGCCAATTATTTTCCAAATGAGCTTTCGGGTGGTCAACAACAACTTGTGGCTATTGCAAGGGCAGTTATTGCTAAACCCAAAGTAATACTTGCCGATGAACCAACCGGAAACCTTGATTCAACACATGGGGAGGATATTATACAACAGCTTATTAAACTTAACGAAGCGGGAACTACAATCATTATGGTAACCCATTCGCTGATGCAGGCACAGCGCTCGCACCGGATAATTCATCTGTTCGACGGACATATTGTTACTGAAAGTTATTCACGCTCTGCGACTAATTTATAAAAGGGGATGAAAAATTATCTGTTTGTAGCAATACGGAATCTTTTGCGAAATAAAGAGTATTTTTTCATAAATGTCTTTGGGCTCGCCGTCGGTATGGCAAGCTCAATCATGGTGATGCTTTATGTATGGGAACAATCGAAGTACGACTCTTTTCATCCCTCCTCTGAACGACTTTGCCGCGTTTATCTCGATTCAAAATTGGGTGGGCTGGAATCCCAGGTTGCGGTAAGCTCTCCCATGTTTGCTTCAGGATTAAGACGTTATGTGCCTGAAATCGAGCAATCTTGCCGCATATTTAAAAATGACAGAGATATCCCTGTTGTAGTGCCGGTTACTGCACTACTTGACCGCCGAACCCTATTATATGTTGATTCTACTTTTTTTGATTTATTTGGCTTTAAATTATTGGAAGGTGATCCTAATAGTTGTCTCAGTAAGCCACGCTCCATCGTTTTATCACGTTCAACTGCGGCATTGCTATTCCCGAACGGGGCATTGGGAAAGATACTTACCGTCGAAAATGACAAAAAATGGACCGTAACCGGTGTTGTTGAGGATTGTCCGACTAATTCACACCTTAATTATAAGTCGTTGGTTTCAATCACGTCGGTTGTCTTGCCTGACATGGGTTGGACCTCCCTTTACCTTTATACCTATTTCCGGTTTAAGGAGGGTACTGATCTCAAAGCCCCCGCAGCTTCCCCTTATCTTGGGCTAAGTGCCATTGAAGATAAACTGCTCAAAGGATTTTTAAATGAGGCGGGTGAGGATCTTGAAAAAACGATGGGTCTTTCAATTAGAGAGATGAATGAAAAGGATGAGTATTTTGTCCTCAGATTGCAAAAAGTCTCTGACATTCATCTTTTTTCTCATCTGAAATATGAAAATTCTCAAAACGTTAATATTCAGACTCTGTTGATAATTGCCGGGATCTCAATTCTGATTATTTTAATAGCCTGCATAAACTACGCGAATCTTTCCATTGCCCGGTTGGCTGGTAAGGTGCGTGAAATCGGAATCCGTAAAATTCTTGGATCACAGAAAATTGAGTTATCCAAACAATTACTTGCAGAATCACTTACAATTAGTTTTATCTCTCTTTTTTTCGCCCTTGTTATTGTGGAACTGGTTTATCCCAATGCCATTGTTACCCAGCAAAGCCCTGTAAGAGAGATACAACTACTCTTGTTTCGACTCTCCCCCCTTATATTTTGTCTCACATTTTTTACAGGAACCATTGCCGGAATATACCCTGCATTTTATATTCATAAGTTTAGTCCTGCCAGTATCCTGAGGCATCAAAAACAGTTTAGCGCAGGTGGAAAGGGGTTGCGGGGATTTCTTGTTATTATTCAATTCGTATTTTCATTGGTGATCATATACTCTACATCGACAATTTACAGGCAATTAAGATATGTACAGCAAATAGAGGTAGGTTTTGAAAAGGAACGGCTTCTTGTAATTCAAAATGTGGTCGGATTGGAAGGTGACCCGGATCAATTCCGTAAAACCTTAATGGAATTATCTGATATTGAAAGCATCTCCTATTCAAACGCAGTCCCGGGAAAAGTACTTGGAATGCAAAGTTTTCAGAATGGAAATGACAGGACAAGTAATCTGATGATGTATATAATGCATACTGATTCCCTCTTTTTCAGCACTTATGGGATGGTTCTTAAAAAGGGAAGCTACCTGAGGTCCCAATATGCTTCAAAGGATACAATTGATGTAATCGTTAATGAGGAGGCTGTGAAATACCTGGGGTTAAAGGATCCAATTGGTGCAACAATATATCGGAAAAGCGGAGATACTTCAACCAATTGTCTTATCATTAAAGGGGTTGTAGCCGATTTTAACTTTGAATCACTTCACACCAGGATTCAGCCTTTAATTATTTTACCAGGTCAATTGCAACAGATTAAGTTTGCAACAATCAGGTTTTCTCATAATGTTAAAAATGGAGACATTGTCAGGGTTAAGAATTACCTTGGAAAGGTCTTTCCCAATATTCCGTTTTTTCAATTTGCAATGAATGAAAATCTTGGGGAATTTTATAAGGAGGAACGATCTACAGGTGAGGTTGCAGTTGCTTTTTCATTCTTCGCGATTTTTATCGCCTGTATGGGGCTTTATTCGTTATTGGCGCTCACCACTGTTTTCAGGACTAAAGAGATCGGAATTCGAAAAGTGCTTGGTGCCGGGACAAAAGAGTTGATATTACTCTTATCCAAAGAGATCTTTAAACTCATCACGTTTGCTGGAATTATTGCCCTGCCAATCGCATTCCTCTTATCTTATTATTGGCTAGACCGGTTTGCCTATCATGTTTCATTAAGCCTGACAAACTATCTGTTTGTTTTTTTGGCAGTATTTATTGTGGCAGTTTTTACAATTTACCGCCAATTATGGCATACGATTAATTCCGATCCTGGTAATTCGCTCCGCTTCGAATAGTGACCTCAAAATAATTCGGCTCCCACTTAACATTACAGGCAAACTTATTGCATCCTGCAAAACCCCGTATGACGAGCTGAAAAATCTATTTTAGTGTACCTTATTTATGTAACTTTCTGGTTTATTTTTATTTAGTCTAAATCATATATTAAGCTCCCTGTTTTTTGACCATTGGCTTTTTTCCGGAACTTGCTGAATATATCACTCCCAAAGCGGTCCAGAACAAGACATTTTTTCTGTCCTGAAAATCATAAAAAGGTTGAATTATGCCAGTTTTACTTTTTTATTTTCGTTAATTCTTTGTCAAGTTAATGTTACTAATCACTTAAAATATAACTAAATATCTGGTTTGGCACACTTTGTGTAATAGTGTAGACAAGTTAGATTAAATTAAATTAAAGAGTAACAAAAATGAAAAAGCAAGTTAGTTCTGTCAGCATTATGTCGGCGAAAAGTAAATTCTCGGTAACCGTTTTATGTGCTTTGCTTGGTGCAACAGAAGTCAATGCAAACAACTATTCGTTATTAGCTTCCAATGAAGTATCCAAAGCGGTAAGACCGGAGAATAGGATTGAAACAAGCCGAAATGCTACGCCGTGGGGAGTAAAAATAAGTGATGAGGAGGTTGAGGTAAAAACAATTGAAGTTATTGAACAATGGATCGCAGAAGGCTCCTATTGGAGTGAAGAAGACTCTTTGTCAAACGATCTTAAAGTATCTGAAAATAAAGTAAATGTAGCGAAAGCTAAACACGTCAGTGGCCTTCAATGGAATGAAGACCGACCATTTATTTTTAATGCTGATAGCTTTATTCAGAATTCAGAATTCTAAAAACAAGTAGTTAATTGGATTATAGGTAAACGTCCCGGAATAATTTTCGGGACGTTTTTTTATAAACAGAGTTAGAAATCGGATACCTTATCAATGGTGTTGCCAGGACAAATTGCCGCAACTGGTTCTGAACGCGGGGTTTCAGAATCCAATCTTAGGGAACAAAAACTTTTAATCCCTTGTTAATCATTGATATTTCGATGGTTTTGTCCATTTGGCAGGTTTCACCATCAAAATGAAGAATCGAATCAGATTCTCGTTCCACCACTAAACGCGTAGCTTGAATGCAGGTTACAAAACTACTTTTATCAATATTACCTGAAAATAAACGGATTCCAATAATCGGAGCCATGTAGAATCGGAAGGGGGAGAGGATACTAATATCGAGTTTCCCATCCCTGATATCTGCCCGTGGAGCTATTAAAGCATTGTTGCCATACTGTGAACCATTGGCAAAAGTGATCAAAAAAGCTTTTCTACTGATTGTTTGATTGTTGTCGAAAGTAATTTTATAATTCTCGGGGTGATAATTAAAAAATTCCGAGAATACTGTTTTTATATAGCTTGAAAGTCCTCTTCGTTTATTTTGTTCGAATTTTTCACCAATCAACGCATCAAAACCTACACCACAAGTACAAAAGAATGGAATGTTGTTAACCAAACCGTAGTCGATTGCCTCAATTTTCAATTTATTAATTAGCTGAATTGCTTTTTGTGGTTGTAAAGGGATATTAAGGTGACGGGCAAGTCCATTCCCTGAACCAACCGGAATTATCCCCAGAACAGAATTGGTGTTGATAAGTGTTTTCGCAACTTCGTTAACAGTTCCGTCCCCACCTACAGCGATAAAATATCGAAAACCTTCTTTTAATTTTTGACAAACAATCTCGGTGGCTTCACCTCTGTAATTCGTGGTAACTATTTCAACATCAAAAAAAACAGGGTCAAGTTGTGCTTTGATGATGCCAGGTAGACGCCCCTTAAACCGGGTTCCGGAGTTCGGGTTTATTATGAATATAATCTTTTCTCTTACAATCGGCTGAGGCATAGAAATATCTGTTCGATTTTAAATGCAAAGGTACAATTCTGAGTTGAATTTTTATAGCGATCAATATTGTTTTCGCCTATTTGGAGATTCAAAATCTTCGATCTATAATTAATTGGTTCAATTTTACGAAACTTTGCTTAAATTCTGCTATTTTGCAAAAAAAAGTAGTCTTATGTCAGGATTAAAAATACCCTTTCTTAAGGAGTTGTCACCAGTAGATTCCAACGCTGTTGCAAAACAATTAATCGCTTTGGGCACAAGTATTCCAATTGATCAGATTAATTGGAACGAGTTTTCGCATCATGTTGAAGTTAAGGTCTATGCAGGTTACTCAGATGATTATCTGTGGCTTCATTTCATGGTGAATAACGATTCTATAAGAATTACATGTCATGTAGATCAGGAGCCGGTTTGGCAGGATTCATGCGTTGAGTTTTTTCTGCAACAAGGCGATATTTACAGAAACTTTGAATTTAACTCAATTGGTGTTTGTCTGTCGGCTTATGGTCCCGACCGTAACTCCCGAAAAAGCCTCGATAATGACAATTTAGGCCGGATATTAAGATTCCCCTCCTTAAACAAAGAGGCTCTGCCGGAAAATGGTTCCGCTTCAGATTGGTCACTAACTGTTGCAATACCCCTGGATCTTATTGGCTTGGTTGCAGGTAGCGAATTTAAGGCAAATTTTTATAAATGCGGAGACGAAACAGTGATCCCACATTATATAAGCTGGTCATCAATCGGAACTTTAACCCCCGATTTTCATCAGCCCGCTTATTTTGGTGATGTGGAATTGGCCTTATAAACCAATAAAAAAGAAACTACAATTTAAGATTGCCGTGGAAATATTACTAAATGAAAAAATACAGAATGCCTATAATGCACTGATCTTTCAGTGCTCTAAAAGTGTGCCGGCGAGTGACCTGCCACTTGTGGATAAGGCGTTTAATTTTGCAGCAGATGCGATAGGTAATACGGTTTGGAACCAGGGGGAGTTTATTCTTAACCACTCCATTTCAGTCGCTAAAATTGCTGTTATTGAACTAGGACTATCGACCGATGCACTCATTTCAGCTCTGCTGCATAATGTTTACGGCCCCGGTAAAATGGAATTTTCACCTGAAGAGGTTAAAAAACTCTTTGGCAGTAGTGTAACGGTTATTCTTGAAGGGATAATCAAAATAAATGCTTTAAATACCGGAAATCTCGCATTTCAAAGCGAGAATTTCAGAAGACTTTTGCTTACCCTGTCCGGAGATGTAAAGGTTATCTTACTTAAGATTGCCGATCAGATGCAGGATATGCGAACGCTTGACAATCAGCCGCTTGGACTCAGAGAGCGACTGTCAATCGATACCTGGCACCTTTATGCTCCCCTAGCCCATCGGCTGGGGCTTTATAAAGTGAATTCAGAATTACTCGACCTGGCTTTAAAATACCTACATCCGACAGATTATGAGTCGATTGTTGATAAGTTGAAAGAGACCGCTGTTGAACGGGCAGGTTTCGTGTCGGCCTTTGTAATGCCTATTGAAAAAAAACTTCAGAGCAGAGGGTTTGATTTTGAAATGAAGGCCCGAACCAAATCGATTTATTCCATTTGGAACAAAATGAAGAAGCAAAAGGTAGATTTTCATGAAGTTTATGATCTTTTTGCAATCCGCATCATTTTAAATACGGAACCTGAAAATGAAAAAGCTGCTTGCTGGCAGGCTTTCTCAGTAGTCACAGAGGAGTACCTTTCGAATCCGGACCGACTCCGTGACTGGATCACCTATCCCAAGTCTAACGGGTATGAATCGCTGCACACTACCGTATTGGGCCCTGGAAAGAGATGGGTCGAGGTGCAGATCCGAACCCATCGCATGGATGATATTGCCGAAAACGGACTTGCTGCGCACTGGAGATATAAAGGGGGCAAAGGGGGAGATGAGATTGATAAATGGCTTCGGAATGTGCGCGAAATCCTTGAAAATCCACAGCTAAATCCAGTCGACTTTATTGATGATTTCAAGGTAAATATTTACGAGGATGAGATTTTCGTTTTTACACCTAAAGGCGACCTGCTGAAGCTGAGGGCCGGAGCTACCCTACTTGATTTTGCTTATGAAATTCACTCTAAAATAGGGGATAAATGTGTTGGAGGCAAAGTTAACGGGAAACTTGTAACGCTGAAATATGTATTAAAAAACGGAGACCAAATCTCCGTTGAAACATCCAATAATCAAAAGCCAAAACTCGATTGGCTCGATTTCGTGGTGACTTCAAAGGCGAAAACACGGATTAAAGCGAGTTTAAATGAAGATCACAAAAAAGAGGCTGAAAACGGCAAGGAGATCTTCAGACGTAAGTTTAAAAACTGGAAAATTGAGTTAAATGATTCGGTAATCCGGGATATCCTCAAGTACTATAAATTGAAACTTGCCGTCGATCTTTATTACAATATTTCTGTCGGAAAGGTTGATACCCTTGAAATTAAAGAACAGGTCATTGGTAAACGGGAGGAGTCACAACAGGATAAACTATCTGAAATTCTTCCGCCGCAAGAGGTTAAAGAACTCTCATTTGATAATAGCGATGATTACCTCGTAATTGATAATAACCTGAAAGACGTCAATTATAAGCTCGCTGTCTGTTGTAATCCGATTTTCGGCGATGATATTTTTGGATTTGTAACGATCCTTGAAGGGATTAAAATTCACAGACTTACCTGTCCAAATGCCAAACAGATGATCGAACGGTATCCTTACCGGATTATAAAGGCAAAATGGAGAAATACAGGCAAACGAAACTCGTTTCAGGCAACCATTCACATTTCCGGATCAGACAGGTCCGGGATTGTTACCGATATATCACGGATTATTTCGAAGGAGATCGGGATTCAGATGCGCTCCATTTCAATTAATTCGGAGGATAAATCGTTCGACGGAACATTACGGGTTTTTGTAAATGATCTGGAGCATCTTGATTTCCTGATACAAAAATTGAAAAATATTAAAGGGGTTCACTCCGTTACCAGGTCTGATGCCTGATCCATTTAATCTTACAATGTGATGCGTATATTGATTTCCCCTAATGCAATGAAAGGGTCACTCTCTGCTACTGATTTTGCTGACGCAATTGGTGAGGGATTATGGATGGCAGATGCTACCTCAGAGATCATCAAACGTCCGCTTGCTGATGGGGGAGATGGCACAAATGAATTGTTAATCAGCGCTTTAAATGGCATCTTTATTCCGGTACAGGTGCACGACCCGCTTGGCCGGCTTATTACCTCACGGTTTGGCTGGTTGCCGGAATCAAAACTGGCAATCATTGAAATGGCCGAAGCATCCGGGCTTAAACTTTTAATTAACGAAGAGTTAAATCCGATGGTTGCTTCCTCGCGTGGCACCGGAGAATTAATTGTGGCTGCAATTGAAAAGGGGGCTCAGAAAATTATTTTGGGAATTGGGGGGAGTGCCACTGTTGATGGTGGAATTGGGATGCTGAAAGCTCTGGGATTCAGATTAACCGATATTGGAGGTGCCGAAATTGCCGAAGGGGGCGACGGGTTAATTCAGATAAATGAGATATCTGCAGGTAAAGTGAATCCGGAAATCCTGAGTTGTGAAATCGTCATTGCTACAGATGTGAGGAATCCTTTGTTGGGTAATGAGGGCGCAGCTTCAGTTTATGGACCCCAAAAGGGTGCGACACCTTTGATGGTAAAGGAGCTTGAAGCCGGATTTAAAAACTATATCCGGGTTTTACAACAGATTTCTCAGAAAGAGTTAGCCGAATTAGTCGGTGGGGGAGCTGCCGGAGGTATTGCAATTCCTTTGATGGCAATTTTTAATGCCCGAATAGAGAGTGGTGCTGAGTTGATTATGAAACTGCTGGGGGTTTTGGATGAATTGAAAAATTGTGACTTAGTGATTACTGGTGAGGGATGTCTTGACGAGCAAACTTGTCAGGGTAAAGGCCCTGCCGTTATAGCCCGTGCAGCACGAGAGGCAGGTGTTCCGGTTATTGCAATCGGGGGATCGGTAAGGAGTGAGGCATCCGAACTTTTTGACGGTATTTTTTCAATTACAAACGGACCGCAATCGCTTGAAGAAGCTATTGATAATTCATATAAACTCACGAAATTATTGGCTTTTCAACTGGGTAAACTTCTTAAAGCATATTTAAAATGATTGAACTTAATGACATTTTTAGCCAGGCAAAAGCAGCGCTGGATGATGGGATGCCGGATCGGGCCCTCCGGATCCTCGATACCCTTTCGGTTGGCAATACTGGAGAGGTGCTTTTTCTTAAGGGGGAAATTTACTTTAAACTTCAGAAATGGGGGGAAGCACTCAACCATTTTTCAGCTTATCAGGAACAATTTCCTGATGAAAAGCAGGCTGAGTCATATATTTTGATGATTCAGAATATTCTGGGCTTTTACCACAGAGACTTATATAATCCATGAAATTAAAAAGAGAGCTATCAAATCTGTCTGATGGCTCTCTTTTTAATTTTTACCTTATTTATAAATCAGTGTATTATCCCGATATCCAGGACTGTCCAGATACCAGTCTTTAAAGAGGGTACCACCCGATTGAGCCCAATCACCAAAATGAAGGTATGATTTTAAAATATCTTTAGATTCGATATTATAGCTAAAGGTTGAAGGGACTTCAATCATCCACACAAGATTATTTTTGGATTTGTAATATTTTGATAAAGAGATATTTGAGCCATCATCTGCCTGTCCAAAAAACGTGGAACTAGCTTTGGAGGTTGGTTTGGCATTTGCCATATGAATCTCCTTTGTCCTGTCACCGTTTACAAAAATAAACGGATTAAATGGGGCGGTGCCCAATGCGGCGGCAGTTTGCGGAGTGGTAAAGACGATATGCAACAGAATATCAACTGGAGTACGATATAAATTCCCGGGAATAACATTAACACCTGTTCCCCCTCCCATGGAAGGGAGAACGGTATACGCATCGTTAAATGCAATTATGGTTGCAAGTGTTTGCCCTGCCTCCACTCCGATATTTTTGACAACCCCCGCCTGATCAGTCAAGCTCACCGATGAAACGAGGGAGGATGCCACAGGTAGCTGGATCCCGAATCCGTTGTTAAATCCTGCACCAATTGCACGCACTTTTACCTTAATATACATATCCACAATATTGGAGGCCGCATTTGTGACATTCTCATACTGGCAATCGACAACCAGATCATTAAAATCAAAATCTCCCAATGATGGCCACAGGTCTTCAACAAGCAAACTGGTATAATCAAAAACAGAAGGATAATAATTGGTGTATGCTCTCAATGGATCATTGGGAAACTCATCAAAGGTATTTGAAACCCCATCTTTATCATTATCTCCCGGTGCGTCAATTGATGGTACACTACTTACATCAACCGCTTTGATCGGATTTGCCGTTACATAGAAAAGTACATCATTGAAATCTTCGTCAGATGATGTGGCCGTATTTCTGATTAAATCCTCAAACCCTACAAGAAGAAGTGACCTTAAATTATCATAGAGCAAAACCGTATGTTGACGTTTGGTTGGATCCGTTTCAGGGTTTAATTCCGGATCAGAGAAATAGCTTGGTGGATTATAATCGGTAGTTCCATTCCAACCATTGGCTGCCAGAAACCATCCAATTGCTGTCCCTGCTGCAAATCGTCCCAGCTTCACTTTCATTCCTGAAGTCATCGCCCCACCTGATCCGCTCAATGAGGCATTGGGAAAGATAATTGTATACTTGGTTATATCGGCTAACGTTTTGGGCGGCGTGGCCGAATTATAGGTGTAATACCCAATTGCATTGGTATAGGCTGCCCCTTCACTTACAAAGGTAACCCACACATCGGCAAGTTCTGTTAAAACGAGATTGGCTTCATTGCCCGCCCTCAGATACTGGGGATGACTAACAGGCAAGTGTTTATATTCAGGAAGCGAGGCGTTTATCGAATCGAGCAGCCCTTGAGTGATTTTATCGCCCACCGTTTCAAGATAGGAAGGTACTCCACTTGTGGTAAATTTTCCCATATAGGTATAAACAAAAGCCGCTTTTGTTTGAGGAGTCAATGGGGCCGCTTTCAATGTATTTCCCTCGCCATAGGTATATGTTGCCGCAGAGCCTGTGATTTTAAATCCGGCTTCAGATTCAAGGCCAATATAATTCGTTTTAAGGTATAGACTATCCTGGTAAGTTGGCACTTTTATTCTGACATCAATGCGTCCGTCAACCTGACTAACGTAAGTTCCAATATTCCGGGCGCTTAGGTTAGGTGATTCTTTTGTTCCGGGGTAATCGAGATAAATTGTAACCGGAACTCCTGAAATCGAGGTAGTTGTGTTCTTTACCAGAATTCCGACAGAAATATCATGGCTAGTTTCGAAGTTAAAGGATCCTGGAATTACAAGATCCTTTGTCTTCGTAGGATTTGGATCGGTTGTTTGTTTGGTGGTGAACCTTGTGCAGGAATATACAAACGAACCCAAAACAAGCAATATTACAACTATTTTTTTCATCTTGCTGTTTTCACTTTTTTAAAGAGTTTTTATATTCTTGAAAATTTGTTATTTTGATCCATTAGGATAAAATATTTGATTAATTAAGGGTATTTATTTACCTTAAATTATTACTATGATAAATCAGATCCTTTAAAAAAGAGCCATAAATCGAATCCATGGCTCTTTTTTAAACGGGGATTAATATATTAATGTATTGTCGCGATAACCAGGATTATTCAAATACCAATCTTTGAAAAGGGTACCACCTGATTGTGCCCAGGCTCCAAAATGGAGATATGCTTTGGTGATATCTTTAGTTTCAAGATCATAACTAAAGGTTGAAGGGACTTCAATCATCCAGACCAGATTGTTTTTTGATTTGTAATAGATTGAATTTGAAGGGTTTGATCCATCATCAGACTGTCCAAAGAAAGCCGTTTTTGCCTTGGCTGTTGGTTTTGCATTTGCCATATGAATCTCTTTGGTTCTGTCCCCATTTACAAATATAAATGGATTATAGGGTGCCGATCCCAGAGTGGCAGGAGATTGCGGTGTCGAAAAAAGAATATGTACTGTAATATCAACTGGTGTCCTGTACCCTATGCCATGATTTACATTAACACCTGTTCCGCCACCCATTGAAGGGAGAAGTGTATAGGCATCATTAAATGCAATTATTGTTGCAAGTGATTGACCTGATTCTACACCAATATTGCTTACTGCTCCTGTCTGATCTGTTAAAGTCACTGATGAAACCACAGAAGGTGCAACAGGTAACTGGATACCAAAGCCATTGTTAAAGCCTGCACCAATTGCACGCACTTTTAGCTTGATATTTAACTCCACGATATTCGACTGAGCGTTTGTTACATTTTGGTATTGCCCATCGATGACAAGGTCGTTGAAATCAAAATCTCCTAATGAAGGCCATAAATCTTCGACTAACAAACTCGTATAATCGGTTGAGGAAGGATAATAATTGGTATAAGCTCTTAAAGGATCATTTGGGAACTGGTCAAATACATTTGTTACACCGTCCTTATCACTATCTCCCGGAGCATCCACAGGGGGTACTGCTGTAACATCGGCAGATTTTACCGGATTTGATGAAATATAGAAAAGTGCATCATTATAATCTTCGTTACCCGAATTTGAACTTGTTCTGATTAAGTCTTCAAATCCTAAGACGAGTACCCCTTTTTTACCATCATAAAGCAATACCGAGTGTTTCTTCTTTGTATTATCAGTTTCAGGATTTAACTCTTCATCTGAGAAATAAGTAGGCGCTGCAGAAACAGTCGTTCCGTTCCATCCATTGGCAACTAAAAACCAACCAATGGCAGTACCGGCAGGAAATCTTCCAAGTTTTACCTTATCGCCCGATTGCTCACCACCGCCCGATCCTTTCATGGATGCATTTGGATAAACAATTGTAAATTTTGAAATATCACTTAAGACTTTTGGAGGAGTTGCTACATTATAGGTATAATAACCAAGCGCATTCGCGTTTGAAGACCCTTCGCTGATAAAGGTTATCCATACATCCGCAAGTTGAGTTATAACATAGTCAGATTCATTTCCGCTGGAAACATATTCAGGGTGTGTAACTGATAGCTTTGTGCCTTCTGGTAATGAAGTATTTAATGAGTCAAGGAGCCCCTGTGTAATTTTATCGGCAGCAGTTTCAAGATACTTAGGTACTCCGTTGGCATCAAAAGTACCCATAAAGGTGTAGGTAAATGAGGCCTTTGTATAAGGATTTAAGGGAGCTGATTTTACAGTATTTCCCTCACCATATGTATAAGTGGCAGTTGATCCGTTGATTTTAAATCCTGCTTCAGATTCAATTCCATTGTAATTTGTTTGAAGGTACAAACTGTCCTGGTATGCAGGAACCTTCACTCTTACATCGATTCTGCCATCACTCTGACTAATATAGGTTCCGATTTCTTTTGCATTGCTGTTTGGATTTTGCGATGATCCCGGATAATTGAGATAAATCGAAACTGGTACGCCAGCCAAAGTTGAGGATGCGTTTTTTACAACAATTCCAACCGAAATATCAGAGGTTGTTTCGAAATTAAAGGAGGCCGGAATGACAAGTTCCTTTGTTGTTGTTGGATTTGGATTGGTAGTTGGGGGCGATGTTGTAAACTTAGTGCACCCAGCCAAAGTTGAGAACAAAGCAAAAATTACAATTAGATTTTTCATGGATATATTTTTCAAACAAAAATTAAACTTTTTAATAATCTCGGGAACACTTACAAAACCGGAATTTACAAGCGTTTCACTAGATGTCACACAAATCATGCCAATTTATTTTTTGATTCACATTATTCCTTAATGGATGAATTGACAATGATTATAT
>Ga0118677_10007565_pt1 | contig 17864 bp, 12 predicted proteins | sample AliMusrvi5mmetaG_FD_86154 | JGI IMG/M metagenome (GOLD analysis project Ga0118677, IMG submission 86154) | reverse complement strand
GGGTGCGCAGTGTGTCCGCGTGCTTCTCGTATTCGCCAGGTGTCGCGGATTCGGGGGTTCCCTGTTCCAACGCCAACAGGAAGCTCTGGCCGAAAAGCCGGGTGCGACCGAATTGGTAGCGCTCGCGCAGGAACAGGGGCAAACCAACCACCTTGGCGGCGACCAGATCCGGGACGGAGCCGGTGACCTCCGCCAGATGATCGAAAAATTGCCGTTTCAGGGAAAGCACGCACGATTCACTGGCAATGTAGCATTAACCCGTCAAGTGAATTGTGCGCATTGGGTGTATTTTAGCCATCTGGCCACGTCGTTCTAAATCTCGGAATGGAGAGTTTCCAGCGGCTCGGGCAGGCGACTGGAGAACGACTTGTTGATGGTGCCAAAGCCGCCTGCGGAGGCGAAGGCTTCCTTCCAGCCCGGACGTTTTCCCAGCGCATGGTCGTAACAAGTGATGGCCGTTTCATACTTCCGCCTGAATGAATCGTGATCCACAACGCCATCCTTTTTGATCTCCTTGGCGATGCGTTCGAGCAATATTTCGTTGGGGTTGCCTTCGGCTGCGGGCGGCCCTGGCGTGCCGATTCAAACGGCCCAGCACCGAAATCGCAAAAAACGCTGAGCTGAGCCTGTTTCTCGTGGACGCCCCCCTTTGGAATTGGTTAGCCGTAGGCATGTTCAAGGAACGATACCGTCTGCTGCGAGGTGTTGGCCGGGTGATTTTGGCCGCCGGATTGCTGGGAGTTGGCATTCTGGCACCAGCCGCAGAACCGACCGTCACGAACATCAGGGCGGCGCAGCAGCAAGGGACGAAGATTGTGGACGTCTGGTATGATGTGAGCGGTGTGACAACGGCTGCTTATGTGGGCCTCCAGATTTCCAGCAATGCCGGGACCAGTTTCGCGGTTCCCGCCACCACGCTGAGCGGCGATCTGGGAGCCAACGTGCAACCCGGGCGCAACAAGCACATCGTCTGGAATGCGGGCACAGACTGGAACAACCAGATCAGCACCACCATGCGCTTCCGGGTTGCGGCTAGCAACTCGCCGCCTGCGCCTGACGGCTTCGCGCTGATCCCTACGGGGAGTTTTGAGATGGGGGACTCTCTGGATGGAGACACCAATGCGTTGCCGGTGCATACTGTGTATGTGAGCGCGTTCTACATGGCGAAATATTTGGTGACGAAAGCGGACTGGGATGTGGTCCAGACGTGGGGTCTGACCCACAACTACACGGATTTGAGCACGGGGGAGGGCAAGGCGGTCAATCATCCGGTGCAAACGATAACTTGGTATGACATAGTGAAGTGGTGCAATGCCCGGAGCGAGAAGGAGGGGTTGACGCCCTGCTACACGCTATCCGGGATGGTGTATCGGACGACCAATAACAGTGCGGTGGTCTGCGACTGGAGTGCCAATGGCTATCGACTACCGACCGAGGCGGAGTGGGAGAAGGCGGCGCGGGGTGGACTGAACGGGAAGCGCTTTCCATGGGGCGACACGATCACCCACAGCAAGGCGAACTATTACAGCATCAGTACATCCAGCTACGACGTGAGTCCGACACGGGGTTGGCATCCGACCTGGGGTACTGGTAGCTTTCCCTATACCTCGCCGGTGGGGAGTTTCGCGGCAAACGGTTACGGGTTGTACGACATGGCTGGCAACCTGTGGGAGTGGTGCTGGGACCGGGATGGAAGTTATACTGATGGGGCGCAGATCGATCCGCGTGGTGTTGCATCGGGCTCGTACCGCGTCCTCCGTGGCGGTAGCTGGAACCACTATGCGAGCCAGACGCGCTGCGCCTTCCGCAACGGCGACTCGCCCATCAATGCCTACATGATCTTCGGATTCCGCGTAGCTCGCAGTTCCATCCCCTAGCAGCAGGTATTTCTTTTCATGCAATTTTAAACCAATTCCCCAACGCGAATTAACATGAACTCACGTTCCTTCCACAAGACCGCCACTATAGCGGTCTTTCTCATCCTCCCTATTTGCCAAGCATTTGCCGATTATGCAGATTCGTCCGATGTGACGGTCGATACCCGAGACATCACCACTGGCTTCCAGATCACGATGCGCCGGGTTACCGGATCTGTGATCGAAAACGCAGTCAGTGGTGCGACGGTCGATGATCCGTTGCAAGTAAAGGCGAGCGATCCAACTGCCTTGGCCGCCCAGCCCGTCATCACATGCGACCAGAGTTCGCCCACCCTGACAGGACCTGTAGCAACAGGGGGCCTCGTTGCCGACGGCGTGACTCCACTGCTTTTCCAAGTGGATGCTACCGGCACTTCCTTGCCCGATTCCGGCACTCAGTATGAGGTCATGCTGGAAATGATTGGCATGGGAAAATACAATGGATCTCTCACATCAAAGCTTCAGGTGTTGGCTGCCAACCGATGTGTCGCGGGGACGAAATTCACCCTTTCCCCCCAATCCTCCAGGGCGTTTCTTGTTCTTAGTCCGATTAATTCCGAGGACATTACCACAATAACCGGCTTTGGATCGTTCCGCTATTATGCGCCCGTTATCGTAAACATGAAAGTGAGGAAAGTGGCTTCCGCGCGCGTATTTGCAAGCTACCATTTCGGGATCCGCAAGCCTCCGGTGGTATTGGTTCATGGGTATAATTCCGACAACACAGCTTGGAGCCATGACTTCCTAAGCCCCATCCAAATTGATCGTGGTAACGATTTCGTTATCCCGCAATCGTATGGGACGGAAAACCAAAGTTTCGTCAACACATTCTGGGATGTTAAACGGCTTGTCGGCGTGCTTCACGGAGAGTTGGCGAATCACATCGACGGAGATCCAGAAATGGACTGGCGGAAAAACTGGGCCTTCACTAGATATGATGCCATAGGGCATAGCCAGGGTGGCGTGTTGTTGAGGATGCTCTGCTCAAGCGAGACCAACAACGATGGCTCCAATGTGACCGGCATGGGTTTTGTTCCGTTCCGCAATCAAAGCAATTTTTTCAGAGGACGATTCCGACGCGTGATTACCCTGGGTTCTCCGCATGTCGGTTCCTCCATGTGCGAAATGGCTTTGGATCTGAGAAATGATTCGCTACCTATGTGGGGTTCTATACTTGCCAATCTTGGACAAACCTTGGGATTTTTGGACCCGGTCAAGGTTTTTCAAGAGAAATTCAGGATCGGAGACAATACGCTGTTGGCCCAACTCAACAGGAACTTGGCGTGTGATCCTTCCGCACGGCTACACATGGTCTGGACTACCGTGGATGGCGGACAGACACCCGGGCACTCCGGTACGAACCATGTCTTCTACAAGGCTCTCTATCTTGATCAACCGACTCCTACGGTTAGCGGGCTGTCTCCAGGCATGGTGGTGGCGCCATTAGGATCAGACGCAGTGGTTTCCGCCGAAAGCCAAGGTATGGGATGGCCAACTCCCAATCAGTCTAGCACCGTTGCAGGGAATTACTGCCATGCGGCATGGGGCACCACGCAGACGGCATCCACATCGGTCGGGCAACATGCGCTGGATCTGCTCAACGGCGCGGCCAACCAATTTGGGCAGGTTGTGATTCCTCGAAGCGTGTCGGATGCCATGGAAATCGAACGAGGTCGGATAGACACCCTTGCGTCCCAGGTGGTCAGTGCGGTCCAAGCGAGAATTAAGAAATATGATGAGCAGATTTACGAGTCGACGCCAGCAACCCTGTCGATGTCTCGGATGACAACCCCTTCAGTGAAAGCTCAGGATGCCGGGACCTATCGTGTTCAAGACGCAGGCATCAGCCATACTGTAACGCGTCGCAATAAAAACGGGGAAAATGGCACCTAAACGGCGAATTAAAATCGGGGGCGGCGAGCGGGTCTCGTGAAGAAAGCGAAAAAGCTTTTTGCTCGCAAAAAGCCATACAGGCTCTTCAGGTAGGGGCCAAGGGGCAGTCAAGAGGCAAACGGAATAAGTGCCGCAGGCCGCGCGTAGCGCGTTATGCCGGATTGCCTCTTGACGGCCCCGCCGCGCCCCGGCCTACGCCACGTGGAGAATCCGGCTATCCCCGTTCACTTTGTGAGAAACCCCCGTGACGACAATCCCGTGAAAAGCGCGTCACGCTACAAGGTTGACAAACATCTGAGCCGTCGTCGTCTGGCCACCGGAGACGAGGTGACAATACGGACTCATCTGCTGGTAAACGAAGCTCTTGCCGGTACCACGCGGGCCAAGTTCGACCGAATTGAAGTTCCTTTCCACGAAAGGAACGAGCCGGAGCATGTAATGCATCTTCCGCCGAAACGTGTAGTAGGGATGTTCAGGCTCATAACCCATCGACCGCATCAGTAGGTCAAGCCACTGGTCGCGGGTGAATTGCTTCCTAGCCACCACGAAGCCTTCCATGTTGCGATTGGAAAGCTGGATCGGTCGAATAGACTCGATGAAGAATGGGCGGTTCTGACCTTTGAAAATGAATGTGTCGTCGTAGCGCAGGGTGATCTCCGCCCACACACCACCCATGAGCAAGCGGTCATGTTCCTTCACCAACCGGTCGTCGATGTTGATGAAGTCCTGGTTGAGATTGGAAATAGAGGCCCAGTATTTGTCATGGGTTTCAACGAGTTTGACGGAAATCTTGTCGATCACCTCGTACGTGGTGTGCTGCTTGATAAAGGACTTTACGGATTCCCGTTCGTCGGGTTTCACGTATTTTGATGCGAGGGTTTCCCGCACAAACTCCAGCCCTTCGGCGATCTCCTTTTCATCGGTCGATGCACAATATTTGCCTAGCAAGAACTCGATGACGAAGGCAGGCACGCCGAATGACGTCCGCATTCTTCGCAAAAGATCCTTGCGTACGACCATCCCGGGGAATGCCTCATTGGCTAGGATGTCGAGCGCGTCAAGTTGAAGTGGTTCTTCGGGCATGGGAATAGAGATTAGAGGTCGCGGGATGCGGTGAGGAGAATGCCTTCGGGCCCAGGAAACTGCTCCCCGCTGTCGGCGTCGGAAATGGAGAGCCGGAGTTGATCGCCCTTTTGAACAGAGAACTTGGAATCGAAGAACAAGGTGAGGGCAAGCTCGCCAGTGGTTTGGAGTTGGGCGGATTTGTGCTCGCCACGGGGCAGCACGGAGACGGGGCCTTCCTTTGCGTCCTTGAAAACATTCAGGAGCAGATTTCTCGGCATGGCGGAAACAGCGGCAAACTCTCCTTCGCCGCCCAGATTGAGCGGGCGGAGAATGATCTTCACCGCCGCGCTGGTCAGGCCAGCTCCGGCACCGGCTAGAAGAATCTCGACACCGATTTTCTGCTGTTTGGCGCGTTGCTTGGAGCAAAGGCGCGGAATAACCAGTTCCTGGAGCGTCGCCCCGCCGTGACTAAAGGATTTTTCGGTCTTGAAATAGGCAAAGCCCGGTGGAATGGCGACCCTGATCGATGCGTCCCAAAGCATTGGCATCGACTTTACCGGGAGATCCGCTTCGGCGGGGATGAAGGCGTAACGTTCCTTTTTCACGAGACACCACTCGGGAGGAAGTGGTACTTCGGACGGAAGATTCTCCTCGTCCATCAGGATGAATCCGTGATCGGTGACGACCGTGACATCAGGGTATCCCCACTGGTGAAGTTTGCGGATCACCCTCGCAATGCGTTCCAGTTCCTTGTGAAGGTGGCGGATCAATGCGTTGCCATCGCCGTGGCCGATACTGTCCACCTCTTCATGGCCGAATACCACCATCAGTGGCGGAAGTTTCGAAGGCTTGGCGCTCGCATTCTCGACGGTGTCGATCTCGCGGCATTCGGCACCCGCCGTTTTCATTTGGTCGATGCGATTTTTTCGTTGGCTGAGATCCAGGCCACCTAGTGCCGGCGCGCGGATTTTGTCTTTCACCAACAAGCCATCGGGACCGTGGCTTGTGGGCAGCAATGCGCTCATGCCGAAGGGGGTGATGGTCGGCAGGATGGCCCGCATCGGAGTGACGGAAACCTCGCTGCCCGTCAGCATGGTTTTGAGGGCGAGAGCGCAGTCGTAGCGCAGGGCGTCCACAATGACCACGGCACGCTTTCCTTTCGGTGACCAGACGTGGGCCTCCATCTGATCGGTGACGAATGGCAGGCCGGGGATCTCGGCGGTCTCCGTTGAGGTGAAGGCGGTAAAAAACGTCTGGTTGAGTTGGTTGGCGTAGGCCGCGTAGGTGCGGTCGATGATCCGCGCCAAGTCCACCAGATCCCATTCCTGCGCCTGTCCTTTCAGTCGGAGATGTGCTTGATCCACATCGGCGGCGAATTCCAGATAGACGCGCAGGCATTCCGCGCTTGATGACGCATCACCCGCTGCTTGTTTCGCCTTTTCGGTGGCCGCGACAAACCGGGTGAAACCGGCGAGGGTATCCCACGAGTCGGCCGGTGCGGCGCTGGCCTTGGTAAACTCGACTTCGCGTTGGATGTCTGGCGACACCTCGGCGACGTGGCTCACAAATTTTTCCGGGTTTTCCGCCGAGTAAACGAGGGACTGCACCGCATCGTGCCAGCGTTGAGTGACAAGGTGCGGGAAACCATAACAGGCACCTTTCTTGCCCTTGGCCCAGGAAGCCAGGTTGATGTGTTCCTCGGCCTCCACCACCCAGCGGTCCCAGGCACCACGGCAGTTAGCATCGCGGAGCCAGCGGCGGACGAGATTGAGGTGGTTTTCCCGGTAGCGCATCGGTGGCACGCGGTCGGCAAAGGGAAAATCCTCTGGTTCGCCGTAGCCGACGAATGCCTCGGTGAGTGCGAGACGCTCGACCAGGCCCTTGATCCAGAGCGCGGGATTGTCGGTATTCGGTGTATCGCCCAAGCGATCCCGCACAGCGGTTAGAAACTCATCAAGGTGCCCTTCTTCGCGCAATGCTTCCCATTTGGCATCCGGCTCCACCGCCAGATCGAGCACGGTTTGATCCACGTCACCCACCAAGCGGGACTGCACCAGCTCGCTGGTTACGGTTTCTTCCCAGAAAACCGGTGCGCGGCCTGCAAACTTGGCTGCATACTTCGACAGAAGCGACTCGGCGCCACCATCGGTGATCTTGCGTTGTTCCCCCACACCGTCGGGGAGGCGGACGCCGGCGGCCTTGAGAAAACTGAAAAGGGATGGACGTTTGCCGGCCACCTTCCAGTCCACTCCCCCGATGTGAAACTCCAACAGTAGTTCGAGATGGTTCTTTCCGTTCTCGTCCGGGCTACTCATCCGTTCCTCGGGAAATGGCAGGTGAATGACTAAGCGTGCTTGCGGATCTGCCTGCCGGGCCAGCCAGACCTGGCGCTTGAGCCAGAGCTGTCCATGTTTCTGGGACCGGTCGTAGGCGAGAAGGCAAAAGGGAGGAGACTTCATCTCCGCGAGGTGCTGGGAGAAAACCGGCAGCAACCGAGAGAATTCTGATGCTGGATCGAACCAAAGGCACACCCGCGCCCGCTTCTCGTGGGAGAATCGTTGCTGGATCTGGGTAATGAAGGCGGAAGGGATCATGAAGGGAGAGAACACCGCATTGGTGAAAAATTCTGACCGCGGATGGCGCGGATAAGACGGATGGAAGAGGGATTCTTTTCTTTAACATCAGCGTTATCCGCGTAATCAGCGGTAAAAAATTTAATTGAAGAGGTGTGACCGCGGATTTCGCGGATAAGACGGATGGAAGAATGCTTCATTTCTTTAGACATCAGCGTTATCCGCGTAATCAGCGGTTGAAAATTTAGTTGAAGAGGTGTGACCGCGGATGGCGCGGATAAGACGGATGGAAGAGGGATTCTTTTCTTTAACATCAGCGTTATCCGCGTAATCGGCGGTTAGATAATCTTTAAACATCAACGGTCCAGAAACCTGCGCCCGCATCCCGTGGGAGAAGCGCTGCTGGTCTTGGGAGATGAAGGCGGTGGCGAGCATGAAAAAGAGGAAAACCGCGGATGACGCGGATAAGACGGATGGGGAATGAGGTTATCCAGGTTGGTTGTTAGAAAAACCGCTAGGTTGTTGACCATCGATGTCTGTCTGCGTTTCTGGAAAGATTGATGGCTCATCAAGTAGATCACGTAGGAATCGGCGCAAAGCGGCGATTCGGGGCTTATCCTTCGCAGCTCCTTCGAGCCAGCGGTTGTCAGATATCGAGTTCTGAATGGCCTTGCCGGGTTTCAAAACCGACGCAATTACACCAACTTGAGCCTTCTTTTCACCTGCCGGAGCTCCTTCCATTTCATCGAGATCGTCTCCTGATAGCGCATTTCGGTCTATGCCAGATAAATAGGCAATCGCCTTCGCTTTCAGATCCGGGTAATTCTGGTCCGCGCATTCCAGCAGGAGGTCCTCCAATGTCCCAGGACCACTGTTGTCAGGCATGATGAACACACCAAACTTCGGAGTCCCGACCGAGACGACTCCGGGCGATTCGGGAAATTCAAAACCAAGTGCTTGGTCGAGGCGGCGGGCTTCATTCTCTACACCTCTTCGAATTCCCCGCAGGCGTTCCGGTGGCACCCCCTTGTTGTCCGCATCGAGCACGATTGCAACGCTCCCAAAGGCCTCCGGATCAATAGCGCGAATTGCGGCTACCACGCTGTTAGCGAGCTTGGAATCGCTATTCGCCGGGCGGAGGGCGATTGCGTGATATTCGCTTTGCCAGAAAAGGGGAACTGGAACTCTGGCCAACAAATCATTGTCATGAGGATACCCGGGCGGAACAAGTCGGAAAAATTTGGGCTCGAGAAAAAGACCGTTAGGCCGCCCGGTGTCTTCTTTCATTCGCTGGACAAGACGAAATCCTGCATCCTTGAAGAGCCGCCCTATGAAGGCCGCATCATGTTGGCCTTCAACAGCCACGAATGAGAGTCGTCGTGTCATGATCAGCGAATTTCAAACCCCATTTCGTAGCGGGTTTCCCTCAGAAGATGACCCGGGTATGCGGTGACAAATGTGGCCCCGTTCTTCTTTGCGATGCGATAGGCGACGAGATCATCCTCGTTATCCGCGAAAGCCGCCACCGTGGAATCCACCGCCTCCAGGCTGTGTGTCGTGGCAAAAACCTGCACTTCCAATTGGTCGGCCACAGAGCGGAGCGCCTTGAAGAACGGCGTTTGGGCAGTGTGATGGAGAGACGCTTCCACCTCATCCAGCACCAGAATTCCGCCGGCCACGCCGAAGGCGGTGGCGGCCACATGCAAGGCTTTGGCCATGCCGTCGCCGAATGCATGGAGAGGGAGACCGCCAAGCCCGCGGTGCTGGATCAAAACATCGGAGTGCCCCTGGTCCACCACCACATCCAGATCCCCGACTTCATCATCGAAGATCTGGAGAAATTGCAGCAACTCACCCTTGGTTCCGCTGCGAACACAAGCGGATACCGCCTCAGCGACCGCCTCCGGTTGGTGGTGCGCACGGGGTGGCAGGTAGGCCATGTTCCGGACCGGAATCCTGGAGAGAGACGAGTCAGCACCACGTTTCCATTGCCACCGCCGTCCCACCGACTGGGTCGTGTCCATATATTCGATTGCACCGGATTTAGTGCCTTCGTTGGCCCCTGTCCACTCAACTTCCAAGTGGATGACTGTATGGGTGATTTCGTTCGGGAATTCCCGGCCTCCGACTTTAAGAACGGTGGCCTCCTTTTTTTGGGATTCCTCACCCCAGCGGACTTGCAGCGATTCCTCGTCCTGCCCGAAACCGGCCTGGATTCGAATCAAACCAAGCGGATCGCTCGGGTCATGTCCTGTTCTGGGGAAGAGCCAACGGGCCTTGCGGGTTGGGAGATCCCAGGATGCTCCCCGGATGGCGAAAATGCGATCCCAGTTCTCCTGATCACCTGGGGCAAGAGCGATGAGAATAGCTTCGAGTAGCGAAGTCTTCCCAGCGTTGTTTTCGCCGACGAATAGGTTGAACTTGCCCAAGCCTTCGAGGCGCAAGTCCCGCAGCCCCCTGAAGGAGCCGATGTGCAGATGGGATAGATGGTTGCTCATGATCAAAATCCTAGTCTTCTTTTTCGGCCTCCGCGAATCTCATCTTCCGGCGCAAAAGGCCGGTTCTTGCTAGGGGGGCGATGTTGACTTTGATGCCGTCGTCGAGGTCGGGGTTCCAGCCTTTGGGTTGTTCGGCGGCGGATTTCCAAGGGGTGAGGATGCGGTAGTCACGGTCGCCGTTGTCGGGGCCGGTGTGGTGACCGTCCTGGAGGTGTTTGAGTTTGGCGTCGTAGGCTTCGAGTTCTTCGATGGCGACGAGGGCTTCGAGGCGGTCGTCCTCGCGGCCGTCCTGGCTGGCTTGGCCGGCTTCGCGGCGGAGGGTGGCGAGGCGGTCGCGGAGGTGGGTGCCGCGCAGCTTGGCGAGGGCGTCGGCATTGAATTTGTGGGCGTGGAAGAGCACGCCGATGGCGGGGACGCGGCGGACCTGGTTGCTGGCGAGGTGCCAGATGAGCGGGCGCTGCTGGTAGAGGCTGGAGTGGGTGTCGAAAAACGCGTCCTGCAACCACTCGGTGAGCGTCTCGGCGCGGCGGTAGCCTTTGGTCTTTTTCTTCAGTTCGTTGACGACTTCAGTTTCCAGGGTGCTTGGGTCCTGCTGCGGAAAACAGGAATGAAGTTCCTTGCGCAAGCGTTCCAGTAATGGCGCTTCGTGAGCGACGGATTCAAAGCAGACCAAGCCGTCTGCGTCCGCCTCGACGATGCGCTTGACGAGGTAGCAGAGCAGTCGGTCCACATGCTCGCGGCGTTTTTGGGCGCGGTCTTTGTACTCCATCTGCGGCCAGACGATTTCCGGGGGACGCTTGCCGATGGCTGCTTCAAGTTTGTCGCGCAGCTTGTCGTTCACTCCGTAGAGTCGATAGACCGCGTCGTTGAGTTGGGTGTAAGTGGATTGGAGTTCGGCATCGAAATCAGCTTCAACCTCCAAGACGGTATCCAGAGCGTCTGAAAGGGATGTGGCATTGTCGGTGCTGGCCGGTTGCAGGACCCATGGGCGATCAAAGCGGGTGCTGATCTCGTTGCCGTTGTCCCAAGATGCTTTCGTGTCATGACTAAGTTTCGCGAAGTGGGAAACCTCATTCTGTAGTAAGCTAGCACCCTTAGGAACTGGAATCTTCTTAACCGCGCCCACTTCCCATGATCCGAACGAAATAAGTGCTCTAAGCAATAACTCAGCGATCCGGGAATTGAGAATACCAAGCAAGAAGAAGCTCTCATCCGCTATATGAGGGAAAATTGCTGGCCCTTTGTCACCAAATATACATCCTTCGGGAAGAATTCGGACACTGAATCCTCGCTGGGTTCGCCTTGGCCAGGTAAGTCCCGAAATTCGATAATAACTTTCGTTGCGAATATATGCCTTCTCGAATTTTCGGATTGACTCACCATTATTCAACCAGAAGACGACCAAATAGACGTCCGAATAGAAGCGACTAAATTCTCCGCCCTTCGCGAAGGGCGTCCAACGGGCTTTATCGGATACCTCCCACCAACAGCGAAGATACCTCGAATCGTCAGCGGTTGCCAATCCCTGAGCTGCGGAAGCAAAATCGGGATCAAGTTTAGGATGTTCTCGAAAGAGTGAACCTACGAGGGCCAATCGATCAAAAGCAAGGGGCGATGAATCTATGGAACTGAAGTCACGAAGAGCCACATCTGCGCGAACCTCAGGCCGGTATTCAGTGAGGTTTCTCACAAACTCCACATGTCGCCCATCATTCTCGCCTATCTCTGTCCTAAAAGGCACCAGCCCCAAAAACGCCGCACGTTCACCTTCTGTTACGACGTAATAAGAGTTTTCCGCCTGCTCACGCGTGATGTCGATGCCTTCGCGGGCTTGAGTGGCAATGGTGCCGTTGATGATGAGATTTTTTCGAAGCTCTGGGTTTGCCAGAAGCTTTTTCATATCGAACCTACGTAGCTTTTTCCGCTCGGTTGGCTTGTTGGGAGATTCAGGATTCATCGGCGAGTTCCGGAGGTAAGCGGTTGGCGAAGGCTTCCATGGCTTCGGTTTCCCATTCGAGTAACAGCTCAGCTAGTGGTCCGTAGTTACAAAGCCGGGCATGATCGCAGGCGGCGAAGTAGCGACTCTTATCCCGAATGCGGATGAACTCGTCCAGTGGAGCGAGGTTGTTTTGGAGGAGAATCAGATCGGTGAGTATAAATGCGGTGCGTCCGTTGCCCTCACGGAACGGATGAAGCGCAAGAAAGTCCCCCATAAACTGTGCGACAAAGGCAAGAACCTCATGGTCGTCCTCATGCAGAAAAGGGGTCTTTGACAGAACATCTTTGGCAAAATGCTCCATGACGGGATCCATGCCGAATGGTGGCAAAGGCCAGCGCGTGGGTCCATCGCCCTTGTGGAGTGATACGGTTCGCCAATCGCCAGCCCAAGGAAAAATGTCGCCTAGCATCTCAATGTGAATGCGGCGAATGAAGTCCAGCGTGATCGGCGCGGGTTCCTCGCGCTGCGCCAACTCAGCAATGGATTCTTTCGTCCGACTGACACCAAGGGTTTCGCGATCCTTGATTTCCTCGACGCTCAAGCATCCGGCCCAGTTTAAACATGGGTCGCCGGTTGGAGTTGTGATTTGCTGAAAGTCAGTGTTGCCATAATCCTGCCAAGGCATCGCGACGATGGTCGGTGCCGTGGGCGCGGTGATTTGGGCGGCGAGTTCCTCAACGCGTGCTTTCGCCAGTTTCCGTTTGCCCGCCGGGACGTGATAGAACTCCCCCGGCTTTGCGGCTTGGTAATACTCAGCAACGCGCTTGCCTGTGCCGTGCAAGAAGCGGAAGCCGAAATCGCGCTCGGCCCAGCGCCAGGGGATGCGATGGGAGCGTTTCATTGAGAGGGAGATTTAGCAGCAGATGGCACTTGGTTTTCGATCTTAAGAGGAAGAAGATTGACCACTGATTTCGCGGATAAGACGGATGGAAGAGGTTTCTTTTCTTAAAACATCAGCGCTATCCGCGTAATCAGCGGTTAAAAATTCTTGGAAGAGGGGTTGACCGCGGATTTCGCGGATAAGACGGATGGAAGAGGTTTCTTTTCTTAAAACATCAGCGCTATCCGCGTAATCAGCGGTTAAAATTCTACTGTTCACAGCGGACCTCCTCTCAGAATGAGTGCGGCGGCTTCCACGGTGGCACCGTCAAGAATGCCAAAGCCGAGATCTAGCATGGAAACGAGCGGATTCCGCTTGAGCAGAATCTGCGTGCGGAATTTCGCATGACCGACGTTGGTCTTGAAGGTGGAGCTGACAAGCGCGCCGATGTAACCTTCCGGTTCGATCATCTGGGTGGCTCGCTCGATGAAAGCGGCGTAGATGTCCTGATAGCCGCAGGGATACATCGCCTTGAGTTCGGCTTTGAGTTTCTTGTCGTCGGCCGCGTTTTCCAGCTTGGTAAACGAGCCATAGGGTGGATTCATCACGATGACATCATAGTATTGTCCGAGCAGATCTAGCAGGCGGAGGCCGCGGGCGGTGTCCTCGGCAAAGAGCCGTTGACGGGGATCGTTCGAGGCCGCGCTGGCGACTTGTTCGAGACCGGAGAGCAGGTCCTGGCGTATGCGGCGTGCCTCGTCTTCGAGCAGGGATCGTTGCAATTCCTGTTGCCCGGCTTTGTCCCGGACGACTTCGCTAACGAGTTCCCCAAAATGGAGTTGATCCTTCTTTTTTTCGGTGGCAGGAAGCAGTTTTGTTAGGCCCTTTGCCTTGGCCTGTGCGTCCACCCATTCATCAAGCACGTTGGTGACGCCTTCCTTGACTTGGACAAGTCCGCCGAGTTCGCCGACGTAGCGGAGGTTCCCCCAAAGGGCGGAGAAAAGTTTCTCGCGAAGCTTCGGCTCGCCGAGGCTGCTGCCGGCACGTTCGACGAGGGCGCGGAGTTGGGCTTCGTCGATCTGGACGGCTTGGGCGACAACGAGGTTGCGGGGTTTCACCTTCACGCTGTCCGGGCGACGGTCATAGCGCTTGGCTGCCTCCTTGGCGGTGAAGAGCAGGGAGAGCGAGGCGATCTGGATGGCGCGGGGATCGATGTCGATGCCGTGGAGGTTGTTTTCCAGAATGGCGACAGGGATGTCGGCGGGATCGGCGACGGATGGTTCGGCAGGCCAGCCGGGTTTGCCAGCATTGGCGAATTCCTCCTCATACATCCGGTGGAAGAGGCCGAAGGCATATTGGCCGAAGTGCATGGTGCCGCAGGCGGGATCCAGCAACTTGATGTCGCGGACGGGCTTGAAGGTGTGGCTGTCTCCCTTTTCATCAACGAGGCGGAAGCGGATCTTTTCCCCTGTGCGCGGGATGAGGTAATCGGCGAGCACCGGGTAATCGGGCGGGCGGTCGTGCGGCAGGGGCACGGGGCCTAGTGCCTTGAGCGCCGAGTCCGGGTGCATCTGGAGCCAGAGGCGGCCGAGGGTATTGTCCACCAGCACCTTGACCACCCAGGATGGCGTGTAGAACTGGTTGATGACGGAGAGTTCGTAGGGGCTGCGCGGGGTGCCTTTGTTCTCGCCCCGGACGCGGTCCTTTTCATCGACATTGAAGAACTGATAGACCCAGCCTAGGAAGTCGGGGGCCTTGTAGGCATCGAAGGGGATAAGTTTGATGTCGTTAATCAAGCGGATGGCATTGGCCAATGCGGCGTGGCTGGGCCAGATGCAGGCGTAGTCGTGATCCGGGCGGAAGAGCGGGCCGAGGTCGTCGTAGAGAGCATTAAACGCGGAGGTGAGTCCATCGCGGAGCAGTGCCTGCTCGGCATCGTCCTCGTATTTGTAGCGACTGCCACCGGCGGCGAGAAAGTCGCGGAGGAAGCGGGAGCGTTCCTGGCCAGGCTGGGGTGTTAGGACTTCGGTGGGCTCCGCTTCGGCATTGGGCTGGCCGGGCGTGGGCAGATAGAGCAGGCCACGGGCTTCCATGATCTTGATGCCAACGAGGCGGTTCACCAGGGTGTAGGTCAGTTCGCGAACGACGGCATCGAAGCCGCGCTTGGGATGTTCCTTCCCTTCGCTCTTGGTATCGTGCTCGATCAGGGCAGCGAGGCGCTGGCGGATGGCGAGGTCGGCTGCGGGCAGCGAGAGTTTTTCCTCCGGTGTGTGTTTGCCATCGCGGCGGAAGCCTAGGCGCGTGACCTGGGCTTGGAAGTCGTCCTGCAAGGCAAGGCGGAGTTTCTTGATCCATGCTTTGACGGCATCCTTGTGCTGATCGGACAAGGAGCGCCCGCCCTGCGGGACGGCGGGAGCGCCAGCAGGTGGATCAGAAGATGGAGAGTCGATAGGCATGGAAAGTTAGATGGTGTCGATGACGAAACCTTCGCGGATGCGCTTTTTCAGGTCGTCGCCGACTTCCTGGAGTGCTGCGTCCACGTCATTCTCACTGGCGAAGCGGCGACCGGCAAGAGCCGACGAGGAATGCCAGGTATAGGTTTTCTCACCTTTCTTCGGCGGCGGTGGCGGGGATTTCAAGGCACGCAAGGCGGACTCGACCTCGGCGCGGTGAATGGGCAGGGCTTTCTCGGCTTGTGCCAAGGAGGAAAGGCTGGTCTTGGCGGCGCTGGAGAGCAGTGCCGGGAGCGTGGTGATGGAGACTTCGGGCAAGTGACAGGCACCACCGGAACCGAAGGTGGCCTGTAGTACTCCGTCGCGTTTGTCAGCAGGTGCAGCCTCGTAGGCTTTGCCCTGACGGATGGAATCCACTGCCGCCGCGAGGGATGCGCGGAGTTTGTCGTAGGAATGGCGGTATGTGGTTGAATAGATTTGGAATATCTGATCACGGGCGGCGCGATGGTCGCTCCAGCGCGGAACTACGGTCTTGGCGCTGGTGAGGGTGTCTATATCCGCTAGAGAATGTTCGAGCGCCTCCTTATCCTCTGAATCCGCTGGCAACGGATGATCCGTGACAAGGGCCACCAATTGACGCGAGGTTTCGAATTCCTTGTGACGGTTGGCATCAAGAAAAGACTTGAGGTCGTCGAGAGCCTTCTTGATTGCGAGCCATGCGGATGCCTTGGCTAGAAAGGCGATGACCGCCTTGGTAGGATCCCGGAGGGTGGTGGGTTCCTTGAGCGCGGGTTCAGCGTTCAAGATGCAGTCCAGGATTGGCAGACCGCCTTCGGAGCGGACTTCGGCATCGCGGACGGCTTCGAACAGCTTTTCACCGAGTTTTCTAACGGCAGTGGCCAGGGCGTTGCCGGATTCCGGCGTGCCGGTAATGCCGAGGGCGATGAGATCCTTGCTGGCCTGTTTGATCTGCTCGACCGAGAGCGAAGTTTCCGCGAGACGGAAGAGGGTCTTCTCGAAGGTCTTGATCTTGGAGAAATCGTCGAAGGCGTCCTTGTAATCGTAGAGCGGCGCGGGGCCACCGGCGGTGGCGCGTTCGAGGAAGATGGCACCAGCCCGGAAGCAGGCGGCAAGAACCAGACGGACGGTTTCCGACGGCCAGGCGAAGGGAGCACGGCTAAAGCCTTTGAAGCCGCTGGCGTTGCGCTCGTCGAGCAGGCGGTCACCCGTAGGATCATGCCCTTCGTTTTCAAGGTCCTTGATGACATCGAGTACGGTGGCAACGAGTGCCGATTCCTTTTGCAGACTGCCCTGGGTGTCGAAGAGATGAAGATCGGGAGCGATTTCGTGAAGTGAGGATTGCGATGGATTGAGCAGCGCCTTGAGCTGCTTGGCGAAATCCACCGGCTTGTCGGCGATGTTGAAACGCGGATAGATGTTAGGAATGAGTTCGGCGACGGCTTTGCGGATTTCCTCGGCCATGCTGTTGGATCGCTCCAAGGTCACTTCCCGTCCGGCAAAGTAGAGGATGCCCGTGAGGAAGGTGCCTTGCAGGTCTTTGGTGAGGTTGCCTTTGAGGATGTCTCGTTCCTTGCGTTTTTCCGCCATGGCGTCAGCGGTGTCCTTGGACGGGTCCTCGGTGAATCGCTTGTCGCTGGTGACGTTGACGAGCGCCTGATAGCGCTTGAGGCGGATTTCAAGTTTGTCGGGAAGTGCAGCAACCCATCCGATTCTTCGCCCACGGGCACCGGCGGCTTGGTTTTCACGTTTCATGTCCTCGACCGTGGTTTTCCTACCTGGGGCGAGCGGGCTAATGAAGTGAACTTCGATTTCCGAACCGCTGTCCACCGACTCACCATCCAGGGAAACACCGAAGCCGAATGGCGTCTTGGTGGCTCCGTGGAGGACTGCGTAGTTGTCGAGGTTCTTTTTGGCGATAACGCTCAATTTGATGAGGTCGATGGACTGCTGACGGATCGCTGTTTGGGTGACTGATTTGGACGAACCCGGCCGCATCATTTCCTGAATGACTTGCTCGACGGTGCGTTCCTTTTCGTTGAGGAACTTCCACTCGCCTGTTGCTTCATCGCGGGAGACATAGCCGACCTGTTGGAGAGCATCGAGGGTTTGCTCGACCTTATCAGTTAGAGGTTTGATCTCGTCATCGACACGGGCTGCCAAGAGCTTCGCGATGTTTTCAGCCGTTAGCGGGACGAAGGTGACGCGCTGAACGAGGTAGAGAACCTTCAGAACCCGAGCCGGTGGCAACGGGGTTTCCTTGCCAATCCGGTCATTGGCGTCGTAGATGGCCTTCACCCCAGCCGTGCCGAGGTATTCCTGCGAGTAGAGATCGTTTTCGAGTGCGTCGAAGACTTGGTCGAAGCTGGCAATGGTCGGGATCTGGTTGGAGGCCAGCTTCTGCAATGTCTCCATGATGACGGAGATCATCGAACGCACGCCGCCAGAAATGCGGAAGCCCGACAGTGCTTCGCCGATGTCCTGGGCAAGTTGGATTTGGTGAGGAAGGAACGGGTAGGCGTCGATGAACCCGCTTTCGGTGAGCATACCGAGGCTGCGCGAGGCGCGGAGATCGGATAGTTGAGCGAGCGCTCCTTCCTTTTCTTTGAAGATCGCGGAGATGGCGGCC
>Ga0118677_10007564_pt1 | contig 17864 bp, 13 predicted proteins | sample AliMusrvi5mmetaG_FD_86154 | JGI IMG/M metagenome (GOLD analysis project Ga0118677, IMG submission 86154) | reverse complement strand
CCGACCTTTCGTGGCAACATCATCCGGTACAACTACTGGCACCATATCGGTCACTGGCAGACGGGAACACAAAACTTGCGCGAAGGACAGGCCGGCATTCGTCTCGACGACGCGATCAGCGGCGTTCACATCGAGGGCAACCTCTTCCACCACTGCGGAGTCGGCAACTTCGGCGCCGTACAAATTCACGGGGGAAAAGACAATACCGTCATCAACAATGCCTTCATCCAATGCCGGGCGGCGGTCAGCTTTAATGCCTGGGGCGACCAACGCTGGCGTGACTTCATCGCCAACCCAATCAACGAGCCCGAAATCGACCCCAGCCTTGCCATAGCCCGATATCCTGAACTCGCACACCTGACCGAGGATCATGATTGCAATCTAATCACCAGCAACTTGATCTACGACTGCGATATGGTAAGCCGGCGTCCCAACGAACGAAGCCCGATCAAGGCCAGTGTCGTGACGGACCAGAATCCCGGCTACAGGGATGTTGAGAATGGCGACTTCCACCTCGCACTGCACTCCATCCCCGGTATACCTTCCATTCCCTTTGACCAGATGGGTCTTTACTGCGATGCCGACCGCCCCAAGCTGCCAACAGACCTGATCCAACAAGCCCGCGCAGGTCAATAATCCTAACAAACATTTCAACTACTCTTTGCTGAGTGAAATGATTTTTGCCGCCACATCGTGCCGGAATGAAGGGACGTTCAGGCTCAGCACGCCGGCAGGGTCGGCCATCGCAGTGTCGGTCGACAGAATAGTACCGCGCTCAGTATCCCACCACTCCACCTTCACGCGCGCCTTCGCCAGCCAATCCGGCAGACGTGCTGTCACACCGGTAATGGGCTCCAATTCACGTTTTTGAATAAACGCCGGCCAGGTGTGTTCGGTATTGCGAACCCATAGATAAGCCTGATCGCCCACACGCATCGCCTGCACATCGGCTAAAGACCGTCGTTCCAGATAGCCTTCCAGGAGGTAATGCCCAGTATGGAACACCCCTCCTCCGATGTTCTCGATGGCGATCTCGTGGCGGCCGGCAGGGACACGGATTGTCAACCGGTCGCAGTAGTCATCCTTCACCCCCTCGACTTTTGGGTGACAACCGGACGTGACAAAGCCACATCGCCGTCGAGTCGCAGTTCGGCCCTGGGCGGGGCCTCGGACTCGACAATTCCGCCACCACTCAGGTTCGCCCCGCCTCCCCAGACCATGACCGTAAAGTTGCCCACCTGCTTATAATCCACATGCAAGGATATACGGAACCGATAGAGCGGCTGATCTTTTCCATGGAAAAGATTAGGAATGAGGTGATTGCCTTCCGGTACCGTGCCGTCGTGCAAAATCGTAAAAGTCGACTGAACGTAATCTGTGCCCGATAGACAGGTTGGTACCTTGAGCTCGGCGGAAGGACTGAAGATCCTCTCGGGAACCCCGTCAAGCGCTACCTTCTGGTTCGTGACAGGCTCATCCTGCCAGCGCTCACCTTGCAGAAATTTCGAAAGTCCGGTGAAACGGGGATAAAGATTATTGGCATGGATGTAACCATCCCAGTACCAATAAAACCCGCTTCCACAGGAACCGGGCAGCAACGCCGTACTCCAGATTATATTATGAAGTGTACGTCCGTCTTTCTCCCACCCTCCCGCATACCCGTCACCACACCAGGAAATACCTAGCTCGCCGAACATGTGCGGCTTGCCCCATAACTTCATGGCGGCGTCATGATAGCCGCGCAACAGGGGCACGATATCGTCAACGCTGTCCTTGTAACCGTAATGATGGGTTTGCGTGAACTCGAGTTCGGGAATCCGCCACATCGCCGGGAAGTCAAGTGGATGCCCGCAAGAGGTGGTGATCGGATGCGCCACCGGGTCGGCCGACCGCAACGCCTGCGCCATTTCCTGATGCCAGGCCAGCATGGAGTGCGTGGTGACCTTGTCGAGATTACACCCGTCGATTTCGTTCCAGAATTCCCAACTCCAGATCGCCGGACTGTGCCCCCAACGGGCCGCGATATATTTCATCTTCTCACGTGTCATGGCCCGCGCTTCGGGAATATTGAAATAGTCATGCGTGCTATGGCAAGCCCCGCCATTCTCATGCCAATAGGAGGAGGTTTCGATCTTGTTCCCCGCCCAAATGTTCATATTGTCGATGCAGAACATGATCCCCAAACCAAGCCGTTCAGATTCCTCAACAATCGCGTCCAACTTCGCACAACCGGCCTGATTGATCTCTCCAAATCGCAAGGGCTTGCCGTCCGCCGGGTCCATCCAATCGATCGTCAGCCCCGCCCATGTCATATTCGCCCACAGCCGATAGGCCGTCCCGCCAGCATCACGGAGTTTACGCAACATCAGAAACAGGTCGGCCAATTTCTGTCCGGTGAAAACACCGGATGTGGTGGGCCAGCAGAAGTTGGCTCCGATCGGGAAGAAAAGCTCACCGTTGTCGCGGGCAAATTGAGTTCCATTGCGGCCCCAGCGGATGTACCCGGGAAAGGCATCACCCGGAATCACGTTAAGCTCCAACCGGTGCTCCCCCATCATGACCAGATATTGACCGGCAATGGCAGGCACAAACCTCAGTCGCAACTCCAGTGAGCCGTCAGGCAATGCCCGTTCAATGGCTTTGGGATTCTCAGGAACAGGGTCGAGCCGGTAGGATTGGCACGCGAATACCGGCCATTGCAACACCGAACCATCAGGCTGCCGGATCTCCGCCATCAGCCCCGTCTCCCGTGTATCATACGGATTCCCACCAGCAGGGGGCGCTCCCCATGAAAGCTCGACAACTTTACCCACCACACCCGACATAGTTATATTTTTCATAGGATTACAGGGAACGAATGAATTCTCGGAAACGCAGAATGCGTTTGCCATTGTCGCGCAGGAACAGCAAATGCTCAAAGTCTTTCTGCTTCTGACTCAGATCTATCGATTGCAGCGACTTATCGACCGCTACCTTCAATTCCGACAAGTCATGAATGCCGCAGCGTGCTGCAAGGAAGGGATAGTCCGGCTTCGTCTGCGACAGCAGAAACATGACGTCGTAATAATCCCGTCCCTTCCCCCTGTTGAGCATGGCGGAGATCTTCATGGCGCACAACACCGCATCGGAAGGAACTGGGAAGGAAAAGAAAAAACCGCATCCCTTGATGAATCCAAGGGTCGACGCATACGGGATCCCCTGATCCTGGGACGCCAATTTCAACATGAAACGTTCGTCCTTATGTCCTGAAAGCCCCAATTCGAAAAGTAACTCGGGGAAGTGCAGACTGCGGCGGAAAGCCGTCAATCTGCTCTTATCCTTGTCTTTGGCCTCCACCTTGAATCCATTGCGCTGCAGGAACACAAGAACATCATCGGACATCCTGACAAACTCCTCCTCGGGGAGATTCTTGCAATCGAAATCCAAGTCTTCGGAAAACCTGTCAATCCCCTTGACCAGACGCAGATTTGTGCCGCCGATGAAGGTCATTTTCCGGGCATGCGGCGTCGAGGAAAGATAGTCCAGTACTAGCAATTGAACATACTCCTTGAGGATATGCTTTAGAAAAATCGCATTCCCGCTCAGGGTTACAGGGTAGAAATTCTTAATCTGGTCCATTGAAATCATAAGTCATACACCTTGGCTAATAATCGCATACGCTTCTCAAGTGCCGCGGAATGAAAACGTGCCGCCAGCGACTCCCATTCGGCACGATTCAAATCCTCGTGCAAAAGATCCCCATCAAGCCGGAGATCGGCAAGTTCATGCTCCGTGTTGTAAAAGGGATACAGATATAGCAGATCCAGCAACGCCTTTTCACGGGTGGCATACGCGGTCGTGCGGCCATCCGCAAGCGGGCGCGGATTATAACCGAACATCAAGTCATCCCTGACACTCTTATACGAATACTCTCCAAAACTGTTCCTGAACACCGCCGTTTTCAGCGAAGTCACGCTTGTAATCTGAACAACAGTTTCCGGAATGAGCCCGTAAAACGAAAGCGCTGAGTGCAGGCTGATGTACGACGGATTGTATATCCTACCAGCGAAATACGCCACGATATCCGGCTTATCCCTGTACTCAGGGAATGCGTATAACCCCTGACGCAACCGCACTAGATACCCTTTCTTTACCCAACGGACAAAGTTGTTGCGGTCAAACCCCGGCTGCCATGCATAAACCTGATGGATGCTGAAACAGCCTAACTCAAACATCTTATTTCTAAATTCAATCCAGCTCATGTTTTGATTCCGATATGCATTAAATATAATGCTTTACGGAAATAAAACAACGAAATATATAAAAAATGATTGGCTTTCCTTTTACAACACCATAGTGGTAGGAAATAGCGCGATGTATCGGAAATTCGGAAGTAGTTGAAAGGATTTGCTAATGATCTCAATCCATTTTTGTTGGCCGGAAGGTAAGGCAGGGGCATTCACGGCGTCGTATGATGACGGGCAAAAAGAAGATCGCCAGCTCGTCGAGATTTTTAATCGTTACGGAATGCGTGGCACGTGGAATCTCAATTCGAGTCACAGGGGCGCAACCCGCGATCCGGAACTTCAAACCCTGTACGCCGGCCACGAAGTGGCCGCGCATGGTTTGACGCATCCGTGGTTAGACCGTCTTCCAGATGAACGCATCCTGATGGAGATGATGGAAGATCGGCGGCGACTGGAAGCAGCGGTGCAATATCCGGTCAAGGGTATGGCCCTGCCCTACGGCGCATATGACCGGCGGGTAATGGCAATATTGGAACAGGCGGGCATCGTGCATTGCCGCACGACACGGTCAACACAGAATTTCGGTCTGCCGGAAAACTTTCTGGAATGGCATCCGACCTGCCACCATAACGCGGAACTCGCCAAATTGTGGCAGGAGTTCACGGACCGGAAGGAATCCCACAAGCTGTTCTATCTCTGGGGGCATTCCTATGAGTTTGACCGCAACCAGAATTGGGAAGTCATTGAGCAGTTTGGCGCCCAGGTTCGTGCGGCGCTGGATGCTGGTTGGCTGTGGAGTGCCACGAATATGCAAATTTATGAATACGTCACCGCGTGGCGGAAACTCTGGTGCAGTCTGGATGGTTACAGTTTCCGGAATGTCAGCGGAACACCTCTATGGTTGCATGCCGGGGGAAGTCTGATCAAGATTGGAGCCGGTGAAACGTTGTCCGTCGCCGGATGACAGTCTTTTTTTGCGGGATTTGCAACATTACAGAAGTGGCTCGTGAATATTATTGGAGACTTATGAACCCATCAGAAACTATCTACCGGGGACAATGGCATGGCAAACAATGTTACTTCGGGTTTCACCATGATCTGCATGCGGCGGATAATGATACGGTCATCGGGACTCGCTGCGACGTTGATGACTTGGTGAAGATGTTGCGACTGGCAGGCGCGGAGTTCGTGCAGACTGACAGCAAAGGGCATCCAGGGTACACCACCTGGCGAAGCCGGACCCCCGGGGCCTCTGTCGCCGTTGGCATGCAGGGCGATCCCCTCGCCACGTGGCGGGTGGCTACCCGCAAACTGGGCATCCCGTTGCATGCCCATTATTCCGGGATCTGGGATGCGGCGGCCGGAGCCAAAAACCCTGACTGGCGTTTGTTGATGGCAGACGGTCAACCACCGGGTCCACCCTACACCATTTCCGGTTGGTCACCCGCCCCAGGCGCGATCATGTGTCCGCGCGGCCCCTACCTGGAAAAACTTCTTATCCCTCAACTGATAGAAATGATCGACCGGTACGAGGTGGATGGTTTCTGGCTGGATGGTGACATCTGGGCCATGCAGCCCTGCTATTGCCCGCGTTGCCGCCAAGCCTATACCGAAGCCACCGGCGAGTCGGATCCGCCAACGGCGGTAAATGACCCCCGCTGGGGCCAATGGTGGCTTTTTAATCTGAGGGCGCTTGAAGCGTTTGTTACCCGTTACTGCGACGCCGTACACCAGCATAAACCCGGAGTATTGGTTTGTTCGAACTGGCTGCAAACCTTCCGTAATCCGGGTGCGCCTACCGTTCCCGTGGACTGGATCAGCAGCGACAATGTCCCCGTCTATGGGGTGGATGGATCCCGTTGCCAGGCTCGTTTCAATTCCACGCGCGGCAAGCCATGGGATATCATGCTATGGGATTTCTACGCCTCACATGGCATGACCGAACCCCATTCACCATGGGTGACCAAACCGGTTCAAATGATGCAACAGGAAGCCGCCGTCATCGTGGCGTTGGGCGGGCAGGTTCAGGCATGCGATGCCCCGTGGGCTCCCTGCGGGTTGCGAACCGGCCAACATGTTCCCTGGCGTATGAAACGGGTACGCGAGATGGGTCGTTTTGTGAAGGCACGGCGCGCGCTTTGTCATGGAACAGAAACGATCCCGCAAGTGGCCGTGTTGCACTCCGAGCATCATGCCCACGCCACCGTAACGGGTCACAACCTGTTTTGGAACGTCGACGCCGCACCGGTCGAGGGCGCGGTGTTCAGCCTCTTGGAAAACCACCTTGGCGTCGATGTGATGGACGAGTGGGCGCTGTTGCCGCGGTTGGCCGAGTTCCCGGTGATCGTGGTTCCCGAGCAGAATGCCATGTCAGAAGAGATGGTGAAGGCGCTCAAGACTTACGTCATGGATGGCGGAAAGTTGCTCCTCACTGGTTCGGTTGCAGTTGACCGATTCGGCGCGGAATTTCTGGGTGTCACCGCAGGCAAACTGGTGGAGCGCACGACCTACCACTTGCCCGCCGATGATGGGGCCACGCCGGTCTTCAGTGGCGTCTGGCGTCTATTGGAATCCGCTGGCGCAAAGGCTTTGTTCTCCCTGGGCACCACTCCGCTGGTGGACGAATACCTGCTGCCACATCCCGGCGCGACTTTGCACCGGCAGGGCAAGGGGCAAGTGCTCTACGTGCCGGGCGACCTCTTCCGTGATTTCGCCACGAACCGCTATGCGCTCAACCGCGCTCTGGTTGGTGAATTGCTGGTGACACTGGCCGGCTCGCATGACATCACGGTAAAGGGTCCTGTCTGTATAGATGTCGTGCTGCGCCGTAAAAAAGAAAAAACGATCATCCATTTGATTAACCGTGCCTCGGGCATTCCGAACCAGCCAAACAATGGCGCCATTGATGAGATCCCGCCGGGGGGCCCGGTTACGATCCGGATGCGATTGCCGAAGAAGCCGGCCAAAGTAAGCCTGGCTTTCGAACACGGTAAACTGGCCACGCGTTACAAACCTGGCCGCCCACATGGAACTCTCACCATTACCGTCGACCGCGTGGCTATCCATTCGGCAGTGATAGTGGTATAGAAAGCCGTCTCAGGACGCGCCAATTAAATTTACGCCGTCAGGCGCGCTGACAGCACTCTTGATGCTGCCGTCTGGTTGTCGTTCATGGCGCACTTTGATCACGCCGCGTGGCGTGGGGAAACTTCCCTCCGCCCATTCCAGGTCTCCAAGGAAAGGCTTTACACGCATCGTCTTGCAGCCTACCTCGGCAATCTGAATTCCCAGTACGTGGGCGATGAGCCAGGGAGCAGGTCCAGAGGCCCAACCGTGGCAGAGGCTATGACGGAACCCCTGGTAACAGAATTCGCCAAAATCCCCATGAATATCCTTCTTCCCTGCCACCGGCAGTTCATCAATACGAAAAGCGTTCTTCATCCATTCCACATTGAAGTCTTCCCAGAAACTGGTCGCGCCCATATCGAGCATACCGCCCCAATAGTCACGGATGGTATTGATCGCACCTTGAATGTCGTCGGCCTTGGCGCGTGCCTCCAACATGTAATACCCGTAGAAAGTGGAAACTCCCTGCACTCCACCTTTTGCCAGCACCTGCTCGTTCATGACCTTGGCGTCAGAAAGACCGGCCAGCGCCAGCAAGGCTGCCACCTGCTTGCTCCCCTCCGAAACGGGCGTGAACTTGCGTAACCGCGCCGCGCCCGCTTTGCACTGTGCCTCCAATTCGGCGTCACCTAATGCCACCGCGAGTCGCGTACCATCCTCAAAGGTCATGAGCATCAAGGCATGCATTCCCGCAGCCACCGCCTGAGGGTTGTGCTGGGTAGGCCAATCCAGAAACCCGTACATGGCACACCGGTTGTCCTCGCCGATATGCTTCACCAGATTTGCGAAAACGCCTTTGATATAGACATGGTGGCTCTGGAGATATCCAGTATCGCCAGTGTAGCGATACCAGTCATGTTGGCAGCGGATCCACCAGAGCGTGTAGGAAGGCATCCCGTTCATCCATTTGTCCGCAGGCGTCGTCTGTCGCATGTAGTCGAGCGAAGCCCGTCCCACTTCCTGTGCGCCAAAGACAGCAATCAACGTCATGAGCTCCGGGTGCATATCCCCCATCCACACCAGCCGGTCACGTTTGATCCCGTCCCAGATAAATCCCTGACAGCAAAGGTGCAGCGTGCGTGCAGCGGTCGCCCAGATCGCATTCAAACGCTGATCGCTGCATTGAAATGATCCCAAGTAAGGCATCGGGCGCATGATCGAAATCGCCCTGATGAATTCCAAACTCAGCACACCTTTCGAAACGAGATCGATCCGCACAAACCGGAATCCTGTGTTCCCGATCTCTCGCGTGCCGAACCATGGCAGATCTATGACTCCATCGCGGATCGCGTGGTCATTGCATGCTCCGCGGTCGCCCAGTTCCGCCATGGTCTCGGCTACCGACTCACCGAAGCGCACACGCACCTTTACATCTCTTCCACTCGACCCGCCCGCGGCAAGCTGAACGCCACCGTGAAGTTCGACGCCGAAATCGACCAGTACTGAGGCTGGATTCCCATTATTCTCAAGCCGGCATCCGGTCCCATCCAGAAACATACCTTCCGGCACCTGCCCATAACGAGGCGAGACCAGGATTTCCGCACCAGATACAGTTGAAGAAGCAGAATTTTCCGAAGTCCACACCACACGCGTCGGCATCACAAACGTTCTCGTACAAGGGTCAGTGGCTTCATTACTGATCTGGAATGTCATTGGACCACCTCCACCTTGACCAACTTCCCGTCCACGACGTTTTTCTGAATGAGCAGGATCTCCTGACGTCCCGCCGGCAAGTTAAACTCCCCGGTCAGTTGCGTAACCACTTCCTCCACCACGCTCTTGGGTTTCATTCCGGCCGTAGGCGAAGCCAATTCCAGAGGGACTTCCTTCTCCTCCCTCTTGCTGGGCACGAGCGTTCCAACCGTCTTACCTGCCACCTGCACCTCAAATTCCAAAGGTCTTCGATCTTTCGGCACGAGCTGTTCACGCAGGTTGATGATATCTTCCCACTGCGCCTGCCAACAAGGCTTACGGTCGGAATACCGGAACACTCCGTCTGCGGTGATTTTTACCTTACCCGGCTCCTTCACATCCACCACGACCATGATCCCTTCACTGAACCGAAGGTCGGGATTAAGAAACTCCGCCGTCGCCGTTTCCACCAACTTCCCACCCACCCGGTAGTACAATACGTAGTCCTTGGGCACAAAGATGGCTGGCACCATTTTTGCGGCATGAACCGGCGCCGAAGGACGCTTCACTTTCGCCGCAGTAATCGGCTTGTCACCCGGAAATTCAATCCGGAACGGCACCGCCGCTGAGCTAACCGTCATCCCCTTGGAAGTCAGGTGGGCCAACTTGGGCTGCTCCTGAGCACCACCGATATGATATTGCTGCCATAAAGCCGATTTCGCCGCCGTGATACTGGGCATGATATGATCTTCCGGCAACCGGACCAAAGACTCTGCGCCGGCCAGCAACCCGGCTTCATCCTCCGCCTGAATCACCACCGCCGTGGTACGCGGTCCGAAGGCCCAAGGCACAGCCTGTACCAAGGCGCGCCCTTTCCCGGGGAAAACAGAAGTGACTTGCGGCCAGAGTATCTGTGCTTTCGCAAGCGATTCCGCCATGGGGCTGTCACCTGCGCTCCCCACGAGATCGAGGAGGATCACCGACTGGCCGAACCGCCACCCGCTGGCGGTGCTATCCCAGCCATTGCCATTCAGTTGCAAATCCTTAATCCGCCCGATTAGCTCACCACGATCAATCCGGGTATTTTCCGCCAACTGTTCAGCCGTTGGATCGTAGCCCAGCACCCAGGTGCCTGTAACCGGCTTTTCCCAAATATTGACCGTAACCCCGCGACGGGCAAGGACTGCTTTGACACGTTGTGCGGCGGGCAACAATTTCAAGTCGGCGACCGGCAGAATCAAGGTCGATCCTTTCGCCAGGGTTTTCTCAATACCGGCGCGATCACGAACAACCACAGGATCGCCCATCAGCGTTGACAGTGGCCCGACCTTCCCCAGCCCCACTGTAACCGGCAACTCCGTAACGTCACCGTTAAGTTGTGAGCGCACGGCGATCAACCATTTACCAGAAGGCACATTGGCGGGCAGATCGAGTGACAATGCACACAGGCCCTCCCTTGTCGTGGAGCGATAAAGTTCCAACCATGCCTTACCGTCAGGACGGATCACACTGAGATGAAACGGCAACACGGCGGCCAGGGGTTTACCTGTCGCGTCGAGAAACTCGACGCTCACCTGAATGGCATTGTCGGCCTTGATTGACTGCGTGGCGGCGACTCGTGCGGATTTCAGCTCGCGGGGCAGAAAGGCGAACACCCGCGCCGTGGTCTGCTCCAGATTACAAACGAAAGGAAGGGCCACGCCAAGGGCTTTCTCCTCGGTACAGTCGTACAACCAACCGGCCCGGGCGGGAATGAGCTTTTCCTGAACCTGGTACCAATCTGCTTGTGTCATCAGGTATGAATCATTAACAGCCACGATATATTTCGCGTCCGATCCTCCATCAATCTGCATGAGACTTGCCTGTGTGGTCGCTCCTTTTTCAGACTGCAACAACGCGTGGCCGGTCGCCCCCAGCGCCTTGGCGAAACCGGGAGCATATTCCCGATACCACTGGTCGGCAAACATGGCGTCGTTTTCATTGCCAATCATGTTTGGGGCACCCCAGCTATGCGGCTTGCCAGGGAGTGTGAAGGGAAACGTCAGGTCGAGTTTCTCGCTCCCGGCAACCGTAATTGCCGTCGAACCATCCACCAAAAGCCGTCCCCCTTTTTGTTTGAAGGAATCCAACCCGGCCTGCACAGCGGCAGGGAGCGGCACGGTTTGACCGAGAATGACCAGGGCGCGTATATCCATCGGCGATTTCGACGCCAATTCCTGTTCGGTGACAAACCGTGGCGTGTAACCAAGACGGGTCAAGGTGACGAGGGCTTTATAGGCGGTGGTGCCAAAACCCATCGATACATTTTGCCGGCCATATTGCGACTGCGACCAGAGAATACCGACACCATGGTCGCCCCGCCCGGTCACAGCCAAAGCGGCAAACCGGTCAAGAAAGTCTTTCCCGGCCAGAACATCGGCACCAGCGGACTTCCCTTTGATATTTTTCCAGTTAGCGCCTTCATACATCCCCCCGAGCAGGTTGCTGAACCCTTCCAGGGCGAATCCGATACCGCTCCCACCAAGGGCCAGACCGTGCGCCGCGACACGCGTGAACTTGCCGGGCACGGTGGCACGCCCGTGCGCCCCGATATGGGCGTTACTGATCCAGGTCGGCCGTCCATTACGCCCCATGTCGAGCATGCTTTCCACAAAGAGCCATTGATAGGCATAATCAGGACCACCCACCTGATCGTTCCAGGAACTCTGGTATTGAAAATCCAACGGCGCATAGGCCGACGGGAAATTCTGCCCCTGACGAACAGGGCAATGATCCACCTGAACGCTGCTGGTGAAACGCAAAGCTGAATCGACCGCCCGGAGATTCTTCACATACGCCGCATAGTTTTCGTTGTACAACCCCATCAGGTAACCCGACCATGCGTCAAGTCGCTTCTCAAAGATGGCGCGATCGGCCTCGGGAATCGGTTTACTGTAGCGCGCAATTTCCTCAAGCCAGAGCTTGGTGGGCAGATCGATGGCAGGCGCCAATTCCGGTTGGCCGATCGACAAAAGATACGCGATATATTCCGCCTCCGTGACCGGCTTTAACCCGGTGCGCCGGGTAAACTCGTCCATTTTAACTTTATCGCCACGATCAATATACTTCCGTAGCGCATCAGTCTGGTTGCCCCAGCCCCAGTAGGTGAGTAACATCCGTCGGCCGCCCACAGCAAAGCCCGTCGTATCCCAGCCAAAAAGGAACCCGCCGAAATTCGGATACCGGCCATTGGCTTGTGCGGTGAGAATCATCCGCTGGCTCATCCCGTCAAATTCGGCGGGGTTGTAGCCAACCGGCAGAAAACTCGTGGGGCGCGTATCGGAATTAACCATCAATAACGCACCCTCACGGGCCATCGCGTCAAGCGAGGGCGCACGGGACATCTCGCTCGAACCCGTGGCAAAACAAGCCGTCAAGCCCGTCTCACGAAAGATTCCCGCAGTCTCATCGCTAGACCAATTGGGATTTGGCGTCCATTCATCCTGCATTGAAGCCGGCGACTTGCGCAGAGAACTCGTCAGTGTCAGCCGAGGGATGACATTCGAGCCGTTGACGGCCAGTGCATAATCACCTGCCGCAAGCTTCACCGTCTCCAACCACAACGACCTCGCAGCACCTTGATAGATGAGCACACGGCCATCCGCATTCACTGCTTCCAACTTCAAGGTCCCGGAACCTGTCAACGTCACCGGCACCGTCTCGCCAATGAAATAGGCAGTTCGTTCAAGTGGCAAAACCGCTGTACTCGGAAGCGCATTAGTCGGGTTGGGAGGCAGCACTTGTGCCTGTAAACTGGCGGCCACGCTAAGGCCCAAAACAAACGACGAGAGAGGGGATGTTTTCATAGGCGAATCACTACTTTCTTATATTTGTTAGATGTTTCAGAAATCCATATGCAGCCGGGTTATCCACGCGATGGCCTTCAGTTTTGAATGTCAGGCGACCGGACTCCCCGGACGTAACACGGCAGCCATCAAGTTGGCAGGCAGGGTGTTCAACCTGCAACTCGAAACATGTCTGAATGGTCTTATTAATCGGCTCCTGTTTTATGAAATTTCATAGTCAGGATTGCGCTGAGGGAACTTCGCCCCCACCTCTTCACGCCATCTCACAAGACGGGCATGCAGATCACGCGTGATGTCCGGATGCACGGCGGCAGCGTTGCGCGTCTCACTCAGATCCTCGCGCAGGTTATAAAGTTCAAGGCGCCCGTCCTCGAAAAATTCGATGAGTTTCCAATCGCCCAACCGCACGGAGGATCCCGGCGTCCCCCCCTGATTACCATAGTGGGGGTAATGCCAGTAGATCGGACCACGGGCAATACCGTGATCGCCCTGCAGGAGCGGCAGAAAACTGACCCCATCCACGTGTTGCTGTGGTCGCAGGGGCAACCCTGCCGCCTCCAGCAACGTCGGGTACAGGTCCGGACTGGTAATAGGTTTATTGCAAACGGTTCCAGGCTGTACCCGGCCAGGCCAGCGGACCAGGAAGGGTTCGCGCGTGCCACCGTCATACATCCACCCCTTACCCTCGTGCAACGGCAAGTTACAAGTGGGAGACCCCTCCGCCGTGGAGACCCCGCCATTGTCGGAGGTGAATATTACCAACGTGTTCTCTGCCTGGCCTGTTTCCTCCAAAGCCTGCAGGACACGACCGATATTCGAGTCCAGATTCTCCACCATGGCGGCATAAATCGGGTCGGACTGCAGCAAACGTCGCACGACCCGCTCGTTTTGCTTTTTTTCCATGGGGAACGGCTCGCCTACCTCCAGGGCATTGACTTTGTCGAGCCCCAGCGCCTTGGCTTTGGCCTGGTATTTCGCCACCAGTTCCGCCGGTGCCTGAATCGGGGTATGCACCGCGTAGTGGGAAAGATGAAGAAAGAAAGGACGGTCATCTTTCTGCCGGATTAAGCGCACGGCCTCATCGGTAATGTGATCCGTCAGGTAGGTACCGCGTGGACCATCAGCCATGCCGGGAATGCCCCAGGGGCTGAAATAACCATTAAGCGGACAACCCCATTCGCAACCTCCAACATTGACATCGAACCCATGGTCGGTGGGGTAGTGTTCCGGACCGCCCAAATGCCATTTGCCCACATGCCAGGTCCGGTATCGCCCTTCACGCAAAGCTCCCGCCACGGTGGTCTCGCTACGCGGCAATCCTTTGAGATAGGGCGCGTCAATGAGCATCCCCTTCAAAGGGTGCCCCCACCCTGTCCAATCGATCCAATCGGTGATCCCCACAGTCGCGGGATACTTGCCCGTCAGGAGGCTCGCCCGGGTCGGCGAGCAGACAGGACAAGCCGCATAGGCATCCGTAAACAGCATGCCCTGTTTCGCCAGCCGATCGAGATTTGGGGTCTCATAGAATGTACTGCCCGTGCAGCCCAGATCGCGCCAACCCAAGTCGTCAATTAATACAAAAAGAATATTGGGCTTATCCATATTGTTATACTTTCAATAATACATGAGATATAGTAGTTTCATTTAGATTAGCGAAAAGTCAACCTTATTTCAGGGAATTGGATCAAGATCGAGACAGTGGATCTGGTGCCCACCCTCTATGCCCTCGCGGGAATTGGATCGTTACGACGACCCGCGTGAAAACGGTTTTGCCCACCGTTTTCGACAAAGGGGATGAGTCTAACCAAGTCTTCGGCACAGGCATTTTCCGGCACCATTGGGAACAGGACGGCAAACTATCATGGCGTGATGTGGCCAGCAAGGGTTCATTGAACTATAAATGTTCACTTTGCCATCAAATCCATGAGTTATAGGTGGCAACGTTGCCCGGGCGGCAGTCGTAGCCAAGCACCTTAGGGAAACCTCAACATGTCCACAGAATTGACCGAGTGGAGCAAGCACAACCGGCTTTCACCTTTGAACGACAGCGCCACTTCAAAAATCAGCGCCTTGCCCCATAAAGGGGCCGTGCCTCAGCCACACGTCGCTGTTGAGGAAGCCGGTCGCCCTCTTTCGCGGGCACATCTGGCACGGAGGCCAGAGCGGCCCTAAACGACTCCTCACTGAAACGCGTGGAGGCCTCCCGGAAGAAATCACTGGTCTCATGCCGAATCACTTCATTGGAAATAGACGTCACCATGAACTGATTGAGCGACATTTGACTGAACCGGCGGCGTAAAGGACCGCCTTGAGACGCGGGGCGGCGGCAAGAAAGGCCTCATCCAACTCAGGCATCCCCCAACTCGACAGGATCAGGTCGGCCTCACGCAACACATCGGGGCAGTTCAGTATGGTCTGGGCGTTATAATGCGGCGCCAGAACGTTGACACGAGCGGCAATATCGCGCTGTTCATCCGGGCCGTAGACCCTACTGAAAGCCCAATCATCAGCAATATAGATCGCGTTCAAAGATTTGGAATTCATCAGATTGTCTCCAGTTGGACCACCGTCGTGAGATGCCCGCTCAAACCGGCCTTACGGATGGCGATCCGGCGCAAGGTGACGAGGGTCCCGGTCGCACTCAGTCCCCTCAGGAACGGCAGATCATCGACCATAACCTCTGTGCCGGCTTCCGCCTGAATCGTCACTTTGCCGTGCTTTCCTATTAAGGTAATACATTGCCCCTCCACCGTGACATCCCGTTCCGTCAACCAGACGAAATCCACCGCGGAGCCGCCGTCCAATTCGTAGTCATCCGTGATCTTCAAATGATCCGGTGCCGGCGAGTTCCACGTTCGCACCCAGCGCCGGTAGAAGCCCGCCCAACCGGCCGTAAGTTCCATCGTCGCATAAAAATGAATCGCGTCGCCAAGGCACTGCGGCTTGACGTCATGGGGTAAAGGACATTGCGGATGAGGCCGGTCCCCGTCCACCACCGGCAGCAGCATATTGTGCCACGCGCATTGTGTTGCCAAGTTAGCATAGGGCGAGGAGTAATCACTCGTTCCGCAATCCATCGCAAACGTTTCGCCGGCAAATTCCAGAACAAAGGAACCCTTGTCCTCATGGGTATGCCCCGCGCCAGCCTGATTCCCTATAATAAACAGCTTCACGGACTGATCATTGAGCGTCCGGGTTGACGCCGCCCAACCGAGATCCGGCATCACCACCAGCGGTGGTGCCGGGGGGAGAGTCTTCTTTTCAAGCCGACCAGCAATGACTAGCGTCAGCAACAAATCCGCCATCGCCTGTACATGCCCCTCCGTGCTGTAAGGTGGCAGGGTGCCCGGCGGCAGTCGGTGCGCCAGCATGCGCGCCCAGGCGCTCTCCGGCATCGCCGTTGCCAGCATGGCCTGGGACACCAGTTCATGCCGACCAAGCGCATCACATGCGGGGATCACGTCCTGATCCTCATCGGTGGACGTGACGACATCCCCAAACGCCGCGCAACGTCGAACCACCTGGGGAATGGTCGCGGCGGGATCCTGGCCCCGGGCCCGGGCATGGAGGTAAAAAGGCAGCAACCCATCCCGCCCCACACACCGGAAATACATGGGCCCCTCGGGGTAACCGCCATCCGGCAGGATGACATTCTCAAGACTGGCCTGGAGTTCCATGATGGCCTGTTCGGTGTAGGGCCGTACCCGCGGCCAATGCCGCTCCAACACCAGCATCGCCATCATCCGGCCCGGCGTGAACCAGGCCAGTTGATTGCAGTTGTGGATATAGTCATATTTCCAGACATTGTAGGCGATGGTCCCCAGCGCTTCCTGCGCCAACCGGCGCATGAGAAACTCGCGCCCAACCCCGGTAAACATCTCACCCGCCAGATCAAGAATCAGCGCCACGTCAAACGCGCACAGACTTTGCACAAAACAGCGGTGATCAAAAAGTCCGCCAGGTAACCGGCATATAAAAGAGTCGTCCCAGTGTTCACAATGCGCAATGCTCAACGCGTAGCGGGCCGCGAGCCGCAGCATCTTGGGATCACGCCGCAAAAGACCGTCAATGGCGACGTTGGGTCCATGCGTCAAAAGAATCTTATTGTGGTCCCGCACCCGATTATACCGGGTATCGAGCCAGAAGTTGACCGAGTCCGAAATGCTCTCCTCCGGCGCCTGCCGGGCGGCACATTGACCGGCGAGTTCAAACGGGGAAACCTGTCCGGCAGCAAGCATGGCCGTATGCCGGGCACGCACAGCCTCCGTCTCGTCTTCGGTTACCAGAATGCCATAGGCGGGCTTGAAGGCGGGAACAAACTCCTCCGGGACCAGATACTTCTCCCAACGCGCGTCAAACCGCCGCCACTGCTTTTCGTACCGCTTTAATTGTCGACGATGCCGTAACCCGATCCAGTTGAACCAACCGGCAGCGATGCCATCGCGCCGCGTGTGAATCTCCAGAGTCATCCCCTGGATTCGCGAAGCCCCCCGCAAGTTGACCGTCACCTCCTGCTTGATTGAGCCAAAGCGCTTTGACCGGCCCCGCACCGTGCCGCGCTCGGTCTGGACTTCCAGTTTCACCACCGCCCCGGGCGGAGCCATAACCGACACGATCAGATCGTTATAGTCCCCGCAGACCACCTCCACCTCACGCCGCATTCGCAGCGGCAGATTATTCACAGGACGCCGGGCCCATTCAAAAGCCACCCAGCACCAGTCCTGACGCACAACCAACCCGTGACTGGCACCGTCTTCAATAATCCACTTCGACAAGCCTGAGAGCGAACCATCAAAAAAAGGTTCGATGATGGCTTCCGCCATATTTATTGGGATCACCGTCACAAAATCAGTCCTTTCAGCGTCGCGTCAAATCTACTATCCGACAAACATGATAAGTTACCAAGAAGCATAATAATAGTCCTTAGGATATCGCAACTGGCCCCTGCCTACCATGCACCAAACCGATGGGGGGTTTGCACTTTGCCGCTACGCTATTTCTTCATTTGGAGCCAAACCCATACTTGCGCCGTAAG
>Ga0118677_10007563_pt1 | contig 17873 bp, 11 predicted proteins | sample AliMusrvi5mmetaG_FD_86154 | JGI IMG/M metagenome (GOLD analysis project Ga0118677, IMG submission 86154) | reverse complement strand
GGCCACACCTTGGCCGCCTCCTCAATTTCTAACATTTCTCCGGCCAGCCGCACCCGGATGTAGCCCTGCCGCTGCAAATCCGCAAGCAAGCGCACGGGCTCCGCCAGTTCTTCCGGCGGCAGCGGTGCCAGCAACACCACCTTGGTGCCCTCCGCCAACGCCGCCAGCACATCGACAATGTCTGTCGCGCTCATGCGTTGCAGGCGTTGGCCGGTTAGCGGATCATGCGGAATGCCCGCCGCCGCCCACAATACCCGCAGGTAATCATAAATCTCCGTCGCGGTGGCCACCGTCGAGCGCGGGTTGAGCCCGCCGCCGCGTTGTTCGATGGCGATGGCCGGGCTGAGCCCCTCGATCGCATCGACGTCCGGCTTTTCTAACTGATCGAGGAACTGCCGGGCATACACCGACAGTGATTCGACATAGCGCCGCTGGCCCTCCGCATACAGCGTGTGAAAGGCGAGCGATGACTTGCCCGAGCCGCTGGGCCCGGTGATGACCACAAGCTTGCCGCGCGGAATATCGACGTCGATGTTCCGAAGGTTGTGCTGGCGGGCTCCGCGAATCCGAATGGCATCCACGCCCAAGAAGAATCCACTCCGGCGCAAGTTCCAAGTGCCAAACTGCGAATTCCGCGCTAAACTGCCGCCGTGACGCCTCTCGAACGTTTCCTGGACCCCGCATCCGTGTCGCTGAAAATCTGCGGCATCACCCGCCTCAGCGATGCCACCCAACTCGGCGCGCTGGGCGTGCACGCGTTGGGCTTCAATTTCTGGCCCGCCTCAAAACGCTACCTGGCGCCGGCCGACGCGACTTGGCTGTTAGATCTGGCGGGCTCCATCCTCCGCGTCGGCGTCTTCGTCAACGCCCCGGCGGAACTGCCGTTGCGGCTGATGCGCGGTGGCTTGCTGGATGTCGTCCAACTCCACGGCGATGAATCCCCTGCCGACGCCGAGGCCTATCGTGCCGCCAACATTCCATTTATTAAAGCCATCGGCGTTAAAACGCGTGCCGAACTGGATGGCGCCACCGCTTATGGTGCGGTCGCCATCCTTCTCGATGCCCATGCACCCGGCGTCTATGGCGGCACCGGTGAAGTGTTTGATTGGACGGTGGCACGGCGCTTCCGTGACCAACATCCTGGGTTGCCGCTCATTCTCGCCGGCGGCATCGTGCCGGACAACGCCGCACTTGCCGCCCGCCATGTGCGCCCGGCCGCTCTCGACGTGGCCTCCGGTGCCGAACTGGCCCCCGGCATCAAGGACTTCGCGAAAGTCCAAGCGCTGCTGGCAGCGCTAAGAGCTGAAACACTAAACTCTGAATAAAACCGACGATCGCTGCGCTCCCAGACAGAAGACAACAGGGCGATAAAACGGCCTTCTTTTCTTGTGTCTTCGAGCGCAGCGGTCTTCTGTCTTCTGTCTTGCGTCTTCAATTCTTGCGTCTTCAATTCTTGCGACTTCCAATCTTGCGATTTCTCCCCCATGCTAACCGATTCCCACTGCCATCTTGCCTCGCATCGCTTCGCCTCCGGCGAAATTCCCGCGCTCATCGAGCGTGCGCACATGGCGGGAATCACCCGCATGGTGACGCTGGCCACCTCACTGGAAGATCTGCACGCCAACCTGGATCTGGCAAAACGTCCGGGCATCCATGCCTGCATCGGCATTCATCCCTGTGATGTCCATCATGCGCCGGATGACGCCACCGCTCAACTCGCACCCTTCGCCAGCGATCCACGCGTCTGTGCGATTGGCGAGACCGGCCTCGACTACTATCACGCCGCACCGGACGGCTGGGATGAAGCGGCCTTCCGCCAGCGCCAGCGCCGCATGCTGCGCGAGCACTTCGAACTCGCCGCGGCCGCCAAGCTCAACGTGGTCATTCATACGCGCGACCGCAGCGGCGACGCTTCGTTTGAAGACGCGCTTGCCATCTACGCCGAATTCCAGCATGCGGTGCGCGCGATTTTCCATTGCTTCATCGGCCCTTGGGCCAACGCCAAGCGGGTGCTCGAGCATGGCGGCCTGGTTGCCTTCGGCGGGGTGAGCACCTTCAAGAATGCCCGTGAGATCCGCGACACCATCGCGCAGTGTCCTGCCGGGACGTTTCTGTTGGAAACCGATTCGCCCTATCTCGCGCCCGAGCCGCATCGCGGCCAACGCAACGAACCGGCCTTCACACGCCACACCGCCGAGCGCATCGCCGCACTGCGCAACGAGTCACTCGAAGCGCTGGCCGCCCATACCAATCTCGCGGCCAATGAAGTTTTTCGTTTTCCTTCCGACTTGATTTGAATAAGCTGCGGCTGTCACCGCGTCACACTGGCGTGTGAGATGTGAAGCACAACTCCCCTTCCCGCTTCCTTCTCCAAGCTGCAATCCAACCCGCTCATCCCATTGTCATCATGAAGCCTACCCGCATGCTCCTCGCATCGTCCGTTGCCATCGCTCTCGTTTCCTGCGCCAATCAGAAAAACGATTACGACACTCACCCGCCCGCTGGTGGCCAGCCAACCGCCGCCGCCAATCCTCCGACCCAACCGGGCAATCCAACTTACGACACCCCCCCGGCTTACGAAGACAGCAGCGCAGCTCCTGTCAGTCCCGATGCAGTGGTGCCACCCACTCCATCAACTCCGGGCCGCCCGACCACTCCGGGCCGCCCCGCACCGGCAGTGGCGGCGGCTCCTCACGGTGAAACCGTGCACATCGTCGTTGCCCATGACACCTTGTCAGGCATCGCCAACAAATACAAGGTGTCGAGCGCTTCCATCAAGAAGGCCAACAACATGACCAGTGACACGGTGGTCCTCGGCAAGAAGCTGGTGATCCCGGCCCATTGATTCTGCGTCTAGTTTCCGCCGGGAGCCAGCGTGCTCCCGGCGTGCCCATGCCATCATGCGCTTCTCCACCGCCACTCTTGGGTTGATCGTCTGCACCGTGGGTTCACTCGTCGCCGCGGAGAAACTTCCACATCCTGCCGCGCCCGCCGCGGTGGCGCCCGCGCCCGCTGTTAGTCCGCGCGATGTCGCGCTGGATCGTCTGCTCACCGAGCGCGAATCCCCCGCGGCCTTCCAAGCCGCCATCAAGCAGGCGCGCAAGGTTGACATCCATGAACAGGTCATCCTCGAGGCACGCTTCCTCTTTCTGGTGGATCGTCATGACGATGCGGCGATCGCCGCGTTGCTGCCCGAGTTCATCAAGCACCGCGCCACCTTCAAACTCGAAGACTCGAAAATTTTCGCCAGCAAAGACGACTGGCTGGCCGTCAATGAATACGTCGAGGCAATCGCGGCACTCAACAATGGCGACAAGGACGCCTTCAAGCAACACATCACCGAAGCGTTTTGGCTCAGCCCGCGCCAAGGCGCGGCCTTCGCACCCCACATCGAGCGGCTCCATCTGGAAGACGCCATGCGCACTATCAAAATCGATTTTGCCGCGGAGTTTTCAACAATCAATTCCACCGGGCGCGAATCTCTAAAAAAACTCCTCGGCACCAACCAGGCGCTGCTGCTGCATTTCTGGTCCCCGTGGAGTGACGAGAGCGAAGCCGCCATGCCGGATTTCAGCGTCACCGCAAAAGCCCTCGATTCTAACAATATCGCGGTGGTCTCGATCCTGCCCGATGACTCCGTCAAGGCTCTCGCCGCCGCTCGCACCTCCCTCAAGCAACTCGGCGCCAAGCCGCCAGGCGCTTGGCTCGTCGACCGGCCAAGCCCTTCGCTCAGCCGCGAGCTGCGCGTGCAATCGCTCCCCACCATGGTCCTTGTCGCCACCGATGGACGCATCCTTTTCAACGGTCATCCCGCTGACGATGGCCTCTGGCAGGCATTGCAGAAAATCAACCCCGCAATCCATCGCCCGGCCCTCGCCGGCGACCCCCACGCACCCTGATCCGACAACTACGATGCGCATAGTAATTGTTGAATTTTAAAAAAATAGAACTTAAATTTTTCTTTGAATTCAGCGCTTTAGTACTTGACGGCTTACTTAAATAATGGTTGTTTCTGCGCAAGCAACAAGAGACCCTGCATGGCGCGCCTCGAACAACCCACCAATCTTGAACTCCAAGCCCTTAGCGTGCTGTGGTATCGCGGGCCATCGACCGTGGCGGAGATTCATGAAGTGCTGCCCGATGGCAAAGCACGCGCCTACACCACGGTGCTCACCGTGATGCAAAACCTCGAACGCAAGAAACTCGTCAAGCGCACGCCCAGTGGCCGTGCCCATGTGTACGAGTCGGTCTGCCCGCGCGAGCAGATCATCCGCCAAGCAACCGTCGCTTTCCTAACCAATACTTTCGGAGGTCGCCTCGATGAGGCGGTTCTCGCAATCCTCTCCACTGGCATGTTGACGCCGGAAGAGAAAACAAACATCGAACATAAACTCGAACAACACAAAACAATGGCTGCAAAAAAAACAGCAAAGAAGGTCGCAGCTAAGCCTGCGAAGAAAGCGGTGAAACCAGTTACAAAGAAGGCAGCTGCCAAAAAGGCACCTGCCAAGAAAGCCGCGGCCAAGAAGGCGCCTGCGAAAAAGGCAGCCCCGAAGGCCCCTGCCAAGAAGGTAGCGAAGAAAGCCGCGAAGAAAGTGGCGAAGAAAGTGGCGAAGAGCGCCAAGAAAGCTCCCGCCAAGAAAGCCGCCAAGAAAACCGTGGCCAAGAAGGTTGCGCCTGCCAAGAAACCCGTCGTGGCCAAGAAGGCTGTCGCCAAGAAAGCCCCGGCCAAGAAGGTGGCCAAATCGGCAGTGAAAAAGGCTCCGGCCAAGAAGGTAGCCAAGAAGGTAGCCAAGAAAGTGGCCAAAAAAGCCGCGAAGAAATAATCCAAACATTGGCAACCGGAAGCACGATGGATTCGCGCATGCACGCGCCGGCGCTCTAAGTTGCCTCATTGTTTCATGATTGGCGGGAGGTCCTCGGGCCTCCCGCCCATTTGTTGGCGGCGGGCGCGTGATTGGTGCTTTACATCGCCGCGGCGCATTCATTAATCTGCCCCTCCAACCACCATGTTTGACGTCATCCTGCCCGCTCCTGCCGACTCGATCCTCGGTCTAACCGACTCCTGGAAGAACGATCCGAATCCGCTCAAGGTCAATCTTGGGGTGGGAGTGTATAAGGACGACTCCGGCAACACGCCGATTCTCGCCGCGGTGAAAGCCGCGGAAGCGGCGATTCTGCACGCCGCCACCACCAAGTCGTACATGCCGATCAGCGGCGCTCCCGACTATGCCCGCTGCGTGCAGGAAATGATTTTCGGCGACGCGCATGAGCTCATCACCAGCGCGCGGGCCCGCAGCGCACACACGCCCGGGGGCACCGCGGCGTTGCGGGTGGGTGCTGACTTTCTGAAGAAGGCTTCGCCTAACGCCACGGTGTGGGTGAGTTCGCCGACCTGGGCCAATCACAAGGGAGTGTTCGCCGCGGCGGGCCTGCCCACTGCGGATTACCCGTATTATGATGCCGCCAGCCGCGGTTTGGATTTTGCCAGCATGCAGGCAACCCTGGAACAAATTCCCGCGGGTGACATCGTGTTGTTGCACGCCTGCTGTCACAATCCAAGCGGTGTGGATCTGAGTGCCGGGCAGTGGCAGACGGTGGCGGCCATCGCGGCGCGGCGCGGTTGGCTGCCGTTGCTTGACTTCGCCTATCAGGGTTATGGCGATGGGCTCGAACAAGACCGCGCCGGGGTGCTGGCGCTCGCCGCGGCCTGTCCCGAATTCATGGTCGCGAGTTCATTCTCCAAGAACTTCGGACTCTATCAGGATCGCGCCGGCGCGCTCACCCTGGTGGCCGGCTCCGCCGGTGCGGCCGCCAACGCTTTCAGCAATGTGGAACTTGTCATCCGCGTCAACTACTCCAATCCACCGGCCCACGGCGGCCTGATCGTGACGCGCATTCTAACAGACGACGCCCTGCGCGCGCAATGGCTGGGCGAGCTGAACGCCATGCGCGAGCACATTGCCGCCACCCGGGTCCAATTCGTCGCCGCGCTCGGCAGTCACGGCGTGCCGGGGGACTTTTCCTTCATCGCGCGGCAGAAGGGGATGTTTTCATTCAGTGGCCTGAGTGATGGCCAGGTGAAATTCCTGCGTGAGGCCAAGAGCATCTACATCGTGGGAGGCGGGCGCATCAATGTGGCCGGCATCACCTCGCGCAATCTCGAATACCTCTGCACCTCGATTCGCGAGGCCATCGCCAATCATTGAGCAAGCTGCGTGGCCGCCTCGCGCCCATGTCATGCGGGCCTGGCCCGGCCCGCCCCATGCTGGCGGGTTAGCTCACTCTGAGCTGCAAACAGGCATCCCGCCAAACACGCTTCAATTCGTGTCGCCCCACCGTCTCACTCTAGCGTCAGCCTGAGCAGCAGGTCGTCGCTATCCACGGCGTCGCCTTTTTTCACCAATACTTCGGTGACCGTGCCGGCGGCACTGGCGCTGACCGTGGTGAGCATCTTCATGGCTTCGAGGACCACAAGTTTGTCGCCGGCCTTGACCTTTTGGCCGAGCGACACGGCGAGTTGGGTGACCATGCCGGGGATGGGCGCGCAAGCCTGGGTGGGATCGGCGGCCGAGCCCTTGAGCCGGGAAGCGGTGGAGGTGGCCTTGAGCGAGTTATCTAACACCACGGACTCGCGCGGCATGCCGTTGAGTTCATAGAACAACGCGCGGCGCCCGGCGGCATCCGCTTCGCCGATAGAAATGAGCTTGATGATGAGGATCTTGCCGGGATCAATCTCGATCTCGATTTCCTCGCCAATGTGCAGGCCGTAGAAAAACGCCGAGGTGGGCAGAGCACTCAGGTCGTCATACCTGGTGCGGAAGGCCATGTAGTCCGCGAACACCTGTGGATACATCAGATGCGAATACAGATCGTCGTCAGTGACGGGCCGGCCGAGGTTGGTGGCGAGTTCGGCGCGGGTGGCCTCCAGATCTACCGGTTCGGCCAATTCGCCGGGGCGTTTGGTGGTTGCCTTGAGGTCGCCGAGCACGACTTTCTGCACCGCCACGGGCCAACCGCCGTCGGGTTGGCCGAGGCCGCCGGAGAGCATGTCGATGACCGATTCGGGAAAGGCGATCGAGCCGGGTTTCAAATGCGGCACTTCCGCCGCCTTGATGCCGCGGGTGATGAGGAACATGCACATGTCGCCGACGACCTTCGAGGAAGGCGTCACCTTGACGATGTCGCCGAAGAGCTGGTTGACCTGGGCATAGGTGCGGGCGATTTCGCGCCAGCGGTGGCCGAGGCCCATTGAGTTGGCCTGCTCGCGCAGATTGGTGTATTGGCCGCCGGGCATTTCGTGCTCATAGACCTCGGCGGTGCCGGCGCGCGGTGCGGAATCGAAGGGTTTGTAGAAGGCCAGCACTGCCTCCCAGTAATCGGATAGTTCGTTGAGCGAATCGAAGTCGAGCCCCGGATCGCGCTCGGTCTTGGCCAGCGCGGCGGCGACCGAATTGAGATTGGGTTGGGAGGTCGAACCGGACATTGAGGCGATGGCGAGATCCACAATGTCCACCCCGGCATTGGCGGCGGTGAGCACGGAGGCCGCGTTGAGGCCGGAGGTGTCGTGAGTGTGGAAATGGATGGGAATGCCGATCTCCTGTTTGAGGGCGGTGACGAGTTTGCGTGCGGCCAGCGGCTTGCACAGCCCGGCCATGTCCTTGATGGCGAGGATGTGGGCGCCCATGCGTTCGAGTTCCCGCGCCTTTGCCACGTAGTATTGCAGCGAGTACTTGTCGCGCTTCTCATCGTTGATGTCACCGGTATAACAGATGGCAGCCTCGCACAGCACCTTGCCGTGTTCGCGTGCCGCGGTCATCGCCACCTGCATGTTAGGCAGGTAGTTGAGCGAATCGAAAATCCGGAAGATGTCGATGCCGGAATCCGCGGCGTGATTGACAAAGCCCGCCACGACGTTGTCCGGATAGTTCGAGTAGCCGACGGCGTTGGAGCCGCGGAAGAGCATCTGGAAACAGATGTTAGGGATTTTCTCGCGCAAGCGGCGCAGGCGCTCCCACGGGCACTCGTTGAGAAAGCGCATCGCGGTGTCGAAGGTGGCGCCACCCCACATTTCCAGCGAAAACAATTGTGGCACGCGGTAGGCCATGGCCTCGGCCACACGCAACATGTCATGCGTGCGCATGCGGGTGGCCATCAGCGATTGATGGGCGTCGCGCAGCGTGGTGTCGGTGACCAGCAAGCGCTTCTCGGCGAGGATCCATTGCGCGAAAGCTTCGGGGCCGAGTTTGACTAACAGACCTCGGGTGCCGGCGGGAACCTCGGCATGATGTTCGGTCACCAGCGAGCTTGGCACATGGGCCTTGGGGAGCGCCGCGGCGGGTTTCCAGCCTTTGGTCGTGGGGTTGCCGTTGAGCGTGACGTCGGACAGATAGGCGAGTGTGCGGGTGGCGCGGTCGCGGCGGGGCCGGAACTTGAACAACTCGCTCTTGGTGTCGATGAGTTTGGTGTGGGCCTGGCCGGCGCGGAAGGTGGCGTCGGCGATGACATTCTCAAGGAACGGGATGTTCGTTTTGACGCCGCGGATGCGGAATTCGCGCAGCGCGCGGTCCATGCGCTGGCATGCCATAGGAAAATCCCGGCCCATGGCGGTGACCTTGACCAGCATCGAATCATAATAGGGCGTGACCACCGAACCGGCATCGCCGGATGCGGCATCCAAACGGATGCCAAAGCCGGCGGCCGAGCGATAGTTGAGGATGCGGCCGTAATCCGGCGCGAAATTCTTCAAGGGGTCCTCGGTGGTGATACGGCATTGGATGGCAAAGCCGATGCAAGGGATCTGGTCCTGCGGCGGAATGGCAAGCTCTTCGCCAAACAGCGGATTGCCCTGGGCGACGAGGATTTGCGAGCGCACCAGATCGATGCCGGTGACGCACTCGGTGACGGTGTGCTCGACTTGGATGCGCGGGTTCATTTCGATGAAGAACCAGTCGTTGTGATCCATGTCATAGAGGAACTCGACGGTGCCGGCGTTGTTATATCCGATGCCTTTGGCGAGTTTGACGGCGGCCTCGCAAAGTTCCTTGCGCACCGCGGGATCGAGGTGCATGGCCGGCGCGACTTCGACGACTTTCTGATAGCGACGCTGCACCGAACAATCGCGCTCGTGAAGGTGGACGATGTTGCCGTGCTGGTCGCCGAGGATTTGCACTTCGATGTGTTTGGCGCGGGAGATGTAGCGCTCGAGAAAGACGGCCGAGTTACCGAATGCGTTGAGCGCCTCATGCTGGGCCTCGGCGAGCAGGGCGGGCAGTTGCGAGGGTTTCTCGACGACGCGCATGCCGCGGCCGCCACCGCCGAAAGCCGCCTTGATGATGAGGGGAAAGCCGATGTCATGGGCGACGTTGAGCGCCTCGTCCGGATCGGTGATGGGTTCCTCAGTGCCGGGCAGGGTGGGAACATGGTGCGCGTGCGCCAGGGCCCGTGCCGCGGTCTTGTCGCCCATCTTTTCTAGCAATTCAGGCGACGGGCCAATGAAGGTGATGCCCTCGCGGGCACACGCGCGGGCGAAGTCGGCGTTTTCCGACAGGAAGCCATATCCCGGGTGGATCATGGTCACGCCCTTCTGTTTGGCGAGCGCGACGATGCCCTCGATATCCAGGTAGGCGCCGACCGGGCCTTTCGAGGTGTCGAGCGGATAGGCCTCGTCGGCCTTGAAGCGGTGGATCGAGAAGCGGTCTTCCTCGGCGAAGATCGAGACGGTGCGCAGGCCGAGTTCATTGGCGGCGCGGAAGATGCGGATGGCGATTTCGCCGCGGTTGGCGGCCAACAGTTTTCCGGGGCGGGTGGGGATTTCAGACATGCGTGCTAACTAAGAACTAAGAACTAAAAACTGACAACTGATTACTGATTACTCTCCCCCTTCACCCCCTTGGGCGCTTCGGCGGCGAGCTTGGGATCTTTCCAAGTGGATTGAACGTACACCTCACGGAGCAGCTTGGTCTCGATATGACAGGGGCTGTGGGACATGAGGTCGGCACCCTTGTTGTTTTTCGGGAAGGCGATGACCTCGCGGATGCTCTCCTCGCCGGCGATCAACATGGCGATGCGGTCCAGGCCGAGGGCGAGTCCGCCATGCGGTGGGGCGCCGAAGCGGAAGGCATCGAGGAGGTGGCCGAACTTGACTTGCTGCTCCTCGGGTCCGACGCCGAGGACCTGGAACATCCTAGCCTGAAGGTCCTTCTCATGAATGCGGATCGAGCCGCCGCCGAGTTCATAGCCGTTGAGCACGACATCATAGGCGACGGCGCGGACCTTGCCATAGTCGCCGGCATCCAACAGGGCGATGTCGTCGGGATTGGGGCGGGTGAAGGGATGATGGACGGCGCCCCAGCCGCCGGTTTCCTCGTCGTGCGCGAGCAAGGGGAAATCGACCACCCAGAGGAAGTTGAAGGCGGTTGAGTTTTTCGTTAGTTCCATCATACTGGCGATTTCGGAGCGGACGCGGCCGAGGATGGTGGAGACGGTATCGAGTTCCCCGGCACCGAAGAACACGATGTCGCCTTCCTCGATGGCGAGTTTGGAGATGACGGCTTCCTTTTCAGTTCCGGTGAAGATTCTCCACAGGGGGCTCTTGTATTCGCCGCCCTCGCACTTGACGAAGGCGAGGGTCTTGACGGGCAGGCCGGCCTGGATGGCGATCTCGTTGAGACGGTTCATTTGGCCGGTGGTGATGCCGGCAAAGCCCTTGGCATTGATGGCCCGGACCACGCCGCCGCCATCGAGCGTGCCGCGGAAAATCTTGAACTCGGTGGTGGCGAAGATGTCCGCCAAGTCGATGATCTTCATGTCAAAGCGGGTGTCCGGCTTGTCGGAGCCGTAGGTGTCCATTGCCTCGCGATAGGTCAGTTGCGGGAAGTTTTTCGGCACATCGATGTCGAGGCCGGCCTTGAACATCGCGATGAGCAGGCCTTCGACGATATTGATGATATCATTCTGACCGATGAAGCTGGCTTCGATGTCGATCTGGGTGAACTCGGGTTGACGGTCGGCGCGCAGATCCTCATCGCGGAAACACCGGGCGATCTGGAAATACTTTTCCAAGCCGGCCACCATGAGGAGTTGTTTGTATTGTTGGGGCGCTTGCGGCAGGGCGTAAAAGCGGCCGGGGTTGAGGCGGGATGGGACCAGGAAGTCGCGCGCGCCTTCGGGCGTGGGGTTGGATAGGATCGGGGTTTCCACCTCATAGAACCCGGCGTCGTCCAGATAGCGGCGGGCGGCAGAGGTGATGGTGTGGCGCAGGCGGATGTTGCGGCCCATGCGCGCGCGGCGAAGGTCCAGATAGCGGTATTTCATCCGCAGGTCCTCGTTAGACAACTCCTTGTCGAGTTGGAACGGCAGCACGTCGGCCTTGTTGACGATGCGCAGCGCGGTGGGCACGATCTCGATGGCCCCGGTGGGGATTTTCTCATTGTCCGAGCCTTCGAGGCGGCGGGCCACCCGGCCGCTGACCTGCACGACGTCCTCCTCGCGCAACGTCTGGGACTGCGCCGCGAGTTGCGGGTTTTCCTCGGGCCGGAACACACATTGGGTGAGGCCCTCGCGGTCGCGCAGGTCGATGAAGATGACGCCGCCGTGGTTGCGGGCGGAGTTCACCCAACCGATGAGCGTGACGGATTGGCCGACGTTGGATTCGCGGAGTTGGTTGCAGTGATGGGTGCGCATGGTGGGTGGGGGAGAAGTTATAGGTTATTGGCTAGAGGTTATTGGGGAAAGACAGAAGATCGCTGCGCTGCAAGACAGAAGACAGAAGACAAGAAAAGAAGGTTTCCGAGGCTCCAATCTCTTGTCTTGGAGCGCAGCGGTCTTCTGTCTTCAAGTCTTCTGTCTTCATGCTAATAACGGTCCGTCGGGTTGGGTTAGGCGCTCGGTGAGCCAGGCGACGGCGGTGGCGGCGTGGCCGGTTTCCTCGGCGCGGCTGGAGAGGATTTTGAGTTTGAGGACGGGATACTCGGCACCAACGATCAGGGCGAAGCGGGCGCGCGAGCGCTCGGCGCTCTGGAATTGCTTGGGCACCTTGGCCGGCGCCAAGGGCAGGTCGGCGGCAATGCCAGCGCGGCGCAAGTCGGTGACCAGCCGCAGGGCGACGGGACGTTGGCCTTCGTCGGCGACCACCACAAACACGTCGCAGGCGGCGGCATTGCGTTGCAGCCACTCTTCCAACTGCATGGCGGCGTGGGTGGTTTCCTCGATCAGGTTGCGGATCACATAGTCGCCCATGGCAAAGCCGGTGGCGGGCAGATCGACCGCGCCGTTGGATAGGGTGGCCACCAGCGTGTCATAGCGGCCGCCGCCGGCGACGGCACGCATCGATTTTTTCGCATCGAAGACCTCGAACACCACGCCGGTGTAATAGGCGAGGCCGCGCACGATCGAGAGGTCCAGTTCCACACAATCGGCGAACCCGCGGGCCGTTAGATCGGCGAGGATCGCCTGGTAGGCCGCCGAGGCATTGGTGGGAGTGGCGATGAACTCGCGCACGATCTCCGGCGTGAGCGCAAAGGCGGCGAGTTTGGTTTTGAGCACGTCGGGTTTTTCCCGTTCGAGCTTGTCGATGATGTTGAGGAACTCCGGGATGGCTTCCTCCGCGAGGCCATGGCGTGCGGCGAAATCCATCCACGCCTTGCGATCCGAGACGCGGACGACAAAGTCGCCGGCGACAAAACCGAAGGCGAGCATCGTCTCGATGGCCAGGGCGATGAGTTCGGCGTCGGCCGCGGGGCCGGCTTCACCGAGGATATCGACGTTGAACTGGTAAAACTCCCGGCCGCGGCCCTTTTGCGGCTTCTCGTAGCGGAAGCACTGGCCGATCTCGAACCACTTCATCGGCTTGGGAAAATCCCGCTGGTGTCGGGCGACGATGCGGGCCAGCGAGGCGGTGACTTCCGGCCGCAGCGTCACGTCGCGCCCGCCCTGGTCCTCGAAGCGAAACAACTGGGCCGACAGCTCGCCGCCGGATTTTTTCAAATACAACCCGGTGTCTTCGAGGACGGGCGTCTCGTATTCGGAGTAGCCGCAGCGCCGCGCCACCGCCCGCCATGTCTCGAACAAATAATTGCGGACCGCGCATTCACGGGGAATGAAGTCGCGGAATCCGGGTAGCGATTGGAAGGAGGGTTCGGCCATGGGCGGGCCGCAGAATGCACGGGCTTGTGAGGATTTCAAGGCGGGATTGGCGTGGGGCAGTCGATTGGGGGCGTTTGGCGCGGATTTTGGGGGAATTGGTGGTGGCGGACTTTTACCGAGGTGATTGTCGGCCGCGCAATCGCCACTGCCACGGACATCCCGATGCCTGAGGAAAATGAATGAGCCAGCGGGCAGCCTGGCAGCGGGCAGGATGCCCGCGCCACCGTGGACCGGGCATCCCGCCCGGATCCGAACCGGTTCATTCAGTTCAGAATTCTGCCCTGGCGCAGCCTCAAAAGCCCCGGTTTTTGGTTGCTTTCAACGCGGGCGCGCGTAGCGTCGCGGCAGGTAGCATGGCATGGGCTGACGCCATGGCAGGGTACTTACTCCATAGGTACGTGCTGGATGTTCGACCTGATTTTCTGAAAAACCACGATTCACGGATGAAAAACCAACCCGAAAGCTCCAGGTCCGGAGGCTTTGCATTGATCATTACCTTGGCCCTGATGGCGCTGCTCACACTGCTTGTGGTCGGGCTGTTGTCGCTTTCGAGCATCTCGTTGCGGGTGGCGTCGCAGGGTGCGGCGTTGGCCACGGCGCGAGCCAACGCCCGCCTGGCCCTGATGTTGGCTCTTGGCGAATTGCAAAAGAGCGCCGGCCCGGACCGCCGGATCACCGCGCGCGCCGACATCCTTGATGAAAGGATTGCCAACCCGCAAATCACCGGCGTTTGGGAGTCGTCGGAAATCAAGGCCACCCCACCCCCGACGGCCGCGGATTACAAAATGGCGGCCAAGGATGCGAAATTCCAGGCCTGGCTCGTTTCACACCCCGATCTCCTCGCCACCCGCCAAGCCGGGTTTGCCCGCCGCGAGGTGGCCTCGCCGGTGACCCTCTGGGGTCGGGGCACGCTGGGCGACAAGGCCATCATCCGGGGCCAGGTCACGGCGACCAAGGTGCCGGTTGCCGCGTTGCCCGCCAAGTCGATGCCCGGGGGCTTGGCCTGGGCGGTGCTTGATGAAGGCCTCAAGGCCCGCGTCAACACCCCGTACATCGACGCCGCCGCCTCGGTTGGTGCGAAAACCCAGCAACTCGGAGCGGGCGAGCGCCCCGGTGTGGAGTTCGTTGACGGACTGGTCGGTCTGGATCGCAACCTGTTCGAGAAGGACTCGCCCACCTTCGCGAAAATCGAAAAGGGCATCAGCCGCGCCAACTACGGCCTGGTCGCGCAGACCCTCGGCGGCGCCACGCAGGAGGCGTTGCGCACCGTCACCCATGACATCACCACCCAGTCCGTCGGCATGTTCACCGATGTGGTGCATGGCGGCTTCAAGCAGGATTTCCAATTGCTGATGAATGCCGGCAGTCTGCCGCTGGCCTATCAGGGCAAGGGGGTTTACGCCTCACGTCTGGGGATGAGTGCGGCGGCGGTTCCGGCCGACCCGATGTGGAGCACCCTGCAGCAGTATTACCGTCTCTATCGCGACAAGATGCTCAAGGACCCCTCCGGTGTGCCTTACCTCAAAACCCAGGTGCCCAGCGGGTGGGTGGCCTCGACGGGTACTCCGCCCGATGTGGTGGTCAACCGCAAGTCGCCTCCCGGCCTGGTGTTGTTGCCAACGCTGGCCAAGGTCCAGATGCTCTTCAGCCTCATCGGTCACGACATCTACGAATATCCGCCGCCGGTGGGCAGCCCGATCCCGATAGACGCGCCGGCCATTCACGAGCCGCAAGCCAGCAGTTTTCGGGGCACGATCTACAACTACGACTTGCACCTGCTCTATCAGCCGATTGTCACCCTGCACAACCCGTACAACGTCGCCATCGAATGCAGCGACCTGCGGGTGGAGTTCATCAACGTGCCGTTTGCGATGCAGGTGTTCCGCAATGGCATTCCGCAAAGCATCGGCATTGTGCCGTTCGAGACGATGACCAACGACAATAAGTTCGGCGATTCCGGCAAGCTCTTCGGCATGAACTTGAAGGACAAAACCTACGACGGCAAGCCCGGGTCCACGACCTTCCGCTTGCTGCCCGGCGAGGTGAAGGTGTTTTCCCCCTACATTGATCCGAACTTCACCTGGCGCGATGCGTTGCTCGGCGGCACGGGCACCAACCAGTTCTGGGACATCGTACTGGCAAGTGGCTGGACGACTAACATGGACGCCATTCCCGGCTGGCGGGGCGATAGCATCGGTTATTCCTGCGACTGGCTGGCGGGTGACCAGCCGTCGAGCACCGATAGCAATCTGGGCCATCAGCGCTGCTGTTATGGCTTGGCCAGGGACGATCAGATTAACGTGATCTTCGCTCCGCTGAGCATCCCGATCAGCAATAACAAGTTCACCATCCAGATGTCCATGCCCGACGGTGATTCGCGCAAGACCATCAGCGTCATCGATATCGACTATCAATCGCCCACTGGCTTGCAGGACTTCCTCCTCGGCCCCGGCAAAACCCTGCGCTATCCGAAATCCGGCACGGTGCGCGGCCTTGACATGGTGGACCATTCCACCACCCCGCTCAAGAATTACATCCATACGAAACCCTTCGCCCTGCTCAGCGTCCAGGCCAATACCACGTCCGGCGGGCGCGACGCGAGCAACGAGGACGGCCGCTTTGCCACCAAACCCTGGTGTTTCGCCCACGCCAATGCGGTGGTATCGTCGCAGAAGTTCCCCACCGAGGGTCCCGCCAACCAGTCGCACACCGTCGAATTCCAACTCCTCGAAAAAGGCACCGCCGACCTGGTGCAGACCGACAAGTATGACCGCGGCAATTTCATGAGCGGCCAAACCGCTTTCAATGGCACGAAATTCGGCTGCCTCTACGACGTTCCGCTGGCCGCGCCGCAGAACTTCTCCACCCTCAACGGCGCCAATCCGGGCGGCGCCTCCGGCTACCTGCCGCGCTTCGCCCAGCCCATCGGCAATTCCTGGGCGCATCCGCTCATGTCTCCGTCCAATTTGATAGAGGCCAGGGGCAGCAGCAATTACCTCGATCACTCGTTTTTGCTCAACCTGGTGTTTTTCGACAGCTTCTATTTCTCCGGCCTCGCCGCCGAGAGCGGGCCCTTCGTCAATGTCAAAGCCACCCCCGCCATCGCCGCCGACTTTGCCGCCGGCAAGCCGCTCGACGACCCGCGGTTGCTGCTGCACCTGCCCGACAGCCGGCCCGCCAGTGATTTCGCCGCCGAAGTCGCCAAGCCCGACGCCCTGTCGCGGGTGGCCGCCTGGCAGTTGATGGAGGGTGCGTTCAACATCAACTCCACTTCGGTGCTGGCTTGGAAGGCAATGCTCGCGTCCATCCACGATTCCCATGCCCTCGTCAACCAACTCGTCAACGGCCAGGGCGCGGTGCCCCCCACCACCAGCCTCATCGACCTGCCGCCCGCGGGCACCGGCGAGGCGCGCATCAGCCGCTTGCGCTTGCCGGCTGCCACCTCGATGGCCAACGGCGCCGCGCCCAAGGACGCCTATTGGCTCGGCCCGCGCGAGTATTCGGACGCCCAGTTGCAAAAGCTCGCCGAAAACATCGTCAAGCAGGTCCGCCTGCGCGGGCCGTTCCTGTCGATGGCCGAGTTCGTCAACCGCCGTCTCGGCACCGATCAGACGGCCCAGCGCGGTGCCCTGCAGCAAGCCATCGACGATGCCAACGTCAATCCGGGCCTCGCCGTGGCTTCCAACGCCGGCTTCGAGATTCCCGTTGCCGAGGTGGCCACCTACAAATATGTCAATGCCGCCGCCGGCGCCGGCTCGAGCTATCAGGGCGCACCAGGCTTCCTCACCCAGGCCGACCTCATCAACGTGTTAGGCAACGCCGCCACCCCGCGCTCCGACACCTTCACCATCCGCGGCTACGGCGAGGCTTGCGATGCCGCCGGCAAAGTCCTCGCCTGCGCCACCTGCGAGGCCGTCGTCCAACGCTTCCCCGAGTGGTGCGATCCGGCCGACCCCGTCGAAACCGCCTTCGACAAGTTGCAGAGCGACGCCAACAAGACCTACGGCCGCCGCTTCCTCATCACCTCCCTGCGCTGGCTCAGCGCCAGCGAAATCTGAGCGCGCCGATGAAGATATATGACCGCCCGGCGTCGCCTATCGGCTGTGCCGAGGCAGGCGAAGACGCTAAGAAATACAGGAAGAGAAGATTCAGGCAGGAAGATTTAGGGCAGGAAAATGACACGGATCATCAGGTCGTGCGCCTTTGCGCTCTTTGCGCTCTTTGCGCCCCGCAGGCGCGGGGTCCCAATACAGTTCGGTTAGCAGATTGATTGGCAATTGATGGCTCCGGGCAGGATGCCCGGACCACGGTGGCGCGGGCATCCTGCCCGCCGCCATTCTTCCTCTGCTTTCCCGCGGCGACTATACGAACAGTATTGGGCGCGGGGTCCCGCCCGGAGGGATCGGTCATGCATCCTCGAAGAGAGGCTGAGCTCGAAGTGGTTGAGCGCGACGAGACGGGAGAGAAGTTGCTGTTCGAGGGATGCGGCTTCCAAAGGGGCGCGGGCATCCTGCCCATGTGAGAAGAGGAACTCACGGGCGGGCCGCCCGTGCCCCGCTTGAGGAGATCACCCCACCATCGACAAGCCCTTGAAATCGGCTTTCCTCGTTCTTTCGAGCAGGGCCGCTGAAATCTGAGTTGCAAGCCCACTTCATTCGCTCTATAACCCCGACTTTGGCTTTCCAATGCCTGCCACCATGAAAATGCAAGTTCCTGGCACTCCATCC
>Ga0118677_10007562_pt1 | contig 17873 bp, 14 predicted proteins | sample AliMusrvi5mmetaG_FD_86154 | JGI IMG/M metagenome (GOLD analysis project Ga0118677, IMG submission 86154) | reverse complement strand
TGTATTCAACAAGCAAAAATCTTGCATTAGTATCGGATACTTATTACCTGCCGTCCTTATCCGACTGGCAGCAGTTAACAGGGAATGATTCGAGTTCTATTTCGTGCAACCCGTTGTTCACAGATAGTTTGTTGCATGTTTCTTCTTCTTCACCTGTTTGTGGCAAAGGAATATATCTGCCGGAAGTACCCGATGATATTGAAGGAACGATAAGAAACAATCCGCCTACTATCGGAGCTTATGAGCTTGAATCCTGCAATACAGGAATTAAAGAAGTTACAGCTTCAGTTTTAAGTTTCCGCATTTATCCTAATCCAGCAATGGATTATCTAACAATCGAGACACTTCAAAAGTGTAACATTGAAATTTTAAACATTCAGTGCCAAACAGTTAAAACAATCACAAATACACAAAAACAAACCATAATTGATATTTCAGATTTGTCAAGTGGGGTTTATATAATTAAAGCAAAGACTGAAAAAGAAATCGTGACAAAGAAATTCATGAAACAATAGTTGCCCTGTGTAAAAAAATCAGATATGAAAAAACATGCATTAATCCTTTTTTTAATTCTATCTTCAGTATTACGTTTTTCATATATGACTAAAATACGATTTAAACAGATTTGTTGGGTATTATTTTTTTTACTGTGTTCTGTTATTTCAAAAGCACAACTTAACGGCACATATACTATTGGCGGTACAAGTCCAAACTATTCAACCATTAATGCTGCTGTAAGCGATCTGGTTTCTCAAGGCGTATCCGGTGCTGTGGTATTTAATATACGCAACGGCATTTATAATGAACAGGTAATAATCAATACCATTCCCGGAGCTTGTGTTGTAAACTCTATTACTTTTCAATCAGAAAACGGCGACAGCTCTTTAGTAACTATTGTGCATGCTTCCGATACCACCACTTTAAATTATACCGTTAAATTAGACAGCGCTTCATTCATCACACTCAGGCATGTCACGTTACAGGCAACAGGATTGGTTTATTCTAATGTACTGGAAATTTCTGACGGTTCCTGCCATAATCATATTTTAAATAGCAGGCTCATCAGCATCTTAAAAGGAGGTTATTTAATTTATTCCAATCTTCATATTGATTCAGCTAATGTAATTATGAATAATTTTTTTCTTAATGGTTGCTATGGTGTCTTTTATTCTTCACAATATGGCTCTAATTATTTTGAATCAGGGAATTCTGTTATATATAATACATTTATTAATCAATGTGTTGGAGCAATTGAATTTGGTAACCAAAAAAACTTATTAATCAAAAATAACTTTATTTATTCTTCTATAATTCATACTAACATGAACGGAAACGGTTGGATAGGGATAAGCTTTAGTAAGTGTTATGAAAATATAGAAGTGAGTTATAATAAAATTATTTTAAAAGCAGATAGTTGTGGAGGATTGATTTATGGAATAGCCACGATTAATTGGACAGGGATATATACTATTGGGGTGAAAATTTTCAATAATTTTATCAATATAATAAGCTACAATAATAAATCCTCTTCAGTCGCTTTCGGTATGTATTTGCAACCTGCCGTTTATACTGCTGTATATAATAATACTGTAAGGATTGAAGGTAACACCCAATCTATGTTTGCTTTTGATATGTCTTTTGCTTCATATAATAGGATATTCAATAATATTTTTGCCAATTTTGGAACTAATGACAGTGCTACTGCTGTGAGAATTGTACAAGATGCAGGTGCTAATGTAATGAATTACAATTGCTTGTATTCAACAAGCAAAAATCTTGCATTAGTATCGGATACTTATTACCTGCCGTCCTTATCCGACTGGCAGCAGTTAACAGGGAATGATTCGAGTTCTATTTCGTGCAACCCGTTGTTCACGGATAGCTTGTTGCATGTTTCTTCTTCATCACCTGTTTGTGGCAAAGGCATATATCTGCCGGAAGTAACCGATGATATTGAAGGAACTATAAGAAACAATCCTCCTACTATCGGAGCTTATGAGCTTGATAACTGCTATTCAGGATTTAAAGAAGTTGCAACTTCAGCTTTAAGTATCGGCATTTATCCTAATCCTGCTTCTAACACACTTAACATAGAGAGTATTACTAAATTTTCACAAGTGATAATTTCAGATGTTTTGGGTAATGTGGTAATAAGGCAGCAGGTTTATAATCATAATACAAGTGTAGATGTAAGTGGGTTGGGGAAGGGGTTGTATTTTGTGAAGATGGTAGATGAAAAAGGATTCGTTGTTAAGAAGTTTTTGAAAGAATAGTTTAAGAAGTGCACTTCGGCTGCGCTCAGTGACCACCTAAAGTGAGCTAAAGTACTTAAAGTGCCTAAAGTTAAAGACCTGCGGCGGTGGAAGTTTGGCAAGTCAGGGTTTCACTGTGTGTTGGGCAGTGTGATGGCGGTGAAGCCCTGACTAAAAGAAGGCATAAGAAAGTAAGGAAATATAATATTGAACACCGATTAACGACTGCCTCCGGCAGTTAAAAATAATGATTTCAGAAGGAAATGCAATAAATGCAGGTTTAATGGACCAAACAATGAGGATTAAGGGGTGTGGACGGGAAAACAATATAGAATCAAATTATTTTTATCAGTGAAATATGGGGTAGGCACTCCCTATTCTTTCAAAAATTTACCCTCATCCAGAATTTTTCCATCACTATCTGAAATCTGATACAAATACAAACCCATTGGCAAGGCTGAGACGGGTACTGAAGTCAGAAAATTTCTGATAGCTGCTTCACTCACAATTTTTCCGAGTGCATCGTATATTTTCAAAACAGCATCTCTGTAAATCTTATCCGAAACTACATTGAGCTTATCTGTTGCAGGATTGGGATATATTCTGAAGGTTGGGTTATCTGAGGGGATATCCCTTTTAATGGCATTAAGCATGTTGTTTAAATCAACAATATAGGCATCGACACTTGTATCCTGAGCTATATTCAGCCGCCAGTTGCTTCCGAAAAGAATACGTGTTCCATTCTTATTTATTGTGGCATGGGGCTCTGCAAAATAAACGCTGCTATCTGAGTTTGGGGTAGACAGGGAGTATCTTTTACTGTGATGGTGTGCATAGCGCTGCACATCGCCGGAGCCATCCATTTTAACGGCAAATATCTCATCTTCAAAGGGGAGCCAACTCAGGCTGTCGTCCGTAAGCCTGCCCACAAAATCGAATGTACTTATATAAACCCAGCCAATTCGCGACATAGCCCTGCACGACTCGTGCAAATCGAAATCAGGGGAAACCGAAAGCAAATGAGTAGTCATGCCGTTACTCAAGAGATATTTGTTGATATACATAAAATTGCTGTCTACATCATAAAAATCCATTATTAACACTTCTTCCCCATTATAATCCAGACCATAATCGCTGTGCCCCGCGCCAAGAGGCTTACGCCAAAGGAAATTAAAATCTTTGTCGTACACTTCAACGCCATTGTAAGGCGCTACAACATCAGTAGCATAATCTACAATGACATAGTTGCCAAGTGGGGAAATTGAAATCCAGTCGAAGTCCGTCACATTTCCATTAACGGCAAAAGTACTGTGAATGGTATTAGCAAGCACATCAAAGACAAAAAAATCGAGAGTGTTGTAATTGATATCGTAGCCACAAAGCGCTATGTAATGACCGTCGTTGCTCATATTCCCCTCTGCGCGGGTTGTTACATAAGAATAATTTGTAAATGTAAATAACAGATTAGATTGCAACGTCTGAACATTCAGAGTGTAGAACATATTATCGAGGATATAATAGATAAGCAAAGGATTGGTGGGGTGCCAGAAAATATCCTGCACGCCCTGTATGTCTGTCAGCGTTTTAATATACTGATAATTTTGACCATTGAAAATATGCACAGCACCATTGGCAGAGCGGAGCATTATCATTGATTCATCTGAGTTCCAGGCTTGTCTTTTAGAGTAATCGGGAAAATAACCAGACACTGCCTGACTTCGTGCATTGGTCATTCTAATAACAGGTGTTCCGAAATTAGGATCTGTAAAAGTCACACCTACTTGCGGGATAGTCAGATTCGTTTGAAAAATGGTATTATGGTTTGTTACAAACTGAGCTGTAAGCCAATGTGCAGAGAAAATAAAGAGGGCGGTCAGAATATTTATTTTCTGGATTTTCATTTTAATAATTCGTTTAGTTACAAAATTAATAAGATTTCATAAAATTTTTCGTTAAATTTGTTCTGATGAAAAAAATGAATGATGAAAAAGAATAAGTTTGTTATATTTCTAGCTCTCACCACGCTCATTATTTTTGCATTTTCATGCAAGAAAGAAAAACCTTTAACCAATGAGTCCAAAACAGGAAAAGTTGTTCTTAAATTTGCACATTATGTTGATGGCAATCCGGTTAAATCAGATACGATGATATATACAAATGCAGCAGGGAACCTTTATCAGGTTAACGATTTCAGGTACTTTATTTCTGATGTTCAGTTTCATAAGTCGGGTGGTGCTGTAGTTGATATTAAGGAATGTAGCTGGGCACATTATGTTGACAATGCAATTCCTTCTACGTTAACATGGAGTATCTGTGATAAATTGCCTGTTGGCACGTATGATTCCATTTCATTTCGTTTTGGGATTAGTAATGCAAAGAATCTATCTCATATTTTTGTCAATCCCCCGGAGTCAAATATGGCCTGGCCAGAGATGCTTGGCGGTGGTTATCATTATATGCAGTTGGATGGGAAATGGAAAGACAGCATCAATCAGATTGAGAACTTTAACACTCATCTGGGCATAGGAAGAGTTATTTCAGCAAGTGATACCACATTTACTGATAACAGTTTTCATGTGAAGCTTGACAATTCAGGATTTACTTTATCTGCAAGCACAGTTCCTGAAATTCAGATTATCATGAATATAGACAGTTGGTATAAAACACCTTACATTTATAATTTAAATCATTTTGGACAGACAACCATGATGAATCAGGCTGCGATGCATACAATTGCGGCTAATGGGTATGATGTTTTTTCGGTGGGATATATACATTAGCGTTTACATAAACACAAAATTAAAAAATATCAAATGTCCAATATCCAACACTCAATCTTCAATATCCAATTATATGAAAATTACAAATAATAAATACTCAATGACCAATGACTTATAACTATTTATGACAGAGAAGCTTATGACCATTAATGACCTAATGACCTATAACTAATATCTAATGATGAATAATGAAGTTCTATATTTTTAATTGATACTTATTAGAAACAATAGTATAGACCAATGATTTACTTATTTTGAACCCCAAAAAAAAACATATAAAAGAAACAAAAATTGAAAAGATAAGATAAAAAATGGCCACAGATTCACAGATTTAGATATAAAAATCAAGCATTTATGAAAATTGTCAGATATTTATTTTTTATTTCGATTACTACTATTGTTCTGGCTGTTTCGTGCAGGAAAGAAACCACGCCCCTTACTGCAAATACCAATAAACCAACACCTTACATTATTGAAATTCCGAAGTTTTTCCCTACGGCACTTAATATTCCGGCAGACAATCCTATGACAGTAGAAGGTATTAAACTGGGAAGATATCTTTTTTATGATGGCAGGTTATGTGGTAAAGTTGATACGCTGATGTCGTGCGGTTACTGCCATAATCAGCAACATTCTTTTGAGAACGGCATAGGACATGGAACGGGAGTTACCGGAATCCAGACCCCACATGTGATGCTACCATTCATAAACCTTGTTTTTAACAACAATGGTTATTTATGGAATGGCAAAGTTAACAAAGGCAATCCTGCTTATACCGGAGCCGGAAATTATGGAGGAAACCTTGAAGATATCTGTGTGATGGGTGTTACTGCTCCCTGGGAATTACATAGTGACACCAATCATTCCAAAGCTTCCATTCAGGCTATATCCATATATCCACCGATGTTTAAAGCGGCTTTCGGGTCTAATATTGTCACTTTTAAAAATATTGCCAAAGCTATTGCACAGTTTATCCGTACATTGATATCTTCTAATTCAAAATTCGACAAGTATTTGAGAGGCGAATCCCAACTAACTCCCAGTGAATTAAATGGTTATGTTGAGTTTGATACTGAAGTAGCGGATTGTTTTCATTGTCATGGAACAATTTTGTTCACTACAAATAGTTTTTATAATAATGCAAAAGACACAGTGTTTAATGATTCACGCGACAGATATGCAGTTACAAATAATTCCAGCGATATTGGAGCCTATAAAGCTACAACACTAAGAAACATACAATATACAGGGCCATACATGCACGACGGACGTTTTACCTCACTTGATGAGGTTATTGATTTTTACAGTTCAGGGCTTAAGATGTCGCCTTATGTAAGTCCTATGATGTACCATATAAACTCTGGTGGAGCGCAGTTAACACTTACTCAGAAATCAGACCTGAAAGCTTTTTTATTAACATTAAGCGATTCATCATTTATTACCAATCCGGCTTTCTCAAAACCTGCTGATCTGCCTTAACGTAAATAATAATACAGATTTAATGTTCGTATTCAGAGCCTTTTCTCTATATTTGCAAAATATTTTTAGTACAAAATGGTTAAAGAAAAAACAAAAACAAGACAAAATAATAAGGAAGAATTAAGCTCAACAAAAGATCTTATTCTTCACAATGATGATTTTAACTCATTTGATTTTGTTATTGAAACCCTTATTGAAGTCTGTAATCACGATCCCCTTCAGGCAGAGCAATGTTCATTAATAGTCCATTATAAAGGCAAATGTCCTGTTAAAACGGGAACTCTTGATGAATTGAAACCTAAATGCAATGAGCTAAGCAGCAGAGGACTCACTGCTACAATAGACTGATTTATTTAAATACCCAGCTGTTTAAGTGTCAAACTGCAATGGTTTTCTATATATATTAACAGGAATTGGAGCAGGGAAATCCCAAGTTCAAAATTCCAAGCTCCAACCCAAAAATCCAAATTATAAACTCCAAATGCCAAGGTTAAAAACCATGTCCATTTTAAATATTTCGCCTAATTATTTAATACTTTATTATTTACATATCTGAATGAAAAACAAATTATCACTTATCATTTCCCTTATTTGTATTTTGAAATTTTTTTCATCTACTTTTCCTGTTTTTGGGCAGGACAAATACTGGGTTTTTTATAAAGACAAAAAGGGTGTAACCTTTGATCCATACGCTTATTTTGATGCAAAAGCCATTGAGAGAAGGATAAATAACAAAATCACCTTGTATGATTCAACTGATTTTCCACTCAATGATAAATATGTCAAAGCAACCATGTTGTATGCTGATTCCCTTTCGCAGGTTAGCCGTTGGTTTAATGCATCAGCTGTTTATATAAAAGCATCTGAAATTGATAATATTACTAAACTACCTTTCGTATCTTCTGTAGAACCTATTGCAACCTACAGTGAATTAGCGCAATACGAGAATGATGATAAAGCCCCTGCAAAAATTGATGAGAAGTTATTGCAAGAGCAGATTCAGAGGATGAAAGGAGATTATTTCATCAAAAATAATATTAATGGCAAGGGTATCAGAATAGCAGTTTTTGATGCAGGATTTCCCAATGTTGACAAGCATCCTGCTTTTGAGCACATCAGAGCGGCCAAGCGGATTTTAAAGACATGGGATTTTGTCAAAAACAGAGAGTTTGTATATGCCTTTTCATCTCATGGCGCCATGACGTTGTCGTGCATAGCAGGTAAATACAACGACAAGCCGATAGGATTAGCTACAGAAGCAGAGTTTCTACTGGCACGCACAGAAATGTCGAACAGAGAACCTTTTTCAGAAGAAGAGAACTGGCTGGCTGCTGCCGAATGGGCAGATAAAAATGGCGCCAACATCATCAGCAGTTCGTTGGGTTATACCAACAAAAGATATTTTCAGAAGGATATGAACGGTAAAACAGCTTTAGTAAGCAGGGCCGCCAATATGGCTGCTTCCAAGGGTATGCTTGTAGTTAATGCCGCCGGTAATGAAGGGACTTCAGCATGGAAGTTTATGGGTGCACCTGCCGATGCTGATAGCGTACTATCTGTAGGTGGCTATGACCCTGAGACTAATTACAAGATAAATTTCAGCTCCTTCGGACCAACTGCCGACAAACGTCTCAAACCCAATGTATGTGCTTTCGGTACTGCTTTCGTTGCCGACAAGGAATCATTTACCACAGCAAGCGGCACTTCTTTCTCATGCCCTTTAATAGCAGGTTTTGCCGCCTGTGCCTGGCAGACAAACAGAAACCTTAAAAATATGGCTTTATATAAAGAAATAGAAAAATCTGCTGACCTCTACCCCTATTTCGATTATGCACATGGTTATGGCGTTCCTCAGGCAGACTACTTTACCGAAAAAAATCAGAACAAAACGCTTAAAGAAACATTCGCTTTTGAGCCTAAGGAGAAAACTTTGGATGTGGTAGTAAAGAATGATACAGGAGAAGCAACAGGAATATATGATGCTAAAGACCAGAAAGAGAAACTTTTGTTCTATAATATTCAGAATGAAGACGGTACGCTACAAAAATACTATGTCATATCAGTTCATTCCGATAAACCTGTTACTATTGATTTGAACACCATAAAAAAGGGGCAAAAAATAAATGTAAGCTATAAAGGCTATCAGAACACTTATCAAAACTAATTTTATTATGAAAAAATATTTATTTTTTATTATTTTACAACTCATTACGTTAATAGCAGGTGCACAGGCTGTTCTGCTTTCTCAGGACGTTAGTAATGACACCATTAAAAAGACCGTTGGGCCAAACATGAGAAGCTTTCATCATTTTTACATGACCTATGGCTTTATGGCTGACAAGGGAGAGAAAGGAGCTGACATTAAATACGGCAATTCATCTCATTTTGATATTGGGTATCGTTATAAATTAAGAGTATCAAATCATTATGCCGTTGGCACCGACTTCTGGTGGAGTACCAGTTCTTATAATCTCAAGCAATCAAAGACAAAGGTATTGCCCGACACTTTACTGAATGATAAAGAAGCCTTGAGATTCAATAATCTTTCATTAGGCCTTTATAACAGGTTAAATTTTGGCAAAAGAGGCAATCATGTCGGTAACTTCTTAGATTTTGGGGCTTTCGGACAGTTTACTTACAGTCTGGTACATTATACCAGAAATAATATGCCTAATGGAAATATAGTGGAGACCTATACTAAGAAGCTGAAATATTACAATCCTTTGGGATGGGGACTTATAGCAAGGATAGGTTTTAACAGGTATATCATTACAGCTTCGTACCGCATGTACGACCTCTTCAAAAGCAGTTACAATTATCCGGAACTTTCTCGTTTGACTATTGGAGCTCAAATCGGGTTTTATTAAAAAAATATTTTTTTTTTTGTTATTGTTCTAATTTATTCTAAATTTGTGCATAATAATTATTATTAACTTAAATTTTTTATCATGAAAAAAATTTTTACAACTATTTTTGCCTTAGCTTATGTAACTTTTAGCTTTGCACAATCCATTCCAGATAGTACTTTTGAAAGTTGGACCGGTGGCAAACCAACAGGTTGGGATGCTACTAATATTAGTATGGGACTTTCTGTTGTTACTGTTACGCAAGAAACAGCTAATCCTCAAAGTGGAACAAGTTCCGTTAAGATGGAAACAAAGTCTTTAATAGGGATAACTGTTCCTGGTCTCATTACACTTGGACATATAAATGTTGGTAACCCGTCAACTATTACTGGAGGTCTTCCTTTTCAATATATTCCCAGTAAGCTGAAAGGTTATTACAAAGGCACACCTGCTACCGGCGACCAGGGTTTTATCGGTGTTGGTTTATCTAAAATAATTGGTGGTGTACGCGATACTATCGGGCAAGGATTTATGGTTTTCCCAACTGCTACAGCTGTTTGGACTGCTTTTGAAATTCCTATCACTTGGGCAGTTGTTGACACTCCTGACAGTTTAAATATTATTATTGCATCTTCTGATCCTACACCTTCAGGAACTCCTGTTGTAGGTAGTTTATTCTGGGTAGACAGTCTTTATTTTGAATATGATCCTAGCGTAGGTACTGTTCAAACTTCAAAACCTGCTTTTGAAGTTTCCCGTTGCTATCCTAATCCTTTAACAAATGAAACTACCATTAACTTTACATCTCCTGATAATTCAGTTTATAATTTTTCAGTTATCAATATGATTGGTGTTGAAGTGTATAATACTCAGATTAATGCTAAAACCGGACAGAATACTTTCCATTTTTCAGCTGCTGATTTACCATCAGGTATTTATATGTACAACATTAAGAATGGCGTTTATAACCAGACTAAATCGATGGTCATAAACAAATAAGACTTATTTTTCTTTTGTAAAGAAGTCCTCATTGGTTAAACTGATGGGGACTTTTTTTTGAATAAATAAAAGCACATAGCAACTAAGACAATAAGACAGTTTAATTCATAAGCGTAAATGTTTGGACTAAAGACCAATTTATTAATAAATCAGGGAATACACAAGAAAAATAGTATTTTAATAAAAGCATTTTGACAGGATAAAAATATTTAGTATTTTTACTTCATTAATAATTAAAATCTAATAAGATGAAAAAAATAGCTTTACTTATAGTCTTTTTATCAGCTTTTCTATATGGAAATCATGTAGATGCCCAACCCTGTACAGCTGGAAATTATACTGCTTCGGGTATTTATCCTGACAGTGCCATAGGTTTGCCCAAAGCTTATGTTAATGTAGCTTACAATACTGTTATTACCGTTGTAGTGCCAACAGATACTGTATTGTTCGGTTTCAGTTTTGCTGTTGATTCTATTGGTATAAGTTCTGTCTCAGGCCTTCCGGCAGGTTTTGCCTATAGCACCAATCCCACTAATGACTATATCCATGGTGGAGCCTCCGGATGTGTTTTAATTACTGGTACTCCAATACTATCACAAATAGGCATTTACCCCATCTCTATAACTTTGGAAAGTTGGGTAAATCATGGTACATCAAGTATATCTGATACCCATCAGGGTTACTATAATTTAATTATTGAAGAACCTGTGAGTATAGAAAATGTTAAGAACGAAGAGGCAGACCTTATCAATTATCCCAATCCATTTACCAAAGAAACAGCCATTCAGTTCAATGCTTCAGTTAATGAAAACATGAAGCTTAGCATATACAACAGTCTTGGACAAGTAGTTTATAATGAAGACCTTACCGTTAATAAAGGAGAGAATATACACCCTTTAAAACTCAATGTAGATGATGGGATTTATTTCTACACCATCACTGGAAAAAACACCTCTTTTCGCAGTAAAATGACTATTAAAAACTGATGTATTTTTCAGTAACCATATTAGGGAGTAGTTCTGCCATTCCAACACTTAACAGGTTTACAAGTTCGCAGGTTGTTAATTACGACAACATGTTATTTTTAGTTGATTGCTGTGAAGGCGCTCAGATGCAACTGCGTAAATATGAGATAAAGTTTAACCGTATCAACCATATTTTCATCAGTCATCTTCACGGGGATCATTACTTAGGCCTGATGGGGCTATTATCTTCCTATCATTTGCAGGGGAGGAAAAACGATTTACATATTTACAGTCCGCCGGAACTTGAAGAAATAATAGAAATACAGAAAAGAGTTGCTGCGGCCATTTTTTCGTATAAGCTTATATTTCATGTCCTTACAAATGAGAATGAAGGTATTATTTACGAAAATGATAAACTTACCGTTTCGTCTGTAATTCTGAGCCACCGTATTCCTACCTACGGTTTTACTTTTAAAGAGAAAAAGAAGGAAAAGAAGATTTACAAAGAAGCTATTGCTGCCTACAGTCTGAGCATCGAGGATATCCTTAACATTAAAAAAGGAGAAATATTTTATGATAAAAAGGGAAATCCTGTACCTGAAAACATGCTTGCTTTCCCCGAAGAGCCATGTAAAATGTATGCTTACATTTCAGACACCGCATATTATGAATCTATTGTGAAAAAGATTAAAAATGCAGACTTGTTGTACCACGAAGCTACTTTTGGAGAAGACCTTAAGAAGGTAGCTGCAGAAAAGTTCCATTCCACAGCTCATGAAGCTGCAACAATAGCCCAAAAAGCCCATGCTAAAAAGCTTATCATTGGCCATTTTTCTGCCCGCTACACCAGCACTGACTCCCTTTTAAAGGAAGCCAGAAACGTTTTTGATAATACGGTTTGTGCTGAAGAAGGGATGAACTATGTGGTTTGATGTTTGAAAGACGCAACATTATAAATCTCAAATCTTTAATTCTTATTCTTAAATCATTTTTTATACTATCTCAGATTAATGATTAACGATTGTTGTTTTTTGATTTGATAAAAAACCAAATAAAGAAAAAAACTACAAATCTTTAAAGAAGAACAAATTTTTATCACTTTGTGTTAATTATATTATTACAATAATATGGACATGGTGAAACAAATTGAATATTGGATTAAGTCAGCAGATGATGATATTGATACTTCTGACATTTTAATATCAAAAGATAAAATTTTGCAGGGTTTGTTTTTTTGTCATTTATGCATTGAAAAAGCTATAAAAGCACATGTGGTAAGATGCACACAGTTGTCCCCGCCAAAAATTCACAACTTGTCATTTTTGATTGAAAAACAGACTTGATATTATCCGAAACGCAGTTATTGTTTTGTGACCCCTGATGTATTATCAATTAGAAGGTCGCTATCCTGAATTTTATCCTAAAATTCCTACAAAAACAAAATCAGAAGATATTTTACAACAAACTAAAGAATTATTACAATGGCTCAAAGCGAGGTTATAGAATTATTGAAGCAATATTGCATACTCTTAAATATTTCAGGAATACCTGTTGAAAAGGCTTTCTTATATGGCAGCTATGCTCGTGGAGATGCAAAGCCTGAAAGTGATATTGACATAATGCTGGTTTCACAAAAATTTGATGCCGAAGATGCTGAAAACAATATTAAAGCATGGTCTTATACACGAAAAATTGACGCCCGTATTGAACCTTATACTGTGGGGCTACAACAATATTTACACGACGAAGTTTCACCCCTTTTACAAATTGTAAAACAAGAAGGAATTGAAATTAATTTTTGATACCTGTCTCTTGAAATTTGGGGCTTGGGCCTTGAAATTTGGAATTTTTTTAAAATTTATTTGTCTGTCTTTTAACTCCACACTCCAAATTCCAAACTTTTACACTGAGTGGCTTGTGCTGAAAGGGGTCGAAGTGAGTCGAAGTGCCACACTTCCTACTACTCGTACCTCAACGAAGTCACCGGGTCACTTTGTGCTGCTTTACGGGCGGGCATGAAGCCAAAAATAATGCCCACGCTTACAGAAACGCCAAACGAAATGACTATGGAGACGGCAGATACAATAGTCAATATATCAGTAAATTTCATGATAAGTTTTGAAAGAATGATTCCGGTAATTATGCCTATTATACCTCCAGAAAGACTTATCAGTGTGGCTTCGGCTAAAAACTGAAAGATAACGTCTTTTTTAGTTGCACCAACGGCCAGTCTGACACCAATCTCTTTGGTGCGTTCCATCACAGAAGCCAACATAATGTTCATAATACCGATGCCTCCTACCAGTAAAGAAATACTTGCAATAGCACCCAGCACTATATTGAAAATGTCTTTGGTGCGCTGCTCCTGTTTCAGGAGCAATTCAGGAATTATTATCTTAAAGTCTTCAATATCGTTATGTCGTCTTTTAAGCATACGGGTTATTATTGCCGATGTTTCTGTCAGGTTCTGGGTTTCCTTAACCTGCACAACTATTTTATCGAGCTGATTGATATTAGGTTTAGAATCACTTCCATTCTCAGTAGCACCTCCCTGCCTGATAAGTGAAGATGTTATCACAGACCTGTCCCTGAAACGGCGCAGCACCGTCTGTAAGGGAGCATATACACTGTTATTGTAATCGTTGATACCCAGAGTTGTTGCAGCTTTCTCAGAAACGCTTCTGTCTTCAATAACGCCAATAACTTTCAGCCAGACATTACCGCATTTCAAGTATTGGTTCACTGGGTTATTTTTTCCAAACATAGTACTCTTAATCAGTTGCCCAATGATGCAAACAGGCTCGCCCTTATCAAGCTGACTCTTATTAAACATCTCACCCTCTTTTATGGAGAGGTTAAAAATCTGATAAAAAGCAGGCAATACACCAATCACATCAGTTTGTCGTCTGATATCATCTTTTATAACATAAGTGGGGTATACTATCTCTGGGCTTATCTGTTCTACAGTTGGAACAATATTCTGAATACTTAACGCATCAGATAGTGTTAAACCGGGAGAGAAGCTTTTCTTTTCCTTTAGAGATAAATCAACAGTTTTATCATTGGCAGTTTCAATAATCGGGGTGATAATAATATTGTTAACACCCACAAGTTTCATCTGTGTTAATATCTCCTGACGTGCACCATTGCCTATAGCCAACATAGTTATTACAGCAGCTACACCGAAAATGATGCCCAAAGCAGTAAGTATGGAACGGAACTTATTGGCAAAGACAGCTTCCAGTGCAATAACTATATTATATAAATATCTTTCCAAGTTATTTGTTTATATTAAAAATAAGTTTTAGCCCATGGGTAGGAAGGTATAGAGGTATAAAGGTATAAAGTAATACCTAAACTCTTATATTTAATTATATATCACATTCTTTTAATACAATAGTCTCACATTTCCACATTCCCTATTCCCTTATACCTCAATTTCCTTATACCTTTTTTCCTTATTCCCCTATTTCCCCTATACCCTATACCTTATACCTGTATTCTCCCCTGTCTACTTTTTCAATAAATTGACTTTAAGTTTCTCACCATTCTCAGGAGTATGCAACAAAACAATATCATCTTTGATTAACCCTTCGGTTATAATTATCTCATTTTCATTACGTTGCCCAGTTTTTATTTGTTGTTTAACTATTGATTTCCCATTCATTTTATAGGCTATTGTAACGCTGTCCTGAACGAAAACAGCTTCCAAAGGAATAAAAATAACATCTTTGACCACAGACGTAATAATAGAATTTTTTGTGGTCATAGCTGGGCGCAGGATAGAATCGAACTCATTAACGCGTATTTTAACTTCAAATACTTTAGAGTCAGAGTTAGGACGTTGTTCCCCCACATTGGCTATTTCGAAAACCTTTCCGGTAAACTTTTTCTGAGGGAAGGCGTCAATGCCAATTTCCACCATCTGCCCCATCTGAATCTTGCTAATGTCTATTTCATTGACATAAGTTTTTGAAATCATGATAGAAAAATCGGGCAAGGTGGCAATGATATTACTCCATGTGTTTATCTGGGAGCCCACAGTAATCTTTTTTCCATCCCAGTCGCGGCGGCATATCACCATACCAGGCTTGGGTGCTTTGACAGTAAACTGATCGAGTACTGTAAGCATGGCGTCAAGCCTTCTCTTCTGCTGTTCAAGGCTTGCAGAGACTTCCTGCATCTTGGCTTTGGATTGTTCAAAACGCAACTCATAATTCTTTACTGACTGGGTATAAGTTCTTTCGGATTTCTGTAAGTCAAGCTCAGCCTGACGAATGGTTGCCGGTGGTTCGTATTTAGACTGGTCAAGAACGATTTGTTTTTCTTCAAGCCCAAACTTTAAATTCAGCAGTTCATCTCTGGCATTTCGCATTTCAAGGGTAGTGTCCAGCCGGGTTTTAATAAACTGTGTTTCAAGCTTTTCAAGCTCAGTCTGGACATCTTTAAGCTTATTGCTTATTTCTGTTCTGTCCAGATTGGCTACAAAATCACCTTCTTTAACAATAGTGCCTTCGGGCACCATCTCGCTGATCTGAACATTCCAGATACCAACAGTCCTCAAGCCGGCAGGCCCTTGTATTTCTTCTGAATTTTTGGCCTCCAATTCTCCGGAAGTTACTACATTTACCAGAAAATCACCTTTTTTTACTTTAACTGTCAGATTATCAGCAATTTTATTTTTAGAGGTAGTCCAGATTATGACACTAATAATGACAATTAAAACAGAAACTATAATGATAATTCTTTTTTTCATCAGTCGAATATTCTTGTTTTAAGCATAAAAACCCTTAATATTAAGAAAGAAACAACAGCTGCAGCCAGCCATATCAAAGCGCTCATCCACTCAGCAAAGATTACTTTCCCCGAGCAGAAAAGAATAGAATAAATCATAATTATAGAAAATAGCCAACACATGAATAAAGGCGTCATATTTGTTTTTTTAGATTCGCCGTTGATTATCTTAAAAGGCTTCCACCAGCCATCGGGACGAATATCCTTGTAGAATGTATTTAATGTGCTTTGCTTAGTAGGTTTGGTCAGGAAAGTTACCAGTACCCACGCTACTGTAGTTGTCCCCACAGTAAAGAAATAAGAAAACTTATTATCAATAAACGACTGAGGAACTAATTTTTCGAGGTACAGTTTAGCAAGGCCATAAGCCATAAAAGGGAAAATGGTAGCCGTTATTTCGCTCCAGGCATTAATGCGCCACCAGTACCATCTGAGAATGAGTACCATACCCAAGCCGGCACCACATTCGATCATAAACTCCCATACTTTTGAAATGCTTCTTATCTGAGGTGTAACAACCATAGAAATAATCATGATAATGACCGTTGCAATCCTGCCCATAGCCACGTAACTTTTCTCTGACTTTTCTTTACTTGCAAATTTACTCTCCGGCTTGATAAACCTCTTGTAAAAATCATTGACGATGTAACTGGATCCCCAGTTGAGCTGTGTAGAAATGGTACTCATATAAGCGGAGAAAAAGGCTATAAGCATCATCCCTTTAAACCCTGTGGGTAAAAAATCTTTCATGGCCATCACATACCCTAATTTTTTATCATCTACGCCAAGTTGAGGATAAAGTACTATAGAACAGAGCCCAACAATAATCCATGGCCAGGGTCTGATACAGTAATGAGCAATTTGAAAAAACAAAGTGGCATAAACAGAATGTTTCTCATCTTTACAACTCATCATACGCTGGGCTATGTAGCCACCACCACCGGGTTCAGCACCCGGATACCAGCTGGCCCACCACTGAACGCCTATGAAAGCAAAAAAAGCGCCCACTGTGATGGATAAAGTACGGGCGATATCGCCACCACTGGTATTCCTTGTAATGCTGGGAAAGAAATTTAATGACCATTCGGGTAGTTTCTCTTTTAAACCGCTGATGCCTCCTATTTTATCTGATGTAACGACAATAAAAGCCAGAATAATACACCCTAACATGGCCAGGCCAAATTGAATGACATCAGTGATGGCCACACCCCATAAGCCTGACAAAGCAGAATAAAAGACTGTTAAACACATGGCGCCTGCCACTATCCATAGAGAGTAAGCTTCTGAAATGCCGAAAAACACATGTATAATTGACACTAAGGCTATATTAACCCAACCTATAATCAAGGCATTGATAAACAAGCCCATATAAATGGACTTAAACCCTCTTAAGAAGGCAGCTTCCTTGCCACTATAACGGATTTCAATAAATTCAAGTTCAGTAAGGATATTGGCACGCCGCCAAAGCTTTGCAAAGAAGAAGGTGGTAAGCATCCCCCCGATGAGCATATTCCACCATAACCAGTTGCCCGAAATACCATTCTTAGAAACCAATTCTGTTACTGCTAATGGCGTATCAGCAGCAAACGTTGTAGCCACCATAGAAGCGCCTGCTATATACCAGGGCAGATTGCGCCCAGAAAGAAAAAATTCTGACATACTTTTGCCCGCTCTTTTTTTATAATAAAACCCGATAGCCAGAAAAAGCAAAAGAAAAAATATAATTATTACCCAATCAATAATTGCTAACTGCATTGT
>Ga0118677_10007559_pt1 | contig 17879 bp, 9 predicted proteins | sample AliMusrvi5mmetaG_FD_86154 | JGI IMG/M metagenome (GOLD analysis project Ga0118677, IMG submission 86154) | reverse complement strand
ATATTTACACATGTAAAGCCCGAGCCCCGAACCCTTGCCAGGCGCCTTGGTGGTGAACCCGTAATTAAAGACCTTCTTCATCACGTCTTCGGTCATTCCCGAACCGTTGTCCCGGAAGTGAACCGCCACCATCGCGTGGTTCTGGGGATCGATCTCGGCCAAGACCCCGATCTTCCGGTGCCGTTTGCCGGCCATGGCATGATAGGCATTGATGAACAGGTTCAGGAACACCTCCTGCAAACGCTCCAGATCCCCGCGTATCAGGGGCACATTTCCCGGCACGTTGAAATCCACCTCCGTCCCGGAAAGGTTGTCGAGATAAGTCTGGAATTGCACCAGCGGCAGGGTCTCCTCCAGGATAAGCTTGAGCGACAGCGGCTCGAATTTCCCCTTTTCGGATTTCTTGAGAAGTCCCGTGAGCGTGTTCACCACGGCCTTGATACGCTCGATATTTTTCTCCATCTTGTCGAAGACCTCCAGGATCTCCGTCACCTTCATGTCCTGGTTCTTCCGGTACTTCAAAATTACGCGCGAGACATTCATGGAAAGGATGGTCAGAGGATTATTGACCTCATGTCCCACGGAGGCGGCGAGGCGGCCCAGCGTTGCCATTTTCTGCTCATGGATCAGCTGGGCCTGCGTGTCCTGGAGCTGTTTGTTCGCACCCTCGGCCTCCTGGAGCGCCTTCATCAGAAGCGACTTGGAATGCTCCAGCTGATCGTTGATCCGCTCCAGCTCAATGCTTTTCCGCAGGGCTTCATCATAAAGCCGCGCGTTCTCGATCGCGATGGAGGATTCCTGGGCGAGTGTGTAGAGCAGGTTCAGGTCCTCGTTTGAATAATATTCCCCGGACTTCTTCTCCCCCAAAAGCAGGATATTCCGCAGCTCACGGCCCAGGAAGCTCGGCACGCAGCAACTCGCCTGAAGCTGGTTCATCCGCTCCCGGATTGCCTCAAAATCGTAAGCCTTATCGCTTTTGTCCCGTTGAAACGAGGCCGCCTCGACCTGTTCTTTCACCCGTTCAATATCCACCGCCTCCTTGTGCGTCTCGAGATAATGGATCAGTGGATCGTTCTCGTAGAGCGTCAGCGTCAGGAACCGTTTGTCGAATCCGCGCTGGTAGATGAGGTGGTACTGGTCGCTTGTCCCTTCCCGCATCAGCACCGCCGCGTTCCTGACGCGCATCTTCATCGTGATGAAATGCACCACAAGCCCGAGCAAGTGCTCCAGGGACTCGATATTTGACATCCCCCTTGAAGCGTCCTTGAGAAGCTTGTGATAGTCATACTTTTTCTGGAAAAGGAATTTGTCGGTCAGATTCATCATGAGCCGGCGCACTGGATCGAAAAGGACGATCACGATCAGCACGCTCAGGATGCGGCTGGCCGTTTGCCCCATTCCCATCAGCTGGCCGAAATAGCTCTGCGCCAAGGCCGTGATAATTCCCACGATCCCCATCATCGCCCCGAAAACACCGGCGAACACGAGCGTTCGTTTGACGATGAGTTCGATATCCAGAAGCTGGTGACGGACGATCGCGTACGCCAGGATCCCGACGTACACACTGACGAAAATATTCAAGTAGGGCGGGAAATTAAAACCGAACCACGGCAGCCAATTCGTGGCGCCTCCCAGATACCCGATCAGCGTCGCGACAAAAACATACCGGAGCTGGATCGCTTTGCGGTCCTCTTTATGCGCAAACCCCCGGTAAAGATAAAAGAGACCGAGGCCGAACTGGAAGAACCAGACGACGAAATAGACATAGAACAGGTGCTGCACGACCGGCCAATAACCCCAGCTGGATTTCAGGGTGACCGACCGATAAAGGAAATCATTCAAATTGAGATAGATAAAGATCAGGTTGATGAGATGGAATACAAAAAGGACCTTTTTTCTTTTCGAGGTATCTCCCAATAAGGCAAAGACGAATTGAAGATAAGCGGAGTTGATCAGGATGATCCCGGTGGTCAGTATCCGAAAAGCGGAAAGGGCTGTTTCCCCGTCACTGGAGTATCCCCACAGCATGTAACCCACGCTGTAGAGCGCGATGGAAAAATTAAAGAAAAGGTAGGACCGGTTCTTTCCGTCGCGCGGCCGCTGCAGGAACACGAAAATGCCAAGCACCAGGCTTGACATCATATTCAAGAAACCCACGAAAGCGGAAAATGGCATCTTGCCCCGGCTTCAGCCTATGGCTTTTTTTACTTTTTCCAAAAAAAACCTGAGATCGAACGGCTTATAGATATAATCTTGACACCCCAGGTCTTTCGCCTGCTTTTCCAAGGCGTCATCGGCATATCCCGTAATGAAAATGACCGGCACGCTTTGACCGGTTTTTGACAGATGGGCCTGAATCTCCACCAGGGTCCTGATCCCGTCCATCTCTGGCATGCGGATATCCGAGATAATGAGATCAAAATCCTCTTGAGAAGCCATTTCGATCGCCTCTCGCCCCCCGTTCACCGCGGCCGCCTCATATCCGGAGCGGTTCAGAAGCTTGACGAGTGTCGAAGTGATCATCTGTTCATCATCAATAATAAGGACCTTTTGTTTTCTCATCATTCACCTCACCGCGGGTTTTTTCGAAATCAGTTCATCAAAGAATTTGACGCTTTCCTCCTGGATCAGCCGCCAGGAGTCATTGTGAAAATGATTGTTCGACTGGGTCAGTATTTTCCGCTTGGATTCGACCTTGATCGCGTCGAACAATTCATCCGTTTTCGCGACCGGCATGATCTCGTCACGCTGGCCGCGGAACAGAATGAGCGGGATATTTATTTTGTCAGCAAGGCGGATAATATCGGGAGAGTGCGCTATTTCGGACCAGAAACGGTAAAAGTCCTTCGATTTGAGGAGTCCATAGCGGTGAGGGAAGGAGAGCTCTTCGCGCGAGAAAACGCCGCGCTTAAAATCGTTAAAAACCTCGTAGTGGTCCAGGGCGTGATCAATGAAGGGGTGCAAAACCCCTTTCAACCGGAAGGCCTGCTTCACTTCCTGGTTGTAGCCGCTCTTGAACCAGTGCTCATAGGATTCGGAGAGTGACGTCACGATGGTCACAACGCTTCCGAAACGGATACGAGGCTCCTGGATCGCCGTGAGTAATCCGATCAGAGCACCCGTGCTGTGCCCCAGAATGCCGATATTTCGGGCATTGGGGAAATGATAGTTTTTCGCCAGATAATCCACGCCGATCTTCAGATCTTCGATCGAATTATTTAAGGTCCATTCCCCTTCGGTCCCCGCGTGGCCCCGTAAATTGTAGGTGAGTAAAAGATAGCCGTTCTTTGAAAAATAGGCCCCGTCAACATCATAGGACTTCGTACAGTACCCCAGCCCGTGAATAAAGACGATCATCCCCTTGCAGTCTTCCAGACTGTCGGGCATGAAGATCTTGCCTCTAAAAAGAGCCTGATCGCAAAGGAAATCGATTTTCTCGGTTTTCATAATTTATTTCCGCGCTGTGCAGATATTGTACATCCCCCACGGGTCAGAACCGATGACCACATCCCGGAATCCGGCCTCGAAGAGCCAGGCCCTCAGCTTTTCGGGATCCCGGTAATGAACGGCCCAGGATCCGCCGTATTGCGTCGTGCAAACTTTTTCCATCAACTTCCGGCTCAGGCTCTTTTGAACATTACTCATGATCAGCATCCCTTGATCCTCAAGCCCCTGCCGCACTTCCTTGAGAAGCTCCTTCACGGGAGCATCCTCCAAATAGTAAATAAACCCGGAAGCGACCACCACATTGGGGATCCATTTGATCCTTCGCGCGAGATCTCTGAGATGCTGCAGTTTCATGGCATCCGCGCGGGCGTAGCGAACATGGGATTTCACCCGAGACTTCCCCCCCGCTAACCGCCTCGCCAGGGTCACCGTATCTTTGTCATAATCGAGACACATCGCCTCGATGTGTTCCCCGCTGTATTCGTTCTTCAATTCCCCCAAATAGCGGGAAGTCCCGGAACCGATATCCAAAACCCGGGTCTTTCTTTTCCTGAGAATATTGTTTCGTATCTCGTTCCTCAGGATCTTGGCGATATTGTCTTTGCGATTCCGCGTCGCCTTGACAGAAGGCATATCCAGAAGGATGCGGTCGACCAATGTTCCGAAAGCGGTGATCCCTTCGGCTTTATTATCATACATGTGTTCAAAGTTGAGGCCGGTATCGGCCCGGCCGAGAACGCTTTGGCGGCCGAGTTGGCTTGTCAACAAAAGCGCCTTCAGGATCTTTTTATAGAAAAAATCCTCCAGCCTTTTATAGATCCTGCTTTCTTTCAATGACTCGAGCATAAGATATCGAGGGACCCTTTTCCTTGGTTAAAGCTTCACACCCACGGCTGGAACCTGTTTTATTATCGGTTTCCCCAGCCGTAACTGTAACTAAACGAAAGAGTTAACCTCTCCCCGCCGGGGAGCGAAGAAGCCCTGCGTGAATTCATGCCCCTGGGGGCTCGAAACCAGGAGCAAGGAGCGCACATGAAAGCGCGGACTGAATGTCAGGGATATCATAACGCTCTTTGCTGCTTCCGGGGGAAGCGGACCACAAAAACCGAACCTTTTCCGAGCAGGGAGTCCACGACAATGGTGGCATTGTGGCGCTTCAGGATACCAAAACTCACGGAAAGACCGAGGCCGGTGCCGGAGCCAACATCTTTTGTGGTGAAGAAGGGATCAAAGATCTTTTTCTGATTCTCGGTGGAAACGCCGATGCCGTTATCGGTCACCACCAGTTCGACCGATCCTTCCCTGACGCGAGTCTCGACCAGGATCCGTCCCTTGACCTTCGCGGCATGAATGGCATCCTTCGCGTTCAAAAGAAGGTTCGTCAAAACCTGATCGAGTTCGCCGGCGATCCCGCTCACGGGCGGCGTGTCCGCCAGCTTCACCTCCACGGCGATGTTCTCCTGCTGTAATTGGAAGCCGATAAGCGCGCAGGTCCCCCGAACGACCTCGGCCAGGTCCACATCCTTATGCGGCGCCTCCTCGGCGGTCTTCCGGGCGTATTTCATGAGCTTCTGAACGATCCCCTGACACCGTTTGGCGCCTTCCTCGATCAGGGAAAGGGATTCGAGATCCTCCTCCCGCGCACCCATCCGGAGGATTTGAGCGTTGGTCAGGACCGCGGTAAGCGGGTTATTGATTTCGTGCGCCACTCCCCCGGCGAGCGTCCCCAGCGTCGCGAGCTTCTCGGCCTGCGTCAGCTGTTCTTGGGTCCTCACGAGTTCCCGCGTCCGTTCCTCCACGCGATGCTCCAGCTCTACATTCCAGAGCTTCAGCTCCTCGCTCATTTTCCGGACCTGGGTATAAAGCTCGCTGATATTCTCATACCTCATGGAATTCGAGAAGGCGATCGTGACTGGGATCTTCAGTTGCATGAGGAACTGGACCTCCGCGGCACCGTAGGGTTTCAGGTTCGCCTTCCGTCCAAGACTCGCCACGCCGATCAGCCGGCCTCCGAGCACGAACGGCACGGCAACCATCCCCTGGGTCATCCGGAAAAACTCTTCGATCTCCGCCTGGAACGTCTCCACCGCCGGATCCGCCCCGACAAGGTTTCCCATCACCACAGCGTCCCTTTTCTCGAGCCAGGCCAGGAACGGGTGATCGATCCGGAGGGGCTTCAAGTTACGCAGCCCCTTCGCGATGGCCGGAAAATAGACCTCGTTCTTCTCATCGATCAGATAGACCGAGAGACGGCGGACGTAAAGCTGTCCGCGGAGCATCCGGGCGAAACTCTGCAGAAGGTCGCGGAGATTTTTGAGGTAGACCAGCTCCCGGGAGAATTTTTCGAGGATCGCGAACAGATTCCTTCTCTGGCGCTGGAACAGATGGTCGAGACGCGGCTGGATCGACCGAAAATAAAAATAGAACGCGATCGCCACGGCCAGGTAATAGAAGGTCGAGCCCAAGGCGGAAGCCGTGTCCCGGAGACTTTGTGTCCAATAAATGAACCCGGCGAACGGAATGATCGCGACCCCCGTGGTGAGTATCCACATGAGGGTCTTGTGGATGACGGTCTCGATATCCATGGCCCTGTAGCGGATGATCGCGTACGCCACGACCAGGATCCAGAAGAACACGCACAGGAACCCCAGCGGAAAGACCGGATAGTAGAGAAACTTAGGCACGTAATCGAACGAGCCCAGGAACGAAACCAGAAAGCCCGCCGTGATAAGACCGATCTGGGTCTTGCGGACGCCTCGAGGTTCCCTGAAAAGCGCCTTGAAGAAATTGGAGAAGGCAAAGACAAGGACCAGGAAAAAGAACCCGAGGAAGTACCGGTTGATCGGCCCGTAGGCGGGATAGTATCCCCAGAAGTAGTGGTACACGCCCGGGAAACTCAGTGGCGAGAAAAGCCCCACGGCATAGAACGCCAGGCCGATAAAGATCCCGGCCCGGATCGCCCCTTTTTGTTTCTTGAAGAGTCCGAGCCAGGTCGCGGAGAAATAATGGGTGCAGGGGGCGATCAGCGCCACCCCAAGGAACGTCACGGTCCGGTACATCGCCAGGGCGATCTCCGGAGTCTTCGCGGCGTAGGTCCCGGCGATCCCGAGGAACCAGAAAAGCCCGCAAATACCGATCAAAAAGAACGAGAAATTGACGCGGGAGCTTTTATTCTGAAGAAAGATGAAAAGACCGGTCAGGAACATCAACAGGCCGACCGCAAGGACCGGCAGCGCGTACCAGTTGAAATGAAACAAGCGCACCCACGCTATCATAAAGACCTTCGAAAATTGAAGACGCGAGACCGGATCCTTGAGCGGACAAAGTGCTTCTGTTGAAAGATCGAATTCTCGAGTCTTGGGTCTCGATTCTCGGGTCTCATGGGTCGATCTTGATCGCCCTTATCTCTTCGTCGCTCACTTGCCGGTGCCCCCAAAAGAATGGCGCGAGATCGAAGCCGTGCTTGCGGGCCATCGCGAGGATCTCCGCCATCTTTTCCTTGGTGATATTCCCCTTTCCCCAGGAAAAATTCTCGTAACGCTCTTCCAGAGCGAGCACGATCGCCTCCGAAAAACAGCCATAAAGCACTTTCGCTGACGGAAGACCGATATCGAACCCGGCTTTAAATTCCTGCGGCAGGGAGCATATCCCGCCCGCGAAGATCAGGATGTCCCGCCGGTCGGTGTCGGTATAGGCGATATTCTTGGGATACCCAATGTCGCAGATGATCGCCCCGGGTTTAAAATTCTCGATCTTGACGATGGACTGCGCGGCGCTCGCGGCCGCGATCACGATGTCCGCCTCCCGGACCGCCTCGTTGTTATCCTGGAACCCCGTGAATTTTGCCGGATAATCGCCGAGCATCTTTCTCATGCGTTCGAGATTTTCGAGGCTGCGGCTTGTGATGAGGATCTCCCCCGCTTTTTCCGCCATGGCCCGCGCGCAGGCACTCCCGATATCTCCCGCTCCGCCGATCACCGCGACCTTGGCCTTGGAAAGCTCCAGCCCCCGGAGGCGCGCGGCTTTCAGAACTCCCTCCACCGCCAAAGCCGCGGTCAGGGTGTTCCCTGTCGTCACGGGAATGTGAATGCGCTTCAGGAACTCCTCCCCGTACCTTTCTCCGGCGATCGAGGTGAAACCGCCCAGAGCCACGATTCCAAGCCCGAGTTTCTCCGCGACTTTGCAGGACTCCACCACTTTGGCCACGACCCGCTCGATATCGGCGGTCAACATCTCCGGAATGATATTGCAGGCAATAAAGGCGCCATAAGTGGTCTTGCCGCTCGCCGCCCGGAACTCGGGGATATCATGCGACACATAGGAAGGCGTCAGTTCAAAAAGCTTGGTAAGAAATTCCTGGCTCGGAAGATGAATGTCTTTTTTGAAAGAGCGGAAGTAATGGATCAGATGCTGGTAATTGTAGGGGTGCCCGATCACCCCAAACCCGCCTACGGACCGAACGTGACGACTCCCCCGGTCTTCATAACTCTGAGCGGTAAGGATCTCCTCAAAAGCGGACAGCAGACGCTCGAAATAGCCAAGAACCTTTGCCGAGACCAGTCCCCCCATAGCCTGCTCAAGGACCGGAACACCAATCTTGAGGGTTGCCTCAAAGAAGACCTCTGTCCCTCCAAGGACGTGCTCCTGGAGCGTCCACTGGCCCTCGAATTTCTCGAGATCCCCATCGATGGCCTGGAAACGTATCACACAGCGGCGCATGTCGATCGAGCTATGGCGGAGGTCCAAGATATCTTTCTCCGTCCATGAAATGGGGATCTTTCCCATATCGACTTTCCACTGGGTGATTGCCTCGGTGCGGCTACGCGACAAGACTCGGCACTCAGCGATCTCCGGCAAGTAGCCTGGGTAGTCCTCCACCTGAGTGAACAGGCGCAGGACTTCCCAGCGTTGGGCGGGAAGCACACGGCTCGTGGATATGACAAATTCGCCTTCGGGGCGCTCGATCAAGGGTCTTTCCTCCGCAATGTTCTTACATTATCGGCCGGAAAGGACAGGCTTTTAACCTTAGAAGGAGGGAAAAATGACCCTACGGAACTCCCGGAGCATAAAAAAAGCCCCGCTTTTTCAAGCGGGGCTTTTTTAAAAACTTCTACGTCTCAAAAACGCTTCGTTTATTGCTTCGAAAGCGTAAACTGATCGATCAAGATACCCCCGGTCTTCGGGGTGGAGTTGATATCATCGAACACAATGACGATCTCATTCAAGGCGTTCCAGTTCTCGATACGACGGAACTTCTCGAAAGGAATCGAGATCTTCTGCCACTGATCCGTGACACCGCTCACGATATAGGCCGAAGGCTTGTTCGTCATATCCTTGAGCTCAATCTTGAAACGCTTGGTAAACCCGAGCTTCGCATCACCCTTGACGTAAAAATTCAGGGTGTTGTAAGGGGTCGCATCCTCGCCATTCAGCTTCATCCAGAAACCATTGTACGCGGGGTTCGGGGAGTCCACATCATAATCGAGGCGGATCGAATAGCCGGAAGAATCGCCCTGGCTGTCGTCCGTGTCGAAAGACATCTGGGTCCCCTGGGATTCATCGTTGGGATCCTTGTCCCATCCACCGAAATCGCCGCCGATATTGTTCGGCTTGTCCCCGGTATCAAAATCCGCGATCACGAGCTCATTGGAGTTGGCCGCTTTAGGGGTCGCCGCATAGCTGGCAACTCCAAAGCCGACAACCATCAACGCAACGAGCACTAACGTCAAACTGATGTTAAACTTCTTCATTTTATTGTTACTCCTTTCGTGAAATGAACTGCTTTGGCGAGGGTCGATTTGAAGTATACCCTTTTGAAAAGATAAAGACAAGGGTCTATCAAAATATATTATCGGGAGGGCGTTTTTCGGTAAATGTAGCTTGTATTGATGGATTTCACCTCAAAATGAATCCGGGTCAATTCAACAAAGCTTCTCCAACTTGTTTCATGATAACAATTTACAGATAAGAAAGCCTATCCCTTCGGAAATGAATCGATGACCGTTTTCATGGCATCCGCCTTCTGACGGATTTCGTCGGAAGGGGCAGTACGCTGAAAATCCGCGATCTTTCCTTTTAGATCCACGATCTTTTCCTGCTCCAGGCGAAAACGTTTCAGAATCACATTAATATCGTGAGCCATATCATGGAAGAAATCCCCTTCGCGCAGCTTGATGTCGTTGGGCATTTCCCCGCGGTTGACTTTAAGCAATGTCTGACGGAAACGGTAGACGGGCCCGGCCACCCGGTGAAGGAAGATCACGCCGTAAGCCCCGATAATGATCAGCGTCAGGATCAGGATCAACGTCACGCGGATGATGATCTGATAGCTCACCTCCGAAAGGATCTCCGCGGGATTCACTTTTCCGAAGATGAATCCACTGCCAAAGGCCGCGTCCCGGATGGTCTGATGGATCACCCACGCGATCGCCGCCGAAGCCACCATAAAGAGGGCGATCAGCATGAAGGAGAACTCTCGCTGCATCGGTCGGTGAATGATCAGGTTCTTCGCCTGCCGTTTGTAAGAACGGTTCGATGGGTTCCCCTGGGCTTGAGCGCTCTCGTTTGTTTTCATGGTATTCTCCTAGGTTTAAGATCGCGTTTCATGCTCTTGGCCCCGCCCCTCACGAGACGGGATGAATAGACTTCATGACGGTTCAATGGCTCTCGGCCGTACGGTGCATCAACAAAGCTCGTATTTTTTCAGACAGGGCCGCAAAGAAAGCCTTGGCATATTTCCCAAGGTTGTCCGTGGCCACGACAAGAGCCGGAAGAACAAAAAGGATCAGGACGGTGGAGCTGCACAGCCCCCCGATGATGGTCACCGCCAGAGGCGACCAGAGATCACTGGCCTGCCCGAAACTCAGTGCCATCGGCAGGAACCCCAGGATCGCCGCGATGGCGGTCATCAGAATGGGGCGTAGCCGGTCCACTCCGGCCTGCACAAAGCGATCCTCCTTGCTCTGTTCGGCGGGCAGATGCAGGGCATGGTCCACCAAAAGGATCGCCGCGTTCACCGAATACCCTGCGAGCATGATCATCCCGATAAAGACCTGGGTACTAAGCGGCCGTTGGATGAAGAGAGCCCCGAATAACGGGATCTGCTGGCATAATTCAAGGATCTTTAGCAAGAGAGCCGAAACCGGTGTAAAAAGAGAACCTACGAAAGGAATTTTGCAGGCTCCCGCAGCGATCTGCTGCAGGGCGCCGATGGGACCGCCGGCAAGCGCGATCCAGACCCCGATGAAATTGAGCAGGATCTTGCTCATGATCAGGAGGGGGTAGAGATAATTCTCAAAAAGACAGGCCATGACCATGTAGACGAGGAACACCGTGAGCAGCAGGGCCACCCCCAATTGAGATTTGCTTGCCATCAGCTCCTCATACCCGCCGCCAAAGCGCCAGTAATAATCATCGGGCAGTTTCACATCTTCCAGCACCTTTTTAACGTCGATCGCGATCTTTTCAATGGGCCGTTTCACGTCCCCCTTGACGAAGACATAGCGGTGTTTTTCCTTGCGGTCAATGCTCTGGGGCCCCGTGGAGGGATAAAAGTTAGCGATCTCACTCAGCGGGATCTGTCGAGACTCCTTGGTCTGGACGTAGATCTGTCCCAGATCGTCGAGTTTCTGGCGGTAAATGGCCTGGAGGCGCGTGATCGTCTCGATCTCCTCCCCTTTGGATAATTCGTGGAACTGGGTTGGCCGCATGCCACGGACCTGGGCATGCATGCTGTCAGCCACCTTCTTCACGCTGAGGCCGTACATCGCGGCCTTTCCCTTATCCACGATCAGCGAATACTCCGGCCGCTTCCGGAGATCGGTCATGACGAGATTCGTGAGGCCCTCGACCTTCGACATGCGGTTGGCGAATTCCTTGGCAAGCTTTTCGAGTTCGTCCCCTTCCTGGCCATAAATATTCACCACCAGCTTCTTCGCCTCGGAGGATCCGGCCCCTTCGTCCACGATCAAACTGTAGTCGCTGTGGATCTCCTTGATCGCGGCATTCCCCTGTTCATCGATGAGTTTCATGATCTCTTCCTTGGAATACTGCCGCCGGTTCTTGGGCTTCATCCGCACAAAAAGCCTCAGGTCATCCTTGGAAACGGTCGTCGAAAAGAGCGTCACGTCCGGGATCTTGGAAAGGATCCCCTCGAGCTTTTTCATGGCCTCGTCATTGGATTCCAGGCGAGCTCCCGCCAGGGGGAATGTCACGACCGCGAATTCGTTCTCCTCAAAAGAGGACGGCATATCGATCGGAGTGTGGGCGAGATTCCATCCCGCCACAAAAAGCATTCCGGCGACCGCCAGGAGAACCCGACCCCTCCGGCGAATGCACCAGCGGATCGCATTCACGTAGCGGCTGCGAGCCTTATCGATGAACGCGTTGGAAGTGTCCGAACGGTGCGCGTTCAGCGCCGCGGTCCCGAACTGGCGGATCAGCATGGGAATGAGCATGAGCGCCGAAAAGAACGAGGCGATCAGGGAAATACTGATCGTGAAAGCGAAACCGCCGTAGGTGAGCTGGATGGTCTTGTCGATGAAAATAATGGGGAGAAACACCACGAGCATCGTCAGAAGCGAGGTTAAAAGCGGCAACCACACTTCTTCGCTCCCTTCCTGGATCGCCCGCGCGTCTCCATAACCCTTCTCTTTTTTGGAAAAGATATTCTCCATGATCACGACCGCCGTATCGACCAGAATACCGATGGCAAGCGAAAGACCGCTTAAGGTCATGACATTGATACTGATATTGAACGCCGCCATGAAAATGAACGTCGCGATGAGCGAACACGGGATCACAACCAGGATGATCGCCGAAAGGACCCAGTTGCGAATAAAAACATAGATCACGCCCATGGTCAGGATCAGTCCCAGGAAAAGAGCACCCTTCACATCGTCGATCGCGCGGGCGATGGTCTCCGCCCGATCGGTGACGATCACGGGTTTGAGGTGGCCTTCGTTCTCTTTTTCGAAGACATCGAGGATCCTGTGGATGTTCCGGGCCACCTCCAGGGTATTGGCCAGGCTTGCCTTTTTGACGTAGACGGTAACGTTCTGCTCGAGGTTGAGCCGCGCCTGGTCCGTCGCCTCCATATAGGAGTCCTTCACCGTCCCGATCTCCTTGAGCGGGATAATGGACCCCTGGCGCGTGGCCTTCACTCCGATGTCCCCGATCTCTTCCACGGTGCGGAAAGCCCCCATGCTCCGTATCCCGAACTCGTACTTCCCTTCCGGCACATTACCCGCCAGAAGATTGATATTGCTTTGACCGAGCACGTCCATCACGCGCTCGATGGAAATGTTATAAGCCACCATCTTGTCGCGATCGAGCTCCACCAGGATCTTGCGCTCGCGCCCCCCGTAAACCTCCACGCTGGCGACCCCGTCGACACGGCTGAGGACCGGCTTCAATTTGATATCCACGGTCTCCCGGATCTCCTCCGGGGACATGTTCTCTGAGGTCACGGCGAACACGATAATGGCCGACTGGGCGTCATCGTAATTGGCGATCACCGGCTTTTCGATCTCTTTGGGAAGGAACGGCTTTACGCGGGCGAATTTCTCGCGGATCTCCAGGGAGGCGAAATTCATATTGGTCCCGGGCTCGAATTCCATCGTGACGCGGGACTCGGCTTCGCGGGAGCTGGAATAAAGACTTTTCATGTGACTCACCGTCCCCACCGATTCTTCGACGGGTTTGGTGATCATCTTTTCGACATCCTGGGAAGGAAGGCCGCCTCGAGCGCGGACCACGATGCTGATGATGCTCTGGCTTTGCCCCTGATAGAGTTCCACCTTCAACCGCATCAGGGAGATGATGCCCATGACAATGATGGCGGCGTAGATAACAAGAGTGAAAACAGGACGCTTGAGGGAAAAACTAGGGAGTCCCATGCCGTTAGGAAGTGGTAGCTTCCTCCTCGATGATCTCCTCTTCGGTCCCGAAACGGCTTTCAAGGAACCGTGTCACGAGGATGGTGAGACACGGCAGGACAATGAGCGTCAGGATCGTTGAAGAAAAAAGACCGCCCATGATCGTGACAGCCAAAGGCGCCAGGATCGCCGATCCTTTTCCGCCGATGCCGGTGGCGACGGGCAACATCGCGATGATCGTGGTGGTCGAAGACATCAGCACGGGCCGAGTCCGGGTGCGGGTCGCCTGCCACACGGCGCGGACCAGTTCCATCCCCTCAGCGCGGAGCTGGTTGGTATATTCCATCAGCACGATCCCGTTATAAACCACCACGCCGCCCAGGAGCACCAAACCCAGAAGCGAGATGACGTTCAGGGAGTTGCCCGTCAGCTTCAAAGCGACGATGGCGCCGCCGAAGGAAAGCGGCACGGTCACCATGATCACAAGCGGCTGCAGGAACGATTCGAACTGAGCGGCCATGATCATATAAACGAGCATGATGGCCAGGATGAAGGCAAAAACGACCCCGGAAAAGTTATCGTGCAATTCCTTGGCCTTCCCGGAAAGCCGGACCTGGAAATCCTCCGGGATGTCTTTCGGGGTTTTCAGGCCCATGAGGAATTTCTGAACATCCGCAAGGACCACTTTATCCTGCCGTCTCTTGTCGATCTCTGCGGCGATCGTCACAGTCCTTTCCTGGTCCAAACGCCGGATCTCGCTCGGGCCCAGCCCCTGCTTGACCGTCGCGATCTCTTTGAGGGGGACGTGGATCTCCAGCGTCTTGGAATAGAGAAGAAGGTCGTTGAGATTCCCGAGATTCCCGCGGTCTTTTTCGTTCAGACGGACGCGGACATCGACCTCGCGGCCCGCTTCCCGGAACTGCGTCGCGATAACGCCCTCAATCGCGGCCTTGGCCGTTAACGAAATATCCATCGCCGAGACGCCGTAAAGCGCGGCCCGTTTTTTATTGATCTCCAGCTTCGTTTCCGGGGATTTCTCCCCGATATCACTGTCGACATTAATGACCCCGGGGATCTCCCCGAGTTGGGACTTGAGCCGGTTCACCACCGCCTCCATGGTGTCAAAATCATAGCCCTTTACTTCCAGAACGATCGGCTTCGCAGAGGAACCGGCCACGGCGAATTCGCTTCCCTGCATCGCGATATCCACGCGGATATTCTTTTTGGCAATATCCAGGGACTTCATTTTCTCGGCAATCGAAGCGATCACTTGGGAGGAAGGACGCTTCCTTTTCTCCTCGAGGCTGACGAGGACCATCGCCTGGGAAGGGCGGAGTGTTTCGACCTTGACCTCTCCCTTGGAACTTTTTTCGCTTCCGATGGCCACGTCAATATCTTTGACCTCCGGTTCGCTGCGGATGATCGCCTCCAGTTTTTTGCAAAACTCATCCGTGACTTCCAGACGCGTCCCTAGCGGCATGTCCACCCGGGCCGAGAACTGCCCTTGGTCCATTTTGGGGAGCACTTCGAAATCCATGGTCTTGACGACCAGCAGCGAGGAAAACAAGGTCAAGAAAACGGCGAGAACGATCCCGAGCATGGTCCGGTTCTGGGCTTTCCGGGTCGGGAGATTGATGATGTACTTGTCGAGGGACCCCGTCAGGCTCAAGGGGTGGTATTCTTTTTCTTCGACGCGGATATAAATGGAGAGCAACGCGATCAGCGTCAACGGGATAAAAATACAATAGATGTGGGAAAACACCATCGACCACGAAAGATCCTTGAAAAATTGCCCCGCCACACCGGGCACGAAAACGATCAGCGGAAAAAAGACCGCGATCCCCGTCAGATTCGAAGACACCACGGGCCAGACCACTTCATCCGCCCCTTTCACCGCGCCCTCTTCCGGACTTTCTCCCCCCTGGCGCCGCCGGAAAATGTTTTCCAGGACCACGATGCTGGTATCCGTGATGATCCCGATCGCCAAGGCCAGACCGCCAAGCGACATCATGTTGATCGTCACCCCGGACATAGCCATCAGCAAGAACACGCCGAGTACCGTGGTGGGGATCGTCAGGACGACCAGAAGCGACATCGCCAGATTCCTCAGGAACATGAAGAGGGACCCTAAAGCGAGGAGGCTTCCCATGACCCCTTCGTGGGCCAGATTTTCAAGGCTTTCGCGGATAAAGATGGAGTGGTCGTAGATGATCTTGTAATCGACGCCCCGCGAAGTCAGGTCCTCCTTGAAGCCGGCCAATTCCTTTTTGAGGCGATCGACCAATTTGATGGTGTTGGCGTTGGATTGCTTCTGGATGGAAATGGAGATGTTCGCTTCCCCGTTGTAGCGGGAAACGCTGGTCTTCTCAGCGAGTCCGTCCACGACCTTGCCGATATCCTTGACCGTCACGAGGCGCTTTTCGAGCATCTGTTTTTCAACCTCGCCGCGCAGCTTTTCGATCGTATTGCGGGGGCCTTCGCTCATGTCGCGTTCGATGAAGCTGTGATCCTCACGCCGGGCCTTCTCCACCGTATCGACCCCGACCACCGCGAATCCGATCTCGGCGATCGAGCGGAAATCCCCCACCGTACGGATCAGATACTCATAAAGTCCTTTCTTGATGCTCCCCGCCGGATAGGACACATTGGCCTCATCGAGCGAGTCGACGACCTCGAGAAGCGACAGGTGATTGGCCTCAAGACGGGGCTGGTCGATATCCACCAGGATCTCGCGGTTGACGCCTCCGGAGATCACCACGGAAGCCACGCCTTCGATCTTCTCCAAACGGTCCTTGAACATCTTCTCCGCCAGGAGTTTCAGCCGGACAGGAGGAAGTTCGGGAGCGGTCACGGAAAGGATGAGGATCGGCTTGGACAGCGGGTCGAATTTCAGCACCATCGGGTCCGTGGCGTCCTTGGGAAGGCGTTCCTTGACGAGATCGATCTTTTCGCGGACCGCCAGAGCCGCGAAATCAATATCCTGTCCCCAATTAAAAGAGACCGTGATCGTGCTCCGTCCTTCGCGGGAAACGGATTCGATGCGCTTCAAGCCCGCCACGGAACCGATCGTTTCTTCGATCACGCGGGTGATGAGGGTTTCGATCTCTTCGGGAGCGGCGTTCGAGTAATCGGTCACGATCGTGATCTGAGGAAAAGTGATCGGGGGGAAAAGTTCCTGGGGAAGCCGCAGAAAGGCGAGGACCCCCAACAGGACGATCAAGAAAGTCATCATGTAAATCGTGACTTTTTTCTTGATCGAGAATGCGGAAAGGCTCATGGGGCAGAGACCCTTTTGACGGACCGGAATTTCATCCGCATGGTACTACAGTTCGGCTTCTTGGGTTTCGATCAAACGGACCTTCTTGCCATCCTCCAGTCTTTCGAACCCGGTCATCACGACGAGTTCGCCCTCCGTAAGTCCCGCGTCGATCTGGGAATAGTCCGTCCGGGTATACCCCACGGTCACGGGACGCTTCTCGACGGTGCCTTCTTCGTTCTTCTTCTGATCTTTATCGGCCGCGGATTTCCCGGTTCCCTTAGCGCCCTTCTTTTCGGCCTGAACCTGGCCCTTGGCTCCGGAACTCAGCGCCGCGATCGCGCCCAACCCGCCGCCCATGGCGCCATCCACTTGAGGCGCAGGCGCTTTGGGTGCATCCCCTCCGGGCAGCTTGATCACATAGACGAATTTCTCGCCTTCCCCGCCCTGGATCGTGTCGGTCGGCACCACGAGAGCGTCTTTTTTGCTGTAAAGCATGATGCGAACGCGGGCGAACATCCCCGGCATCAGGAATCCTTCGGGATTTTCAATGCGCACCTTGGCCGTCGAGGTCCGGCTTGTACCCGAGATCTGAGGCGCGATATTTTCGATCACCCCTTCAAAGGTCTTGTCCGGATAGGCGTCCACAAAGACCTTGGCCTTTTGCCCGAGCGTGATCTTCTGGACATCGCGTTCCACGATCCCGAACTCCGCGTAAACGTACTCGGTGTTAATATGGGTTCCGATCAGCGTACTCTGGCTGACATTCTCGCCTTCTTCGACGTTGAGATCCCCCAACATGCCGGAGGAAGGCGCGTAAAGATTGGACTTCTCAAGCATGGATTCGTTGGCCTTCATTTCCAGGCGCTGGGCCTCAGCCTCATATTTCGCAGCATCCATTTCCAGCTTCTTCTTTTCCACCGTCGACGGCGGGATCGCGCCCATTTTCAGAAGCTTTTCATTCTCCGCGACCTCGTTCTCCGTGACCTTGGCCTGGGACTCGGCCTTGTTAAAAGCCGCCTGCGCGCGTTTGAGCCGGAGCAGGATGTCGTCCTGTTTCATCGAGGCGAGAAGGGCGCCTTCTTCGTAATGCTCCCCTTCCTTATAGTTGATCGAACTGATGACGCCCGGGATCTCGAAACTCAGCTTGAGTTCCATGGAACCCTTGATCGTCCCGAGCACGTTCATGGAGTCCTCATAGTTAAAGCGGCCGACTTTAAATCCCTTGACCGCCACGGGGGCATCCTTGGCCGATTGCTGCTGTTGCTTGATCGAGTCGTTCAAAGAGGGCTTGTTCGTTT
>Ga0118677_10006262_pt1 | contig 17879 bp, 13 predicted proteins | sample AliMusrvi5mmetaG_FD_86154 | JGI IMG/M metagenome (GOLD analysis project Ga0118677, IMG submission 86154) | reverse complement strand
GTGTAGATCTCGATTTGGCGTAGAGCCAGGGCGTAATCCCAATAGGTGCTCTCGATTCTGGCGACCAAGGCCTCGGAGAATCCCCGCAACTGGTATTCGGTCGAGCGCGTGTCGAGCTGCGCCTGTTGCAGGCTGGCCAGATTGACGGCGACACCTCTGCCTTGCAATAACGACTGGGTGATCAAGACGCCTCCTCGCGTTGTAGAAAAGAGGTCGGCATCTGAGGCGTCATCGTTCAGGGTCGTTCCATCCAGTGATATTTTCGTGCCGGTGGCGAAGGTTTTGGCCAGGCTGGCGGAACCGGAGATCGTGCTCTCTTCAACATTTGTCAGCTCCGTTCCCCCGCTGACCGGTTGTTGTGAACGGTTGTGCTGTCCGGATACTTCGCCGCTAAGCACGGGGTCGAAGGCGGCGTCGGCCTGTTTTTCGAAAGTCCGGCGGATATCGGGTTCAAAACGTTCCACCCTCAGCGAGCGGTTATTCTCCAATCCCAGCAAGACCGCCTCGATGACCGTTACCTGGAGCGTCGCATTCGATGGGGCAGAGACAACGTTTGTAGAGGGCATCGCAATCGTATTGGACGTCATCCCCGTCGCCCCAAAGGCGCCCGAGCCGGCGGCCAGCAGGATACAGGAAACGAGGGCCACCCGGCCGAGGGTCTGAGTGAAATCGGGTCTGCTCATGTTCGTCGAAGCCACTGTTGAAGTTTCTCCATGTATAGGAAGAAGACCGGGGTCACGTAGAGGGTCAAGGTTTGAGAGAAGAGGAGTCCGCCAACCACCGCCAGGCCCAGCGGGCGGCGAGCCTCCGCGCCGGCGCCATAGCCCAATGCGATGGGCAATCCGGCCATGAGCGCGGCAATCGTGGTCATCATGATCGGGCGGAACCGGGTGATACAGGCTTCGTGGATGGCGTCATGCGCATTCTTCCCCCCCTGTCGTTGAGCTGCCACCGCAAAATCGACCATCATGATGCCGTTTTTCTTTACCAGTCCAACCAGCATGATGACACCGACAAACGCATAGAGCGAAAGCTCGGTGTGGAAAAGGAGGAGGGTCAGCAGCGCGCCGAAACCCGCGAAGGGTAATGCCGTCAGGATGGTGAGCGGGTGAATAAAACTCTCGTAGAGGATGCCCAGGACAATGTAGATGGCGATGATGGTGAGCCCGATCAACCAGCCCATACTGGCCTGCGAGGCTTGAAATTGCTGAGCACTGCCTTGAAAGCTGGCGGTGACACCGTTGGGCAGAATCTCCTGGGTGAGCCGCGTGATATCGTCGAGCGCAGGACCCAGGGCAACCCCGGTCTTGAGATTGAAAGAGAGGGTGACGGCCGGCAACTGACCGACATGGTTGATCGAAAGGGGCCCGATATCTTCCCGCTGACGGGTCACCGCCTGCAGCGGCACCAGTTTACCCTGGTCGGAACGGACGTCGACCAGGGCCAGCATGGAGGGATCGGTCTGGTACCGGGGCTGCAACTCCATGATCACGCTGTACTGGTCGTTGGGGGCGTAAATGGTGGATACGCTACGGGAGCCATAAGCGCTGTAGAGCGTGTCCTCAATCTTTCGCGGACTGACGCCGAGCAGCACGGCCTGATCGCGATCGATGTCAACATTGAGCTGGGGGTTCTTGAGCTGCATATCGCTGGAGATATCCTGAATGCTGGGCAACTGCTGCATCGCCTTGGACAGCTTGTCGGCCGCGGAATAAATTTGATCGATATCGGCTCCCTGGAGACTCAATTGGTATTGACTGCGCGACATCCGACCGCCGACTTGGAGAGCCGGGGGGTTGACCAGCATGGCGCGGATGCCGGGAACGCTGTTGAGTTTGGGGCGAAGTTCGGCGATCACCTGGTCAACTGAGAGTTTACGCTTCGCCCGTGGTTTGAGCACCAAGCGCATAATGCCATTGTTACTGACATCGATCATGAAGCGGTCGACATTGGGATCCTGCTGGGCAATGCGGGCAAGTGCCATCATGTGGGTCAGCATCGAGGGGTACGAAATATCCTGGGCGGTCTCGGTGCTGACGTTGATCAGGTCTCGGTCTTCGGAGGGAATGAACCCTTTGGGAACCTTGATAAACAGGTATACCGTCGCCCCCAGAACCGCCAACGACAGCATCAACACGATGAACTTGTATCGTAGAACGTACAAGAGGCTCCGGTCGTAGCGGTTGACCAGCCATTGATAAACGTTTTCGGTAAACCGATACAGGCGTCCGTGGTGCAGGAGGTGTTGCTCGCGAAGGAACCGGCTACAAAGCATCGGGGTCAAAGTCAGGCTGACAAAACCGCTGACCAGCACGGCGACGCCGATGGTGACCGAGAACTCACGGAACAGCCGCCCCATGATGCCGCCGAGAAATAGCAGAGGGAGGAACACCGCCGCGAGTGAGAGGGTCATCGAAATGATCGTGAAACCGACTTCCCGGGCGCCGTCCAAAGCCGCCTGCAGGCGACTTTTGCCCATCTCCATGTGGCGGATCACGTTTTCCAACATGACGATGGCATCATCGACCACAAAACCGACGGAAAGCGTCAGGGCCATCAGGGATATATTATCGAGGCTATAGCCAAGCAGGTACATCACGCCGAAGGTGCCGATCAGGGACATGGGGAGAGCGAGGCTGGGGATGACCGTGGCGGAGAGATTACGCACAAAAATAAAAATCACCATGACCACCAACACGAGGGTCAAAAACAGCGTGGTCTTGACATCGGAAAACGACACTTGGACGGCCGTACTAGAGTCGGCTAAGATCTGCATGCGGACGGCTTTGGGCAGCTTCGCCTGGAAAGTCGGCAACACCGCCTTGACGGCCGCCGCCACCTTGACCGTGTTCTGCCCCGGCTGCTTCATGACCGCCAGAAAAATCGCTTGCGCGGAGGTCTTCGGCGTAAAGAACCAGGCCGTATCCTTGTCGTTCTCCACACTGTCGAGGAGGTCGGCCACATTTGACAGGCGCACCGGCGCGCCGTTACGGACGGCGACGATGGCCGACCGGTACTCGCTGGCGACAGCGAGCTGGCCATTGGCCAGCAGTGTCATCGTCCGATAAGGTCCGGTAAGAGAGCCCAGGGGCTGATTTACGTTCTGATCGTCGACGGCGTTTGCCACATCCTCGACTGAAACCCCGCAACCGTGCATGGCCACGGGATCCAATTGAATCCGCACCGCATATTTCTGCGTGCCGAATACTTGCACCTCGGACACTCCCGCGACCGTTGAAAGGCGCTGACTCATCGTCTGGCCGTAACGATCGAGCATCGACAACGGAACCGTCGGACTGTTCAGGGCGATCAGCAGGATCGGCTGGCTGGCCGGGTTGGCGGGCATGTCGCTCGGCAGTTTGCGCTGGGCTCGGGCAATGGCCGCCTGCACGTCCTGTGCGGCAGCATCAATGCTGCGGTCGAGGGAGAACTGCAGCGTGATGCGGGTGGACCCCATGGTGCTGCTGGAACTCATCGAATCCAGGCCGTCGATGGCCGAGCATTCCTTCTCCAGCACCGTGGCCACGGCCGACGCCATCGTCATCGGGCTGGCCCCGGGCAGATTGGCGCTCACGACAATGGTTGGGAAATCAACATTGGGCAGATCGCTCACCGCGAGCAGGCGGTAGCCGATGAGCCCGCAGAGGAGGATGCTGACCATCACCAGCACAGTCATCACCGGCCGGCGAATGAACAGGCCCGAAATGTTCATGGGGGCGCCCCCGAACTCGCCGGGCCGGCCGCGACCGGCCGCGGAGTTTTCGCACCCCCGGCGCCAACCTCGACCTGGGTGCCCTCTTCCAACTGTAACTGGCCGTCGGTCACCACCTGCTCGCCCGGTTGAAGGCCGGACTCGATCACGGCATCATCGCCCACCGTTCGATTCACCTTAACCATGCGCTGTTCCACCGTCCGATCCGTCTTCACGACAAAAACATATTGACCGAGACTAGCGGTTACAATCGCACGGAGGGGCGCCACCGTGGCGTTGCGTTGAACCGTCAGCACCAGGTGAACGAGCACATAACGACCGGGCCAAAGGCGCTCATCCGGATTTTGAAAAGTCGCGCCGAACTCGATCGTCCCGTTGCCGGAATCGATGCGGTTGTCGATAAAGGTCAGAATGCCTTTTTCGGGACGGTCCGGTTCACCCGTGAGGGTCGCCTCCACCGCCAGTTCGGCCTTGCCCTGATATAAACGGACCCGGTCGAGTTCCGCCTGTGGGAGAACGAAGAAAACATCAATGGGCTTGATCTGGTTGATCGTCACCAGCGGGACGTCGTTGGCAGTGAGGTTACCGGCATGGAGCAAAACCTTGCCGGCTCGGCCGTCGATGGGAGAGGCGATTTTGCAATTGTCCAGGTCGATTTGCGCCGCATCAACCGTCGCCTGGTCCGCCTTGAGCGTTTCGCTGAGCGCATCAGCGAGCGATTTGGCCTTGTCGTAGTCCTCTTGCGCGAGAATTTTCTTGGCCAGCAGTTCAGCGTCGCGGCGCGCCTCCAATTGAGCGTCGTCGGATAGGACTTTGTCCCGCGTCATAGCAGCCCGGGCATGTTCCAAGGCCACCACGTAGGGGCGGCTGTTCAGCGTAAAAAGGGGATCCCCCCGGGAAATCGTCTGCCCTTCCTGAAAATGAACCGTCTCAATAACCTGGGCGACCTGGGCTTTGATCGTGACACTGGCTTTCGACTGGGCCATGCCGAACGTTTCCAACTCGAGCGGCACATCCTTCTGAATAACCGCCGCCACGGTCACCGGCACGGCGCGCCGCTGTCCCGCCTTGCCTGCTGACGACGGAGTCGCGCTCTTGGAACAGGAAACGGCCAGCAATGCCACCACCAACGCCCATCCCACCAGCCCGGCCGTTGCCCGCCCGTCAGCACCAGCCCATTGTTTTATTTGCATCGTTGTCATGATTTTCGTTCCCGACCCTTCTGTGGCGCATAAATCGAATCGCCGTGCCGTGCGATTACAGGTTAAGTATCCTCCCGGGCATCACCGGCTGATTCCTGGGCAAACAATTGAAACAAAAGGCGCATGGCTTCCGCCAAGGTTGCACATTATATTAAAGATTGGGGAGGCGAACAGGCACCCGGGCGCCGGGCAATGAATCAGGCGCCGACGTCGGGGGCACCGGACGGACGGGTAGCGGTGTAACCCAGGCCCCATCGGGGAGCCGGACATCGTCCGTGGGCCGCGCCTCGTCGGGCACCTTGACCTCAGGCGCAGCATCCCCTTCCCCCTTCAAGTCTTTGATGCTGCCCGTCAGCAGGGCATTGTCGATCTCTAACGTCGTGACCAGCTCCTTCAACCGCTGGATTTCCTCCTGCTGGTCATTGATCGTTTCCTTCGTCTGGCCGCGAGCCAGATCATTCTGCAGTTTTTCAGCTTCAACGATTTTTTGCAGGTTCGTGGCGGCGACGGCAACGGATTGAACTTTCTGGCGCTCGACGATCATGCGCCGCTCTAAATTCGACGCCGTCAGCGAAACCTGTCCAACCTGCTCCGCCTGCACCGTCGCCAATTGCGACGCCTTCATCTGAGTGAGGTGCAAATCATGCCGGGTCTGCCGGATGGACTGATCGATTCCCCACGCCACAATGCCCATGATGCCCAGGACAATCAGTCCGCCCACCACCATTAATCGGATCATTCGCCGTCGGGTTCGGCGGCGCTCCTCCTCCAAAAATTGGCGAAAGGCATCCAGGACCGGAAGCGAGTCGGCACTCAAGGCCGGATCGGACGCCAGTACCGGCAGTTGGCTTTCGCCGGCCGGAACGGTCTTGACCGGCACCGACCAGGTTTGCACCGGCGGTTTTTCCGCGCCAAAATTCCGTTCTCCGCCGGGCGGGGTGCCCGTCGCGGAGGTCGTGCCGGATAATTGTTGGGACAAACGGGATAACTCCTCGGCCTGCTTTTGAAGCAGCTTGGAAATATCCGACATTCCGTTGGGCGTTGTGTCGTTTTTAGAATCGGTATTCATCAGTCACTTGAAATCCATTTCTTAATGCGGCCGATGGCGCCGGGTTCGGCCTTGGCCCTTTGCTTTTGCCAGTTATGCAGATCGGCTCGCGCCTGTTTTTCCAACCCGGCCAACACGGGATTCGGTTCCCGCTTCGGCACATCCCGCGCCAGTTTTTTGGGGGGATTTTCGGGCGTCACCGGCGGCAACACCTCCGGTTCGATCGGAGTCACGGAAGCCCGGGCGGTTGACGCGGTCGATGGCCCCCCGGCCCCGGCCCGGCGTAATTGTCGCAATTCCCCCTCGCGTTTTTCCATCTCGTCCATCGATTGGCGAACCAACCGCGAGGACATCTCCAGATCGCGCTTCAACTGCTCCACCAAGGCCGTCAACTCGGCTTCCCGATCAGCTCCGCGACGGATTAAATCATGATACAACTGCCGTTGTTTGGCCAGTTCTTTTTCGGCTTGGCGCAGCGCTTTCACCGCCCCCTGGATGCGCAGAGCCACCGGGGACATCACGACCTGGGGCGCTGAGATCGGCGGCGACGGCGCGGGACGGGGATCCATCCAATCGATCACGGAAATCGGCGCAGCGGATGCGGCTGGAGCTGCTGCGGGTGCCGGTGTCATCGACGGCAGTTTGTCCAACAACTCCGCCAGATGGGCGCACTCCTGCTCCAATAGTTCCGACTCATCCAATAAGACCGTATCCATCGGCCCCGGCGTCAGGTCCACCGAAAGGTGTTGTTTTTTGGCCAGGGCCTCGGCCAACTGCGTGCTCGACTCGGTCTGCTGGGCTAATTGCTCCCGCAACTCATCGGCGATCCGGGTTTGGGCCTCGGTTTCAGCATGCGCCTGATCGACCACCCGCAACTGGGCTTCTTCCGCCGCTTTGCGGTTAGTCAACTCGACTCGTAAAGCATTCTCCCGGTCTCGCGCGCCCATCAATTCCCCCCGCAAGTCGGCCCGTTCCTGATCGGCGCTTTCCAAAGAAGCTGTCAAAAGGGCACTGGATTGAAGGGCTGCGTCGCGTGCCTGCTGAAGGGCAGAGGTCTCTTCCTGATAACGCCGCTCAAGGTCAGCGACCTTCTGCCGTTCGACTCCCTGGGTGGCGCGGAATTGATCCAGACTTCGCAGCGCTTCTTCCTGCGCGGTTTCAAGCTGGTCCAAACGGGATTTATTTTTATCTAATTCGGCAATCAACCCTTGTCGGACTTGGGTGAATTCCGCACGTTCCTGCTCCAATTGAAGAGTTAACCGCCGGCATTCATTCTCCGCGGCGGTCGCCCGATCTTCCAGGCGGGTATGAACAGCGGCCTGCGCCTCTTCCTGGACGCGCGAATTCTCCCGGGCCTCCTCCAGGGCAGTCTGCCATTGAAGCTGCTCGGCCAACCAGGATTGCTCGGTTTCCTTCCAATGGGCCTGTTCAGCCAGCCATTGCGCTTTTTCCGCCTGCCACGTTTTTTGGGCGGCCTTCCATTGCACTTCCTCGGCCAGCCAGTATTGCTCGCCCGCCTTGCATCGGGCCAGCTCGGTCAACCGGTCTTGTTCAGTGGCCTTCCACTGCGTCTGTTCAGCCTTCCAGCGCGCTTGTTCAACCCTCCATTGCGCTTGCTCAGTTTTCCATTGCGCCTGCTCTGCCTGCCAGGATAACTCAAGCTGTTTCCACTGGGTCTGCTCGGCCAGGCGGGATTGCTCAGTGGCTTTCAACCGGGTTTCCGCATCGGCGCGAATCGAGGGAATCCACTGTTCGTGGACCTGCTCCAGCAAACGTTTCTCTTCTTCCGCCGCCCCGCCCAGATTCTCGCGGGCTTCCTGCAAAAGCAGTGCAAAAAAATGATGATCGATCGTCGTCCGCACGTTACGCGCGGCACAGACCAATTCGGCACCCAGCGGAATGGTGCCCTCCCGGACCAGATCGCCGATCGCCAACAGATGGAGCGGCCCGATCTTTTCTTCCGGCGTGATCTCAACCGTCCATTCCATGCGCAGGCGGGGAATGGTTTCGGCCGGCACCCAGGTAACCCCATCCCGGGATACCTGGCAACCCGGCACAATCCGGGCTTCGGCGGCCCACCCGACTAGTTCCAACGGGGAGGCGGGCCCGTACATAGCCCCGTCGCCGGTCCGGACATACCACTTTTCCGCGCTGAAATTAACGATTTCCTGATCCATAAGGTCAATCAGTCTAGCGCAACCCCTGCCAAGGTTCAAGGAGACTGTGAGACTAGATCCACACCACCTTCACGGGATAACGGCGTATCGTTTCATCGGGTGTGACCAATGGAATACCTTGCTGAATCGCCTCGCAAATCAACAGACGGTCGAAAGGATCCCGATGAACGTCAGGCAGTTTCGGCAGGGTGAAAATCGCAGCATTGCTCAACGCCAGAGCGGAAAGGCCGGATCGTTCCGCCAGATCGGGAATGTGCTCAACGGGGAAATCCAGCACAAGTTTTCCCAACCCAACTTTGAACTGAATCTCCAAAAGGGATATCTGGCTGAACCACACCACGGATTCCGTTTCTTTGAGTTCATCGAGCAACGAAGGCTTAATCCGCGTGGGCTCGCCTAGCCACCAAAGCAAAACGCTCGTGTCCAACAATACGTTCACGTCACACCTTCGAAGTCACGGATCACCTCCTCCGGCGTCGTAGCGAAATCGGGAGTCATATGGATTCGGCCGCGCGCCAAGTCCGGTGTTTTAGTCAGCGCCTTGCCGCCCGCTGGAACCGGGCTGATCTGAAAGGCCAGGCGATGATGCTTGAGCACCAGCGTCGTTTGCCCTTCTTCTGCCAGACGCCCATACCGGGAAAGATTGGCTTTTGCTTCAGTGAATGGAATTGAGATTGTTTTCATGGCTTAATATGACCATATTAAAGACCAATAAACAAGATAATAATGGTTTTTTATTGTGATAATTTCCAGTTTTAAGCCGGAACGAATCAGTTGGTATGCGTTTCCGAGGTGGCCTGGAGAGGTCGTGCCATAAGGCCAAGCCCTTATTGTTCATCCGTCGGTCATCAATCTTATTCGAAGTTGATCATGATTCGCTCCACAGATTTGCGGGAAGGGTGTCGACCAACTCGTTAACCAATTCGGACAGAACTTTCTGGTCTTCTGCCTTGGTAAGAGATTGGTCTTCGAGCGTCATGGTATGGGAGGCTTGCCGGAGGCGCTTGGCAGCAACACGTTCGGCTTGACTGCGGAGGGTGGTTTCGAGGCTTGAGCGCGGCACAAATCCGCACACGAATACACAGTCCAGTGACTCCGCAACGCGACGCATGGTTTTGATTGTGACCGCGCCTGCCAATTCGTCCTTTTCGATGCGTGCCACCGCCTGTTGAGCCACGCCGAGTTTGCCAGCCAGTTGCTTGGCGGTCATCCCGAGCGCGTCGCGTATGGCGCGAATCCACCCTTTCGGGGGTTGGGAGACACTGCGCAATGGAGCGAGGCGCTGTAGAGAAACCTCCAGTTGTTCGCGGACGAGTTGCTTCTTGTTCATATAACGGTCCTCCTTCAAAAACAGGGAATTAGATTCCTATTCTGCATTATTACAACATATTCATTGTTAAAAAGTCAATACCGCACAATGTTTATATTGTTCAGTTCATGGCCTTGCACAACTAATGTGTTGTACATGATAATCGAGGCTTTCAATTTGCCCCACAATTCCAAGACCGAGTTGGGGCAGTGGTTGGGAGACGGAGAGTTGCGGGAGGATGTTGCGGGTGGCGGGAAATGGGAGACGGCAAGGGTTAATGGAGCGGCAGCGGGAGCGGGTATTGGTGGGGTAGCGTGTAACGCTCGGCGCGAGGGGTGGCGTAGCCGAACCCTCTCGACGCCGTGGTTCGGCAGTCTGCCATGCTCGCTGCAAAGTCAGTCCTGCTTGTTGTGGATGACCACCGCCGTGTCGTTGTGAAGATCCATTTTCGTCTCCGTCTCGTTCAGCAGGTTCAAGGGTAGAGCCCATTCGACCACGGAATAATCAGACTCATACCGTGCATAGAGAAGGTGTTTCCCTCCAGGAACGACGAATGAATATGTCCCGTCATCGGGACCGTCAATGCGTTGGACCCTCACATTGCGGTACTGTTGACCGTTGAGGAGAGCCAAGTTGCTGATGACTACGCCTTGCCCATATGCCTTCAGGAAAAGAACGACGAGGATCAGAACCGACGCCATGGCCACGAGGCACCCCGAACCTTGCGGTGATGTCTTTGGACCACCGGACACACGTGCGGCTCGTTGAGGTGTCCTGGATCTCGCTCTGCTCCCGTCGTTGCACTCCAACCATGTAATGAGTTCAGGACTCGTGTCGGCATTGGCTAGTGTAGTGTCTCACAAACGACTGCGGGAATTGGGGTCACGTCTTCAAACTCGATATTTCATTTTTAACCTGATTCATTTGTGGCTGGAGTTTGAGCTGGGGTCAGCCAACCGCCGCTTCATCAGCCGAATTGCGCGGCTACGGCCGGAGGTTTCATTTCCACAACCTGGGCCAGTTCCGGATAGGTCAATCCCCCATGCCGGTGCGCCAGCATCAGTAACGGAAATCAACCCAGGATTTGTTTATTTCCGGGTTACAGCAACCGGAACATACAAGTCGAAACCCAACGATTCCCGCTCTTCCTCTCGCAGACGGGTTTCCGGCCAGCGTGGAACGTCGGGCACGGTGAATCCGGCCCCCACGTCAAGGTCGTCCCCGATCTTATCGAAAAAAGTAGTCTGGCCGGTCTTCTTCTCCTGCGTCCGCGCACCCACCCACGCCAGAGCTGGCGAGATCGCCTGCATCAATCGAGCCCGATGCCATCCCAATCCATCCAGCGCTCCACTGCGGATCAACCCTTCCAATAGGCGACGATGAACCTGTCCGGGATCCATCCGGCAAATGAAATCCGGAAAGTCAGAAAAACCTCCGCCCGGCGGCCGGGCCGCGATAATCGCCCGCGCCGCAGTCTCCCCCACCTGCCGGATCCCGGCCAGCCCATATCGAATCCCCGCAGCCTCGGGTCGACAAGCTCCTTCACTCCGATTCACATCCGGCCCCATAATCCGGATCCCGAGCCGAGCCGCCTCCCGGACTAACGCCGTAATTTTGTCGGGCTGACTATGCTCGCTGGTCATCAGGGCCGCCAAGTAAGCTTGGGGATGATGCTGGATCATCCAGGCGGTCCGGTAAGACAGATGGGCGTAGGCCACGCTATGCGCCTTGTTGAAACCAAAACCGGCGAAACGGGATAGGGAATCAAATATCCGGGCCGCACCGGCGGACGGCAGATGATGGGTCCGGCGACATCCGGCAATAAATCGCTCGCGTTGATGCTCGATCGCGTTTGAATCCCTGTTTTCCAACGCCCGGCGCAGGAGATCACCGTCCGCCAGGGTTAGGCCGGCCAATCGATGCGCCGCCAGCATAATCTGCTCCTGGAAAATCCAGACTCCCAGCGTATCCCGCAGGATCGGTTCAAGCAAAGGATGGTCATAATGCACCGGAACCCGGCCGGTTTTACGCGCCAGGTATTCCTCCCGGAGGGGCAGAGGACCCGGCCGGTAAAGAGCGATCACGACCGCCAACTCGTCAAGGCTCGCGATGCCGGCCTGGCCCAGTAAGGCGCGCATCCCCTCGCTTTCAAGTTGAAAAACACCCGTAGTCTCACCGCGGCTGATTCGCGCAAAAGTCGCCGCATCCTCGGGAGGCGGAAAATCGCCAACCCCCGGGGCTGCGCCCGAGCGCTCCACCGCTTCCGCCGCGTCATGCAAAACGGTCAGGGTTTTCAATCCCAGCAAATCGATTTTCATCAGGCCCAGCGCCTTCAGGGAATCCATCGCGTATTGGGTGATCACCTGCCCGTCCCGATCGCGCATGAGGGGCACGCGATCGGTCAGGGGCCCAGCCGCGATCGTCAATCCGGAAGCATGGATTCCGGCATTGCGATGCAGCCCCTCCAGATCCCGGGAATAATCGAAGATCCGGCGTCCCGCCCCGTCATTAAAGACCTGGCGGAAGTCCGACTGGGTATCCCACATCCGGGACAGGGTCATCCCCGACTCGTCGGGCTCGGGAATCCGGTGGATCAAGCGTTCGACTTCGGCGGATGTAATTTCCAGAACCCGGGCCGCATCCCGCATCGCGGCATGGGCGCCGAAAGTATTGAAGGTGATAATCTGCGCCACGCGGTCGGCGCCGTACCGGCGCCGCACCCATTCGAGCACCTCGCCCCGCCGCCGATGGCATAAATCGATATCGAAATCCGGCGGCACCACCCGCTCGGGATTCAGAAAGCGCTCGAATAATAATCCATATCGGAGCGGATCGATATCGGTAATCCCCAGCAAATAGGCCACGAGGCTTCCCACCCCCGAACCGCGTCCGGGTCCTACCGGAACGCCCCGGGCGCGGGCGCCGCCCACCACGTCGGCCACCACCAGGAAATAATTCAGGAAATGGGTTTTCTCGATGATCGCCAATTCATGCCGGCACCGCGCCACGATTGCTCGTTCGCGCTCATTCCGGGGCTGTTCGGGATCGGACACCCCCAGCCGCGCGGTCATACCCGCCCGGCAAGAGTCCCAAAGAACAGTGCGGGGATCCCGGTCGACCGGCAGTGGAAAATGCGCAAATTCAAGGCGGCCCAAGCCGGGATCGAATTCACAACGTCCGGCGATCTCCGCCGCCTGGCGCAACAGACCCTCTCCCTCAGGGAATCGGGCGGCCATCGCCGCGGCATCTTTGAAATCGTATTCGGGGGTCAGCAGGCGCGGTCGATGGGGATCGTTCAGAATCCGATGATGATGGAGACACATCATCAAATCCTGGGCGGGCGCCTGGCGTCGGTCGAGATAATGCACGTCCTGAGTGATAACCCGCGGCACCCCACTCCGGGCGGACAGTGTTTCCATCGCCGTGCGCAGGCGTCGCTCTTGGGGGATCCCGTGGTCCTGAACCATCAGATAGAGCCTATCCGGTCCAAAAATATCCCGGCGCTGTTTCACGACCCGCAACGCGCCTTCAAGATCTCCGTTCAACAGCAAACGGGCCAGGGCTCCGCCGGGTTGGCCGATGAGCGCGATCACACCCTTGGAATGGGCGGCTGCCATCCGATCATCCGTGTGGGGCGCCCCTTCGTGAACCGCCAGATGGGCGGATGAAACCCAGCGGACCAGATTGTGATACCCGGGCGTTGTTTCCGCCAGCAGGACCACCCGATCCTCTCCGACCGCCGGAGACGAAGTCCCGGACGCCAAGTCCGAAAGCGGCCAGTTTAATTCGCAACCGATGATGGGCTTGATTCCGCGCGCTTCGGCCGCCCGGTAAAATTCGATCGCTCCGTGAAGCGCATCGGTGTCGGTCAATGCCACTGCCGGCATTTCAGCCGAAACGGCGGCATCGATAAGATCAGGGATCCGACAACAGCCCTGGAGGAGGCTGTAATGGGAATGAACTTGGAGATGAACAAAGGCCGGCGAACGGGTTGGTGGCACCTGCGACCCTCCTCGCCTGATAAATTACAGGGTCAGAGCCATCGCCACTTCGGGACAGGTGAAGGGCGAATCGTATTTGGAACAATTGATGCACCCCATGTAGAGCTTGTGCATCAAGGTTTCCTTCGGAACTTCCCGGAATCCCAGCTTGCGAAAAAAGTCCGGAGTGAAGGTCAACACGATGATTTGAGCCGGCGCCAGCACGCGAATTCGGTCGATCGCCGCCTGAACCAGCTTTCGACCTATTCCCCGTTTCTGGAGATCCGAGCGAATGGCCACCGACTTGATTTCGACCGTCGGATGCAGAGAGCGACCGATTTCCGGTAGGATCGACCAGGAAACGGTCCCCACCACCTGGCCATCAAGTCCCGCCACCAGGAACCGGTCGGTATTCTGGACGATATCACTGACCGGCCTCGCCAGAAGTTCCTCAGGATGCTCTTTGATCAGGTTGAAAATCGCCTCCGCATCTGTGAAAGCGGCATTGCGGACCACCACTCGTTCGTGTCGATTGCTCATACGAAATACTTTATAAAAAAAAGAGGGCCGATTGCAAGAACGGTCTGGTTTTTCAGAATTTCAACTGGTCAGCCAACGGGTTCCCCAAGGGATTGGCCCGGGAGGACTCCAAGGCTTTGCGCACGACGTCCTTGGTATCAGAGGAAAAATCACTTTTTAATATCCACCGCAAAAAACCGGGGTCATTTCGGACCAGATTTTTCAGGGATTCGCCCTTTTTCTTGCCGAAATTGATCACCACTTCGCCGTTTTCCAGACTGGCAATTGCTTTTTGTTTGCTGATGAACCTATCTTGCTCGATGGCTTCCCTTGTGGTAAGTACAAACTGTTTCTCGACCAAATGCAGCTTCATCTCGCTCTCCTCAAATTTGTAAACGTCCAAAATGTTGAGAACAAGGTTCATCACTTGCCTGCCCGATTGTTGCATGGTCATGATCTGTTTCTCATATCCGAAGGATCCTGGAACATTCAGTATGGTATTGAGCGGGTTTTTCAAATCGTGAACAATCATGGATGTCATACCTTGTTTGAACTCGTCAAGCTGCTTCAATTTTTCGTTTTGAACAAGTATTTCATCTTTTTGGCTTACCACTTCGGCAGTTTTTTCTTTTACAATACGCTCCAGTAATCTCTGTTTTCTTTCAAAGGAAATGCTCCTCCAACGATATGCTCCATAGAAACTTCCCAGGATACTTATTATTGCCAGGCAAACGAACCACCATGTTTTCCACCAAGGTGGCCTTATCTCAAATGAATAGCAAAACTCTTTGCTCCAATAGCCCAAGCTGTTCATGGCTTTTACATGAAAAATATATTTTCCTGCACTGAGATTACCATATGATGCCTCGCATTTTGAAGTTGGGGTGCACCAGTTGGCATCAAGACCCTCCAATTTGTATTGATACTTGATTTTCTGGCTTTGTTTCTGCGAAATGCCAATGTAGTTAAAAGTCAAAAAATTGTTGTTGTGTTCCAAACTTAGTCCCAGTGGATAACCATACCATTTGCAGGTGCTGTCAAAATGCAGGTGCCCAACTTTGACTCCATTGCCCAGTACAATGCTTGAATCCTTGCTTTTTTCGAGGCTCAGCCAAGGAACGTTCTCATTGAAAATATCTAGACCGATCATCTGTACAGTGGGTGGAAGTGTATCTGCTAAATCGTTTTTTGGATGATAAACAGTCAACTTGTTGTTGGCCCCAATCCAAATGTTGCGTGCTTTGTCCTGAAATAGTGCCCTGCGGTTGCAGCCTAATCCAAGAAAGCCATCATCGTATCCAAAATTCTCAAAAAGGATGTTCTGTTTCTTCGGTTCATCTATTTCATCTAGAGGGAGTGACTTGGTTTGTTTTTTTCTGATCTGTTCGATTTTTTGATTTGACAATTTGCTCAAACCATAGCGTGTGCCCATCCATAGGTTCCCATCCGCATCGAACAACAACGAAAGGATCCTGTTGCTGACCAAGCCATCTTTTTCTGATAAGTTCTCGAAACGGTTTCCATCGAACATGGATACACCTCCAAAGGTCCCGAACCAAAGGTTCCCAAATTTGTCCTGCGATATCCCCGAAACATTCTTATTGGCAAGGCCTTCTTTTTCGGAGTAATTGACAAAAGTTTTTCCATCAAATTTTGAAGCCCCTCCGCCATAAGTGCCAAACCATAAATTTCCGTCTCGGTCCTGTGTGGCGCAGATAACCAGATTTCCACAAAGGCCTTGCTCGGTCGTGTAGCGGGTATATTTTTTGCCATCGAACCTTGAAACTCCTCCGCCTTCGGTACAGAACCAGAGATTTCCTGCTTTGTCCATATAAATGCACGAAACACTGTTGGAACCCAATCCGTCTTTTTCTGAATATTGAACAAAAGATCTGCCGTCGAATTTTGTCACCCCTGCATCTATGCTTCCCAACCAAAGATTTCCTTGTCTATCTTGAATAATGGACAAAATAAAGTTACTCGGTAAGCCCTCTTTAAGGCCATACCGGGCAAACGATTTCCCATCGAACCTGTTCAAGCCTTCTCCCATAGTGCCAAGCCAGATGGTACCTTTTGGATCCTGAAAAATTGACATGACGTCATTTTTGCTCAAGCCATCTTTTTCGGTATAAAAGGTGAACAAATCGCCATTGTATCTTGCTACCCCTCCTCCTTCGGTGCCAAACCACATGGTCCCATTTCTATCCTGTAATGCACAGGCCACGGCATTGCTGCACAGCCCTTCGTTTTCGGTGAAACGGGTAAACGAATCGCCGTTGAATTGCACCACCCCTCCACCGTTGGTCGAGAACCACATTGCACCGCCTTTGTCTTGATATATGGAAACCACCCCTTTTTCGGCCCCCACTTCTTTTTGATCATATATGAAAAAGGAGTTGCCATCGAACCTCGTAATGCTCCCATCCGAACCGCCAAACCACATATCCCCCCTATTATCTTCGAAAACACTGATGGTTTTGTCAGTCCCAAGCCCATCTTTTTGGGAATAATGAAAAAAGTCCTTCCCGTCAAACCGGTAAACTCCATCGCCAAACACCGAAAACCAAATATGGCCTTTTTTGTCCTCTTTCATGGAGAGAACATCCTGGTATATGACTTCTTTCTTTCGGAGATATTGGGTAAAACTTTTTCCGTCGAATTTCGAGATGCTTCCACCAACAGTCCCGAACCAGATATTTCCTTTGCTATCCAGCATCATACAAATTACACGGTTGTTTGGCAGGCCTTCCTTTTCAGTGAAACGTGTCCAATACTTCCCATCATATCTTGTGGCACCGCCCCCATAAGTGGCGAACCAGATGTTTTCTTTGGAGTCTTGCAAGAGGTTGAAAATGTTGTTGTCACCCAGGCCTTCCTTGTCGGTGAAGGTTGTAAAGTACTTGCCGTCGTAAAGTATCGCCCCACCTCCATAGGTGCCAATCCACATATTCCCAAGCTTATCTTGTATCACACTTTTGACAACCGAATGTCTCAAACCCTGCAACTTGCCGAACGACGAAAAATTCTGTGGATCATTGTCTTTGATGTAGGCATCTTTGGCCAATACCCGCTCAGGGATATGGGTCCTGAACGGATGTTCCTTTACGGGCATGACTTTCGGCAATAAGTACACATCGGTGCCGGTTGTTTTTCCTTGTGGACAGATTGCAAAAGCCTTTTTCGGTATTCCGGCCGTATGAACATTGGTATTTGTGGCTACAATACTTGGAATTCCGGCCTTGATGTTTACAGGATTGCTGATTGTGGTGTCCTTAGGTTCTGGGAAGCTTTTTTGTTTCCCTGACAATGAACTTCTGGATGGAGTCGTGGAAATGGAATCAGGAGGCCTGTTCCTATCTTGTTTCTTCGAGCAAGAAAAGAAGGTCAGCAAGCACAAAATGACACAGCAAGTCCTGATGTTCATCATAGTCTTTGTGTTGCGCCCTTTCAATGGATTTCCATCAAAAAGACGATAAAAGGTGCGTGATCAGACTGAGGGAAACTAAATCCAAGGGGATCATTGGCGTTGTCAAGACTTTTTTGAGAATACCTGCTTGTTAGCCAAACCCGATCGAAAACCGGAACAAATGTATGGAAATCATACCCTCTTCTCCAAACTACCTGCAAATGGACCACGAATCCCAGGGTAGTTTATTTCTAGCGTGAAATCCAATTTGACCAGTGATACCCATGAGAATTGTCAATGTTAATGTACTGAAACATTAAAAGTAATGCTTTGGTCATATTGCGAACATTGAATCAAGACAGTTCTTCATGCGTAGTCTTGAGGTTATTAATTGAATTACATTTTGGCAAACCGTTGCTTAGCTTTAGTGATTCTTCTAATAGCTCTGCTCTTCTTGGTTCGAGTTCGAACCTTTTTGGTGTCGAATTGGATCAACTGTTCCCCGCCCATGAAAATAGTTCTTGGT
>Ga0118677_10007557_pt1 | contig 17881 bp, 18 predicted proteins | sample AliMusrvi5mmetaG_FD_86154 | JGI IMG/M metagenome (GOLD analysis project Ga0118677, IMG submission 86154) | reverse complement strand
GAAGGGGAGGAAGATCATGAAGCCGATCTCGAAGGCGGTCTTCAGCTCACTGATCAGGAAGGCCGGCAGCAGGCACTCCATGGGGACGTCGGCCTTCGTCTTGGGCGCCGGGGCCTTAGCAATCCCGAGGAAGAGGGATAGATCCTTCTTCCGGGTATAACGCAGCATGAAGACCTTCAATGGGGCGGCGGTGCGACCCAGGGCCTGTTCGGTGGTCAGTTCACTCAGCTGGGCGTTCAGTTTCTTCAGCTGCAGACGGGCCACCTTCTCATCCAGATGCTTCGGCAGAACATACACGCCGACCGGATATTTGCCCGGATTGCAGAACAGTTCGATCTGGGCGATGGTCTGATTGGCGAACGAGGAGGACATGACGTAACTCGGATGGCCGGTGCCGCAGCCCAGATTAACGAGACGACCTTTGGCGAGCAGGATGATGCGTTTTCCGTCAGGGAATATGATGTGATCGACCTGCGGTTTGATTTCTTCCCACTGGTATTTTTCGAGAGCGGCAACTTCGATTTCGTTGTCAAAATGGCCGATATTGCAGACAATCGCCTGATCCTTCATTTTGATCATATGGTCGTGGGTTATGACGTGATAGTTGCCGGTGCAGGTGACAAAAATGTCAGCCTTGTCAGCGGCGTATTCCATGGTTACGACGCGATATCCTTCCATTGCCGCCTGCAGGGCGCAGATCGGATCAACTTCAGTTACCCACACCTGTGCGGAAAGTGCGCGCATTGCCTGAGCAGAACCTTTGCCCACGTCGCCATACCCGCAGATCAGGGCGACCTTGCCGGCGATCATGACGTCGGTGGCGCGCTTGATGCCGTCAACCAGAGATTCGCGGCAGCCGTAGAGGTTGTCGAACTTGGACTTGGTGACCGAATCATTGACGTTGATGGCAGGGAATTTCAGATTGCCCCGCTCATGCATCTGGTACAGACGGTGGACACCGGTAGTGGTTTCCTCGGTGACACCCTTGATCTGTTCCAGACGGGTTGAATACCAGGTAGGATCGACGGCCAGTTTGGCCTTGATGGCTGCGAACAGGATCGTTTCCTCTTCCGAACCGGGAGCAGCCAGTACGGACAGATCCGTTTCAGCCTTGGCACCCAGATGCAGCAGCAGGGTCGCATCGCCGCCGTCGTCGAGAATCATGTTCGAGAAGCCGCCATCACTCCATTCAAAGATGCGATGGGTATAATCCCAATACTGCTCCAGCGTTTCGCCCTTGACGGCAAAAACCGGCACTCCACCGGCAGCGATAGCCGCTGCGGCGTGATCCTGCGTCGAGAAGATGTTGCACGAAGCCCAGCGAACCTGTGCACCCAGTGCGGTCAGTGTTTCTATCAGCACGGCGGTCTGGATGGTCATATGGAGTGAGCCGGTGATGCGGGCCCCTTTCAGCGGCTGTGCGGCGGCAAACTCATCGCGGATCGCCATCAGGCCCGGCATTTCGGTTTCGGCAATCCTGATTTCTTTACGGCCCCAATCAGCCAGCTTCAAATCTGCAATGACAAAATCTTGTGACATGTTCATTCTCCTTTTGTGATAGTTCGGTTCGACAATCGGTACCAAACGGTTTTTTCGTAAAAGTTTATTGTAATTGATTTATATGACAGATTGAACACACAAGATCAAGCCGAAGTTGCGGGAACATCCGAAAACCTTAGCTTTTTAGGACCCAGCGGGTACGCAGCCGGGCAAGCTCCCGGCCATCGGCGGCGTTTTCGATGCGGTGGATAAAACAGCAGGGCAATTCGGGGGAGCGCATGATCCTGGATCTGATGACATCGCCGTACAGCGCTTCGGCGCGGAAACCGATTTCAAGGGAGGCCAGCCGGAAATCCCGATCAACCTCATCCGGTATCGTTTCCAGCGCCCAGGCACCGTAGACGGTGTTATTGACATGCCGGTTACTATCAAGATCACCCCGCAGTACCGGCAGCACCAGTTCATGTTCGGGCACTTCCAGAGTCGGCAGCGTACTGAAATCATCATCAATGGCCCGCCGTGGGATCAGCGTGAACTCCGGCAGCACCTCGTCCAGCCGGACCGGCCGCCGCGACTTCATGTGGAGCACTGCCCAGGACGTCGTTGCCCTGCCGATAACCGACCCGTCTCCGGTGCACAACTCAAAATCCCTGACCGTAAAGAACGGGATTCGCGAAGCGGGCCAGGTCCGTATGGTGATCACATCGCCGCCGCGCAGGTAGCGCTCCATCGTCAGATGAACCCGCGAAAGCACCCAGGTACAGCCGTTCTTGCGCAGGGCAGCAACGGAAACATTCATCAGCGCGGCATGTTCGACACCCGCCGTCTGCATAAAGTTGAGCAGTGCCACATGTCGGACAAAACCATACTGGTCGGTCTCATGGTACTGGATGACAAATTTCCGTTCGTGCAGCGGCGGGGTTGCTCCCGGCAACGTCAGCTCAGACACCGGCATACTTCTCCCGCAGCGCCACTTTGTTGATCTTCCCGACGCTGGTTTTATCGATGGCGTCAACAAAGCGGACTTTCAGCAGCACCACCTGCTTGTTGACCAATCCCTTGTCGGCATACTCCTTGACATGGTGGCTGATATCCTTTTCCGTGAGTTTGCCGTCCGGGCGGGGGACCACCAGCGCCAGCGGGCGTTCACCCCACTTTTCGTCAGGAGTGCCGATCACCGCCACCTCGGCAACACCGTGGTTATGGGCGATGATATCCTCCAACTCCAGGGATGACACCCATTCACCGGCCACTTTAATGACATCCTTGCTCCGGTCGGTAATACGTACAAAACCGAGTTCATCCTGCACCGCCACATCTCCGGTATGCAGCCATCCCCCTTCCCACAGCCGCTCCGACGCCTTATGATCCTTCAGATACCCCTGGGTCAACCAGGGAGCCCGTGCCACGATTTCGCCGGTGCTTGCATTGTCGCACGCCTGCTTCCGCATCGAACCGTCAACAATTTTCAGGTCAACAAGCGGCAGTGGCCGGCCGGTCTTGCAGCGGATTACCGCCTGCTCTTCCGGTAACAGCTCCAGCATTTCCGGAGTCAGATGGGCCAGCGTCAGGATCGGGCAGGTTTCGGACATGCCGTAGCCGGTGAAGATATCGATGCCGCGCTTCATCGCATCAAGGCAGAGAGTACGGGACATGGCCGCCCCGCCGATGATCAGTTTCCACCCGGACAGGTCAATGCGCTGGGCATGGGGATGCTTGAGCAACATGTGGAGTATCGTCGGAACACAGTGAGAAAAGGTCACCTTCTCTTTTTCCACCAGCTCCAGCAGCAGGTCCGGAACATAGCGCCCCGGATAGACCTGTTTGACACCGAGCATCGTGGCCACATACGGCACTCCCCAGGCATGCACATGAAACATCGGCGTGATCGGCATATACACATCCTGGCGATGGAAGCGCCCATGCCCCAACGCGGAACCGAGCACGCTCAACAGACCCATCGTATGCAGCACCAGCTGGCGGTGGCTGAAATAGACCCCTTTCGGCATGCCGGTTGTTCCGGTCGAGTAAAATGTCGTGGCGCGGGTGTTTTCATCAAAATCGGGAAAATCGAATTCAGAAGAGGCCGCCGCCAGCAACGCCTCATATTCGCCGCAAAAGGGGATCGTCGTTACCGGTTGAACCGGTTCGTCATTCAACAGCACAAAGCCCTGAACGGTATCAACGCGCCCGCGGATCTGTTCCAGAATCGGCAGAAACTCGGAATTGACGAGCAGGAAATCATCCTCGGCATGGTCGATGGTGTACAGAATCTGCTCCGGCGAAAGACGGACATTGATGGTATGCAGTACTGCGCCGATCATCGGCACGGCGAAGAAGCACTCCAGATAGCGGTGAGAATCCCAATCCATGACGGCGACGGTATCCCCCGCTTTCACGCCAAGCGCTGTCAGGGCGTTGGCAAGCTGCGCAACCCTTTTGTGCAGCTCACGATAGGTATACCGGAGCGAACCGCGATACACGATTTCCTGATCCGGGGCGCTGACCACCGGACAGAAGAGCATATTTTTGATCAGTAGCTGATAGTCAAATGCGGACGGGGTGCGGTAAACGGTGTGGTCTGACACAGCGGCGTGTCTCCTTGCATGAAAAAAGATGGTTGTAGTCCTGGTTTATCACACGGATTTTCACGGGAAGCATCGCGGCAATTACCGCATACAAGCGCGTCAGAAAACTCTCCGAAACGCACACAGTAATCTGCAAAGGCATTGTTGTCAATCGGGACCGGATTGATGCCAATAAATTACGAAAGTTGACGATTTTTCCGAAAAATGTAATTTTGTTGTACTCCGCCAACACGATCAGGCAGCACCAGTTGACGAATCCACCCGTTCTGAATTTGAAAACTCCACAATTATTATGGCAAAAAAGGGGGACGTTATGGAGACAACTTCCACAAGAGCATACATAGCGGTCGGGATTGTTATGCAGATTATGTGCGCCTGTTCAAACGAAACGCCTCAGAAAGCTGAAATTTTCAAGCCTTCTGTGGCGGCACGACAGGAGGCAGGAAAATTCTCAGGCGAAACGCTGTTTAAACAATTCTGTTCCAACTGTCATCCTGACGGTGGCAATGCTTCCGATCCTGAAAGGACGCTTCATGGCGGGGCCTTGCGCAAGCACCATATCAACAAACCGGAAGATATCATCAACATCATGCGCAACCCTCTGTCCCGCATGATCCGATTTGATAAAACGACCCTGCCGGACAGAGATGCCCGTGCAATAGCCGAGTATATTCTTGAGGCTTATCAGTAATCCTGCCGGCACCATCGACATCGGACCGTTGATCAACAACTTCTCCCTGCTTTACCGGCAAAAAAAGGGGCTAAAATCAATTAGCCCCCGGTGCCGCATCTGCAATAATTCATCACTCTACCGAAACATCAGTTATGTTCCGTCAGGATTCGATAGTTACTAAACTCATCCGTTAATTTGTCATTGAGCCGCTTAAGCTCATCATTCGTATAAACGTCAGTTCCTTTTCTGATTTCTGTCTGCAGCTTGCTGATTCTCTGCTGTATTGAATCCACGTTATCGGGGCAGGCCGCTGCAACCAGCAAACACTGGTCTTTCTGGGCCGTCACATTTGCCGTATTACCCATAGTTCCCATCTCTCCGGAAATGGAAGGCGTGGCATTAATCAAAAAAGCAGCCGCCAGGGTCGGAATTAAAATGGCTATTCTTTTCATGGCAAATCTCCTTTGTTTTTTTTACTTCTTATACGACTATTCTACTCAACAATAAAATAAAGTAAACACCTATTTCGACGTGCCGACTCAAGCGCATATTTCCGCACTACGGATAACAGCGTTCTCACCGGGGCAATTACCACCCCCAGTGAGAATACATTTTTAAGATGGCCATGATTCTCCCCCTGATTGGTGACTTTGCTTGCTTTCCGACCTGATCGAACTACCCGGCTGACATACTCCAAAAGCCTTATTAAAGGAGTATCCCGAAACGAGCTATTCTGTAAAAAACCACTCGTATTTGATTAAGAGAAAGGACTATAATGGTAGGGAATATCAAATACAGATGACCGTATATCAGGACAGTATGATAAAAACCGAATCTAATTAGTGCATCTTTGAACGGGCAAAGGAGACCATTATGAAAGCCATGGACAGACGGGACTTTTTAAAACTGGCAGGGATCGGCGGAGTTGTTTTTGTTTCGGGACTTGGTCATCTGGCCGTTGCGACGGAAAAGAAAAGTACGTTGGAGGATTTCTTTTTTGTGCAGCTGTCCGATACTCATTGGGGCTTTGAAGGTCCCAAAGCTAACCCTGACGCCCGGGGAACGCTGCAAAAAGCGGTCGCCGCAGTGAACGGCCTGAAAAGACAGCCCGACTTCATTGTGTTCACCGGAGATCTGACCCATACAACCGAAAACCCCCAGGAGCGGCGGAAACGGATGGGCGAATTCAAGGACATCATCAGTCAGCTTAAGGTCCGGAACATCAGATTCATGCCGGGTGAACACGACGCTTCGCTGGATAACGGTGCCGCCTTCCAGGAATATTTCGGCAAAACCCATTACACCTTCCTCCACAAAGGGGTGCATTTTATCGTCCTCGACAACGTATCCGATCCGACAGCAAGCGTGGGGGAGACGCAATTGACCTGGCTGGGTGAAGAATTGAAGGGGATCCGAAAAGATGAACGGATTATTGTGCTGACTCATCGTCCTCTGTTTGACCTGTACCCGCAATGGGACTGGGCGACCCGAGATGCCGCAAAAGTCATCGACCTGCTCACCCCATACGACAATGTTACGGTATTCTACGGCCATATCCACCAGGAGCACCACCACACCACCGGGAATATTCTTCATCATGCCGCAAAATCACTTATCTTCCCGCTCCCCGCACCCGGATCCGCTCCCAAACGGGCACCAATCCCCTGGGACAGTGCTGCGCCGTATAAAGGGCTTGGCTTCCGCAGTGTGGCAACCGCCCAGACAAAACCGGGCTATGCAATTATGGAATACCCGGTCATTAAGGACATGCTATGAAAACAAAATCAATACGTGTATTTCTAGTGGGGACTATACTTCTTGCTCAGATTATCGGCACCGGGTGTCCTCCGACACACGCTGGACAACCCGATATTGTTGTCAAGATGACTGCAAAGAAATTCGAGTATTCTCCCAGCGAGATAGTTCTCAAAAAAGGTGTTCCGGTTGTTTTGGAGATAACCGCACTGGACAGGCTTCACGGTTTCAGTTGTCCCGACCTGGGCATTCGGGCGGACCTCCAGCAGGGAAAAGTTACCAGGGTACCGGTCGTACCGCAGAAAACCGGCAGTTTTGCCTTTCGCTGCGATATTTTTTGCGGGGATGGCCATGAAGACATGTCCGGCACGATTATCGTGAAAGAGTAACCATAGCGTCCGGAATTAATTGAACTGGATCAGCTATGGGAAGCGTGTCTCAACATTCATATCAAAACAAGACATAATCTCACAATGAGACGGTTACCACTTGAGATCGTCCCAAGGCTGGATCTATGAAAATGTCTGAGTACCGCACAACCTACTTATCAAGTGCATGTTTTCAGATTTGGCTGAGAACATCATGTTTATTGGCAATGTTTTTGCTCTGCATAGTCAATTAACGTAGCCTCGATTATTAATCGGGAAAATGGAGCATATCCGGAGCATGGTCCACTTAGCTGAACATACTGCGAAACGTTCCTTGCGTCGGATGATTGCCGCAACATTGACGGTGGTCTATCTTGTCATCGCATTGAGTCCGCTTGCGCCGTTTGCCATGTACTCAAAAGTGGTTGCTCATGCGGTTACCGGCGAGTGTTCCGGTGATTGTGACATCTGTGGCTGTTCGAAAGAAAGCAGAGCAAATCATACCTGTTGCTGTGCAAAGAAAAAGCAGATGCACGCACACGATGACCAACTTTCCACGCGTGAGCGCGTTATAAATAAAGCCGCACCGGTTGCAGACAATGTTCAGCCGACACCACCGACAGTTGCAATGAAGGAGTGTTGTGCAAAGAGCAGGCATCACCAGGATGATGGCAAAATCCATAAAGACCAAAACTCCAATGAACGTTCAAAGAATGAAATCGTATTCAAATGTGGCTGCCCCTGCGGCAAAGGCAAAATACTCGCCCTGGCACATGCCGGTTCATCAGAACTACTGCCCTATATATACTCGGAAAGGATAGGATTCACCCACGAAGACACTCGCTACACCACCACCTCACAACGCATGGCATCCCGCCATGCCGACCCACCCGATCCTCCCCCAAAACTCCTGTTTTACTCCTGATATTTACATGCAGCACCCGTGAGTAGTGGCCGGTAAAGACTCAGTCGGCGATTATACGCGTCATTGTATTAAGTGAATGAGGTCTTTCTTATGACCATCGTGAACTCCGACTTGTTGCCACAAACTCACAGAGAGCTGATACCAGACAAAAGGCACTCAATCTGCAGATAATTATGCCGGAATTGAGTCAAACAGAAATGAGGATCGTCATTCCAATGTCCCCACTTGACGTACTTGATACCGCGTTAAAAGCCGGTTCACTTCTGGCCTATCCGGCGGCGTTTGCCGGCGGGCTGCTGGCGAGCCTGACTCCCTGCACATATCCTCTGATACCGGTAACTGTTGCGTTTATCGGCAACCGCAGCACCGCCACCAGAGCACAGGGCCTATTGCTCAGCCTTGCATATGCAGCCGGAATTGCGGCGATTTATGCCATACTGGGAGGTGTTGCCGCATTAAGTGGCCGTTTGTTCGGGCTTGTGTCCTCACATCCCTTAACCAACGCCGCTGCTGGAGGTGGGCTACTGCTTATGGCGTTCTCGATGATTGACGTCATATCATTGCCGCTTCCGCAATTTTTATCCGGCTTTCAAAGTAAAAGAAAAAACAGTCTGGTTGGCTCATTTTCCTTCGGGCTCTGCTCGGGGTTGGTGGCCAGTCCCTGCACTACGCCGGTTATGGGTTCGTTGCTGCTGTACGTTGCGGCACGCCACAATATCCTGTACGGAATGTCGCTCCTGTTCGTTTTCGCCTGCGGCATGAGTGCTCTATTAGTATGCATCGGCTCTGTGGCCGGTTTTGCCGCACGCTTGCCAAAATCCGGCCCCTGGCTTGCCTTTGTTAAACTTGGGCTGGCCGCATTAATGGCCGGGTCCGGACTGTATTACATCTATCAGGCGGTTGTTTCGCTTTTATAAGGAGTATCCGATGACCATTTATTCAATTGCACGCTTTGTACTGGCAGGGGCTATTCTGGGCATATGCGTTATTGCATCGGCATTCGCCGAGCAGCAGACAAATGAGAAGGAACAATGCCCCGAAGTAGTACTCAAAAGTCCTGCCGGTGACATTATTCGCGTACCCGAATTTAAAGGACAAAAACCGATCCTGATGGTCTTCTGGGCTTCCTGGTGTACGGACTGCCGGGATGAAATCCCCCTTCTCAGCAGGATCAACGCAGGGAAATTCAAGGTAATTGCGATTAATGAAGGGGAGAGCGCCTGGAAAACCAGACGCTATGTTTCAATGAACAAAATTGATTACCCGGTAGCGCTTGACCCCGATGGCGCCGTTGCAAAAGCGTTCCGGGTACCGGGGGTACCGGCCAGCGTCATCATTGGGAAATCTGGCCATATCGTGTATCGCGGCACAGGCGTGCCGGAACGCATCGATTCATATGCAGAAAAGTAGCAGAGAAATACCAATTTACTTAATTTCACCCTACAAATCAAAACATGGAGAACATAATGAAACTAGTAATAAACAGTGTAAAGACCCTTAGCCTGGCAGCAACATTAGCACTTATCTCGTCAGCTGAGGCCGGGGCATGCGCAAGCTGCGGCTGTACGTTGAATACTGATTGGCAAAGCCTCGATTATTCCTACAAACCGGGCCTTAAGCTGGATATCCGGTACGACTATCTCAACCAGAATCAGCTGCGCAGCGGCACGGGAAAAATATCTTCAGCGGCCGCCAGCCAGATCAATACGAGCGCCGGCCCACAGGAAGTCGAGAAATTTACCGAGAACAACTACATAACACTGGGTTTTGATTACAGTACCAATATGGATTGGGGACTGAATCTTCAGGTACCCTACGTCATCCGAAGCCACAGCACCCTTGGCACGGCATCGGACGGAACGACCCCGGGAGATGGCGGCGGTCAGTACAGTTCTCACACGTCAAGTCTTGGCGATATGAAAGTGATCGGCCGATATCAGGGTTTCACCAAAAATCATAACCTTGGTGCACTGTTAGGCTTCAAGCTGGCTACCGGCAGCAATACGGAATACGGTAGCTCATCTGATGCGGGTGCCCCCGGCCCCGTTCGTATTGACCCGGGGTTGCAACCGGGCACCGGCACCACCGATATAATAGTCGGTGCATATTATAACGACGCCATAACCAAAGACTGGGGATATTTCGGTCAGGTGATGTATCAAACCGCTTTGTACTCGACCGACAGCTACCGGCCGGGCAACAGCCTGAACGCCAGTCTGGGGATTCGTTATGCCGGGTTTGACATCATAATTCCTCAGCTGCAACTCAATATTCGCGATGTCCAACGCGATTCGGGAGAAAGGGCAGACAAGGTCAGCACCGGTGGAACATTATTGTATATCAGTCCGGGACTGGTTGCGGCGCTCAGTGACCAGGTTTCCATGTACGCATTCGTCCAGGTGCCGATTTACCAGAATGTTAATGGCGTGCAGCTTGCGGCGCAATTCATACCTTCTGTCGGAGTTCGCTATTCATTCTGAGTAGATGTTGCTTCCCTCTGAAAACCGTTTTCGTTTTCAGAGGGAAGCAATGTTTCGGGGGTGCCAGAAGATGAGGTTTGACGTTTACTTGATATACATGAGATGTTTATACGACTTAAGCTATGGGTAAAAAACTACGATAACAGCAGAAATCTTTTTGAATCAAGACTGTCTCGTACACACAATAATAGATCCTAACGTCGCTTCAAAAACGAGACGGCATATAACACCATGGCAACAAGCACTACAGTTGCGCCAGTCGCAGTCCCCCAATAAAACGACAGCACCAGTCCTGCAATTCCAGAAATCAGTGAAAAGCTGAATGCAATTAACACATATTGGCGGCTGTTCAAGGCAAGGTTGCGGGATGTTGCCGCCGGAATGATAAGAAGCGAATTTACTACCAGCAGACCGACCCACGGGATACTTACAGCAACGACAAGTGCCACGATACAGGCAAACAGGGCTTCCATTGCCCAGATGTTTATGCCGCGGCTTTGTGCCAGACTTCTGTTGAGAAACGTCAGCATGAAGCGGTTGAAATACATGATCCAGAATCCACCGACCAGCAGAAGCACCACAGCCAATCGACCGAGTTCAGATGTAGTAATCGTCAGAAGATCGCCAATCAAAAAACTGGAATATTTGGCGAAGCCCCCGCCACGTGAAAGTAGCACCACGCCAAGAGCAACCGCAAAAGCCATTACAAGCCCAATAAGAGTGTCCGCCGAAACTTTGCTGTAGCGACGCAGAACTGTTACCGCAAGGGCCAGCAGAACGCAGAATCCCATCATGGACCACGTTGGATCGGACAGGCCTAAAATGGCTCCAACCGCGATCCCCGTCAGCGTTGCGTGGCCGATGGCTTCCGAAAAAAAAGCCATCTGATTGCTTATGACAAGTGTCCCTATAAGCGCGAATAGCGGAGATACCAGTATTATCGCAAGCAATGCGTTCTGCATGAACGGGAAATGTGCCCATTCAAAAGGAAGAGTATCAATCAGGCAATACCACCAGTTCATGGCTGATCACCGATATTGACCGGGCAGAGTGCCGCGGTTGAGCCAGGAAGATCATTACGGAACTGCATATCAAGACCAAAAGCAGAGCGAACCTCTGGATGTTGCAGTACCTCTGCAGGTGTACCTTCATGTGCCAATGATTGGTTATTTATGAACACCATCCGGTCAGCAATGGCTGCAGCAGCATTCAAGTCATGCGAAACCAGCAGGATGGAAAGATCCATGAATCTGCGCAGCCCGGAGACAATTTCATAAAATTGCGCAGTTCCGGCGTGATCAAGTCCTGCCAGCGGTTCATCAAGCAGCAATAACTCCGGAACCGGTTTCAGCGCCAATGCCAGCAGTACGCGCTGGAGTTGACCACAAGAGAGGTTGCCAAGCCGCCGCTCTATTAGTTCTTCAGCGCCAACGCAGGCAAGGGCTTCTCGTGCTCCGTCACGCACACGCTTCGGGTACCAGAGCCATATGGGCCAACTGGTCCCTGCAGAAGCGAACAGATCCAAGACAGTAAGGGGCGCTGACTTATCGATCTCAATACGTTGCGGTACATAGCCAATTCGCGGACGCTGGCGTTGAGTCGGGTTGTGTGCCGACATAAAAGTCAATTGACCTGTGTGTGGAAGCTCTCCCATGATAGCCCGCAACAGGGTGGTCTTCCCGGCACCGTTGGGGCCAATAATAGCTGTCAGTTCTCCGCAGTGGATATGGAGGTTGACCTGCTCCAGGGCATTATACGAACCGAGCCGAACGCCAATGTTGGTGAGACGGGTGCAGCAGGCACGTCCGTTATGGGTATCCGGATTGATCTTCGTCATAGCTGTTATTTCAACGCTTTCTGCAATTCGCCAAGATTATTTCGCATGGTTTTAATGTATGCATCATCTTTCATTTGCCCCGTCACAGCCGGATCGAGCAAGTACAGCCTGGCGCCGGTATCACGGGCAATCGTCTGAGCTGCCTTGGCTGGATATTGGGGTTCAGCAAACAGCGCTTTTACTTTGGCCTTTCTGACCAGCGAGATGGTTTCGGCCAACTCCTTGGCATTCGGTTCTGAGCCCGGCTCGCGCTCGATTACAGCAGCGATGTTCAGGCCAAACTCCTTGGCAAAGTAGGGAAACGCCTCATGAAACGTTATAATATCCCGGGTCTTTAGTCCTTGTAGTCCTTTGTGCATGTCTGAGCGTAGTTTTTCCAGTTTGGTCACATAGGCCGCGGCATTACGGCTATATTCCTTTGCATGCAATGGATCGGCAAGAGCCAGCTGAGAAGCGATATTCTGAATCTGCTTGATGTGCAGTGAAACGCTGACCCAGACATGGGGGTTATTGCCCTCTGCTCCCTTGATCAGTTCGATGCCATTACTGGCGGTAACTATTTTAACTTTTGGCAGCTGTTTAACCACTTTGTCGAGAAAAGATTCCATTCCCGCACCGTTGACGACAAAAATATCAGTATTTGAAAGTTGCTTCATGTCGTCAGTTGTTATGCTGTAGTCGTGCAGGCAGCCGGACATCGGCTTGGTAAGATTGCGCAACTCGATGCCGGGGACTCCTTTTGTTATGTTAAGAGCTGCGATGTACATCGGGTAAAATGATGTCGTGATATGGACCGGATTTGAAGCCGCTTGGGCGCCTTGAATTCCCGGCAAAATCGAAATGGCAAAAATTATTGAAGCAACAAACCTCTGGATTATTCTTGGATATGTCTGCATGATTTACTCCTTTGCAATTCAATCCTCTGTGTTGCAATAAATGCTATGTTATAATATAACATCTGTCAAGGAGTATGAGGAATATGACTAAACCACTTCACATAAACCAGGCTAACGAACATAACCATGCTGACTGCGTTACTGGCGCGCTGCTGAGTGCAGAGAACGTTTGTGCTGAAAAAGGGGTCAAACTCACCGATCTTCGCCGCCGCGTTCTTGAATTGGTTTGGGAAAGTCATCGACCGGTTGGCGCGTACAACATACTTGAAGCATTGATGAAGGAGCAGCGGGCAGCTCCGCCGACAGTGTACCGTGCCTTGAACTTTCTTCAGGAACAGGGGTTGGTGCACCGGCTTGCCTCAATTAATGCGTATGTCGGTTGTGTCAACCCGCAAACATCTCATACAGGCCAATTTCTGATATGTGGCACGTGCCAGGAATCCACCGAGATTCTGAACGACAAGGTAACCAATGTCTTGCGGGAATCTGCTGAGAATGCCGGCTTTGATGTTCAGCAGCAGACGATAGAGATTATCGGGACATGCAACAGATGTCGGCAATAGAAGCCATTATTGTAAAAACACTTCCTTAACATAGCTCATACGCAAAAAACATTTGTAACATACTTCTATTATCCATTGTGTTATCACACTCAATGGCAATGGAATCCCCAAAACACGATGAATTGCGGGATTTTTTCGGCAAGCCAGAACGGTCAGTCTTCCGACTCTCTCCCGACGGCAAAACAGTCGGCTTTATCCCCGGGTGAACAAAAATGAATCCGACCAGATGGTCGAAGCCTTGCGGAAGCGCGGTGTCGATGTTCAGTACATGGTGAAAGATAACGAGGGGCATGGTTTTCACAACGAAGAGAATCAGTTTGATTTTTACGGTGCCATGGAGGCATTTTTCAGAAAGCACCTTTAAGCAAATCAGCAAACAGTGGAACCGATAAATATGCAAAAATCTATGACATCAGTTTTCCCGGCCATAAAGTGGGGAACATTCATTGAGCTGCTGTTCGTAATCGGCTCGCTATGCGTATTTTTCTTCGGCAGCAAAAACCCTGTGGTAACGAGCTTTGCCACCGTATTTTCCGGTATTGTTCTGGAAGCGCTGCCTTTTATGCTTCTTGGTGCCCTGGCAGGTGGCATTATAGAGGTTGCGGGGGACAGTCCGGACGCTCCGAGTGTTGCACCCGTACAGACTGAACTACGGAAAAATATCGAACCAGCACCACTACATGTCACAATTCTTGACCTGATCAAAAAGCCACAACAGTTCCAGGGTAAAATGATAACAACTGAAGGAATGGCTATCCGACTAGACACCTACAGCAATGATGTGGTATTCATTTTAACTAACATCGTCCTTCCCTCTGAAAACTGTATTTTCAGAGGGAAGGACCTTGGAGTCGATCCAGTAGCTGGTATTGCCTCAATATGAAGTGCACCCAGAAGTGATAGACATGTGCCAATTACTGGATATTCCAGCCGCTCCTTTTCACGAGTTCCGGTGATTCCCCTTTGGTAAGTTGGACGACATAACAGCCCTGCGATACGAAGCGCTGGCCAGTGCCAAAGCTGATACGGCCATAAAGCGGATACCCCTGGTCCATCATCACACCGGCTATATCCAGCAGGTTGTCGCGATAGTAATTACCCCTCATATCTGCCAGTATCAGAAACAACTGATTCATTAATGATCCGGTCATGCTTGCCATCTCTTCTTTATCGTCACCGAGCGGCGTGTCCGCTTGCCGCAAAGTTTTCTTCTGATCATTCCGTACCGGCTGTTTTCCCATTCCCACTGGAGCGATATACGGGGAGAATGAAAAAGGGTAGGTAATGTAGGTACTCGCGCGGAGCGAATCGGGCAACGCCCAGAGATTCTTTCCGAGATAGCGACCGGAAACGAAAACCATTTTCGGGCGGGTGGTGCGGTTGGGCAGCCGTTCCAAGACTGGCAATACGGCAGCATCGAGCCACACAATAAGGACGGCAGGCTTTTCCTTGGCAAGTGCCTTTTTCAGGAACTCACTGTCCATTTTTTTCCCGTGCGGTACCGTCACCGTTACCACATTTTTTCGGCCTAACTCCTTCCACGTGTGCAGAAAACCCTCTGAGAGAGCTTTTGCCTCAGGTGAGGACTCCACAAACTGGACAATTTTCTGCCCTTTGAGCTGATCTTCAATGCTATTCAGATAGCGGGCAGCACTTTCACCTTCCTGGTAGTATCCTCTGGTTAAGTACAATGTGTACCAGCCAGCATTCGCTATTTCCGGCAAATCCGTATTGGGGAAGAGACAAGGAATCCCAAAATCTTCACAGAATCGGTGCACCGGTTTCCATGGGCCGCTGACCACGCCTCCCACAAGGGCAAATACCGGATCTTTGCGATTGTACTCTTCCAACTGGCTGCGCCAGGTGGCTGGAGCCCCTTTCAGCTCCCACACTGACACAGATATTGATTTTGCGGCCAGATCCCTTCCGAGCATAATTTCCGCCATTAGGCGGGACTTGGAATTTCCAATATTGGCTCTTACCTGACTATTCTGCATCTTAACGGAGCCATTGAACGCTGATATCATTGCATTACGTTTTTCAGGACTCACCCCATCCGAAACAACCGTCGCAAATCGAATTGTTTTCTCACCGACACCCGGAGAAAATTGCACCGACAGCGTCTTGAGATAGGCAACAAGGAGTCTGGCATCCTTGTCCTCAAGTCGATACCGCGGCATACCGGGACCCAGCATCCGGCCAGTTGGATCGAAGCCGCTTCGAAGCGCCGTAATCAGAGAATCCTCGACATATGCAGGACGCAGAGGCGCTACCGCCTTTTCGTCGCTTTGCGGTATTCCCTTGTAACTCAGTGCACGAGGCTTAAAAAGGTTTTCGCTATTTATAGGCGGGGTATAGACCCCCTCATCAACCGAGCCGAGGCCACTCCGTAAATGGCAACTTACACAGGCATATGTGGTACCGGGAGTCGCCTGACCGTCAGCAGCAACTGCTCGCAGCGGTTCTCCCGAAGGCAGGATGCCTTCCCGGTACATCTTTTCCCCCAGACGGTGTGTCTCATTTGGGGAGGAAGAAATCGGGGACAATTCTGCACAGGTGAGTGCCGGAACGTATAGCGCCAGCAACGCAAGAGTACAGACAACTGCAAATATCATCCGCCGTGTATAACTGCTAATTCCGGGTATCGTCATTTATTCACCCTTGCCGTAATCAAGTATTAGATATCAAACAGATATGCGCCACGGAATACCGGTTTGCCATTTTTTTCAAATGTCAGCCGAACTTCCCAATCACCCGGCATGACAAGCTGGACCGGCAGGAGATAGACACCTTTTTTTGACAGGGAAAAGGCTTTGTCGCCGGTGCTGTGGGCTCCCCGCATCGACGGCATGTCCGCGTCCCCCTTGACGACGTACGAAGTATCCCGTTTGCCGTCACGGCTGTAAATTTCCACTCTCATGATGGCGGCACCAAGCTTGGGCTGCCGGTCAAAACCATAGGTAAAATAATGATCCGCATCAAGAGAAACCTTCTCACCCGGTTTCGGCAGTGTTTTATAGACGACCTTGGTTTCAGGCGCGGAAGCGGCAAAAACCGGGGGGCAAACCAATACCGCCATACTGCAGAAAAATAATGCTGCCAACAGAACTCTTACCATAAGACTATCCTCCTTGCGACACAGTACGTCGCTCTCAATGGGTTTCACTGTGCATTTCCTGCTGCACCTTTCTGCTTTCTGCTTCCTGTTCCTTTACCTCTTTGATGGCAGCGTCAATTGCTGTATCAAATGAGCAGACAGTGCCACCATTCCCGGCCACAAATTTACGGGCATCCTCACTTTTCGCAAACGCCCATTTGGGCACCGTCGTCATGACTCCCCGCTTGGACCCGCCAATTACCCAGGTAGCGGCATTAACGTCCAAAAGCTGCTTTGTCGTAAAATCAGCAACCTTGAGTGAGCTGACCTTTTTCCCCTTGTTATGGTACAATTCCGTGGCTGCGCAATTAATGCTGCAGACCGCCACGACAGTGCCATCAGCGTAGGTAATCAGCATCCGGCTGTAGTTGAACACCTCTCGATCCATGCCGCAATGATGGCACGACCGAGCTTTCGCTACGTCGTCAAATGATGACGCACCTGCTATCGCCGAGCACCAGAAGCAGAAACCACAGACCAGCAACAATATGAATTTGTACATACCCCCTCCACACATTTGATTATCAAGCCTCATAGGCCTTGCCGTCACGCATCTCGATTCGCCTGCCACCAAGTCTGGCGAGTTCGGGATTATGGGTAACCATGACAATGGTAAGCCCGGTATTTTTGTTCAGATCCTGCAGAACTTCGCCTATTTCCCCCGACCGTTTGGTGTCAAGGTTTCCGGTCGGTTCATCGGCCAGAAGAATGTCCGGCCGGTTGACCAGCGCCCGGGCAATCGCGGTCCGCTGCATTTCGCCGCCGGAAATCTGGCCGGGCAGATGGTTCATCCGGTGCTCCATGCCGAGCATTTTCAGCAGCCGTTCACTCTCTCCTTCAGTACCGGATTTATTGTAAAACGCAAGCGGCAGCTCCACATTTTCACGAACGGTCAGGGTCGGCACAAGGTAAAAGTTCTGAAAAATGTAACCAAATATTTCCCGGCGAATCCGTGTCAGCGCTTTTTCGTTCAGCACGGTGCCACCGCCGAAAATACTCTTGCCGACCAGGCCCAGCTCCCCGGACGTCGGGTTTTCCAGGCAGCCAAGCAGATTTATCAGGGTCGTCTTTCCTGATCCCGAAGGCCCCGTAAACGAGACAAATTCTCCCCGGCGAATCGTCAGCGACACTCCGTCAAG
>Ga0118677_10007556_pt1 | contig 17883 bp, 16 predicted proteins | sample AliMusrvi5mmetaG_FD_86154 | JGI IMG/M metagenome (GOLD analysis project Ga0118677, IMG submission 86154) | reverse complement strand
AGAATATCAAAATGTAGCTAGCCTATATTACAAAGGCCAGCCAAATTTTTCTGATCTATTAAATCGGATTAGTCAGCATCTAAAGGTTTTGTAGGTAAATCCATTTTGGAGCAACGAAGTGTTAGATGGTTGCTCCAAAAATCCTGTGGTTTTGAAAACCAAAGACCGAGCTAGCACTCCCTTTAAATCCACGAATTTGCTTACACATTTGCTTACACACCGACACTGACCACCCGCAGAGCCCCTGTTTATAAGGGTCTACCTTGGATGTCTGCTCTCATAATCCTTTGGTCCCAGGTTCAAGTCCTGGTGGGCCCACCAATGAAATCAACGACTTAGGGAGAAATTCCTAAGTCGTTTTTCTTTCTGTGCTACTAGGTGTGTAAGCAATCTCCACACATCTTCCAGCGCAACTCCAATAAACATATGGGTCTCTAGTTGGAGCAATGAACTGCTTGTAGGTTGTGGGTAATCAACATTGCAAGTACTTGTGACTTCGGATGAGAGCAATCCCAAATGAACATCCATATAAACCTATCGACACTTTTTATTTTGATTCACCAATGAATTGAAGGTGCGCACCAGATTGATGAATACTGCACTCTTATCGATGAATGCCGCACTAAATGAATGCAAATGGACTCGCTAGTGGTGCAAGCACATGTAAGTATCAACCCTAATAAAAATATTTAATGGAGATTGATAGTGAGTAACCCTGTAGTTCAACTTTCATTGGATTCAATACATAAATCATTCGCCAGCAAAGGCGGACCAGTTCCCGTTCTTAACGGACTCACATTTGACGTGATGGAGCAGGATTTTCTGAGCATCATTGGGCCTAGTGGCTGCGGAAAGTCGACGATCTTCAATATCATCGCCGGCCTGCTTGAGACTGATAGCGGCAATATGATCTATCGAGGCAACAAAATTCAAAGCCTAAGAGGTAAGGTGGGCTACATGATGCAAAAGGACCTACTGTTCCCATGGCGCACAGTTCTCGAGAACGTCATGCTTGGATTACGGGTGCGCGGCGAGGATGATGCCAATGGAGTGGAAAAGGCAAGAGACTATCTCAATACTTTTGGCTTATCTGGATTTGAAAAAGCTTACCCTCAGACCCTATCAGGCGGCATGCGACAGCGCGTTGCACTCATTCGTACCCTTCTAATGGATCCGGACATACTCTTGTTAGATGAGCCATTTTCAGCTTTAGATTACCAAACCAGACTGTACCTTGAGAGCGTTTTGTTAGATGCCGTAGCAAAGTTTAAAAAAACAGTCATTCTGGTCACTCACGATATTGATGAAGCTGTTGCTCTATCTAAACGGGTAGTTGCTCTAAGTGGAAGACCTACCGTAGTAAAAAATGTACATCATATTGATATTGAGCGATCCTCCCCGATAGAGGCTAGATCGCATAAAAATTTCGGCGAATATTTTCATCTTCTCTGTTCAGAGTTGGATATCCAAACTAGAAAGGATGAAGTGGTATGAATCAAGAGAAGCGATCCATAAGTGAAATGCTGGACACCGGTTTTGGAAAGTCCCTTATCCAAATTTTATCGGTTGTGATTTTTTTTGCCATATGGCAAACATTGGCGGAGTTTGGGCTCATCTCAGAGTTTTTAATTGGCACTCCATTTGGTATTTGGAAGCGGTTTATCGCAAGTGTGATGGATTACTCAATCTTTATTGATACGGGATACACGCTCTGGGAAGCTTTATTAGGTTTTGTCATTGGCACCCTTGTTGGGACAAGTATTGGGTTACTACTGTGGTACTCAAAATGGGTGTCACAAATTGTTGAGCCATTCATTGTTGCTATCAATAGCGTTCCTAAAATTGCTTTGGCTCCCATTATTTTGCTTTGGTTTGGTACGGGCTTGGGCGCTAAGGTTGTTTTAGTCGTTTCTATGACGGCCATTATTGCCTTGATCGCAGCTCATCAAGCAACGAAAGAGGCCGATAAGGATTTGCAATCACTGCTTTACTCAATGGGTGCAAATAGGAAACAAATATTTCGTCAAGTCGTTGTTCCCTCGTCAATGCCGGCAATTGTTTCCAATTTTCGTATCAATGTAGGTTTTGGATTAGTTGGCGCTGTTGTAGGTGAATTTATTTCATCTAAAGCTGGTTTGGGGCACATGATTTATAACGCATCAAGCTTGTATGAGCTCAATTCAGTATGGGTTGGATTATTCATGCTCATGATCGTCGGTTTCTTTTTGTATCACGGTATTGATGCCTTGGAGCGCCTCTTATTCCCATGGCGCGATGATGCAGGACGTACACAAATTCGGATGTAATTTTTTTAATAATCTCACGGAGGTTTTTCATGAAATCGATTTATAGAAAGCTACAAGTAACGGTTGCGGCGTTAGCCATTGCCGGCGCGTCGTTTAGCGCAACTGCTGAAGTAAAAACAGTCACTATTTCTCAGGCGTTTCAGTCGATGTTGTATTTACCCCTTTATGTCGCAATTGATAAAGGTTTCTTTAAAGACCAAGGCTTGAGTGTGATTAAAGAAACTGCTGGATCTCCCACTGCAGCTTTATCTTCAGTGCTTTCAGGAAGTTCACAGTTTTCAATTCATGGCCCTGAATGGACTGCCATTGCCGCTTCAAAAGGCGCCAATGTTGGCGTTATTAGTAATGCAGTTAACGGCGCAGCTGTATGGATTGCAACAGCTCCTGATGTCAAATTTACGAGCATTAAGGATATCAAGGGTCAAAAAGTAGTGACTGGTTTAATGCCAACGACAAGTACATCCTTATTCCTTAAGTTGCTTAAAGAAAATGGTATGAGTGAAAAAGATGTCGACACGATCCAAGTTCCTCTTGGTACTGAGCCAGCAGCCTTATTGGGCGGCCAAGCTAAAGTAGCAGTCTTATACGAGCCAGGTCTTGATCAGGTAGCGATTAAGGGAATGAAGGTTGTTTTGGGCTTCCCGAAAACTTATGGTGCTTACGCTTTCTCATCCATTACTGCAATGAAGACTGTTGACCCTGTTTCTGCTCAGAGAATGGTGAACGGCATGGAAGTTGCGCTTCGTTTTATGGCTAAAGATCCTAAGGGCGCTATTGAGGTTGCTAAGAAGGAATTTCCAACACTTGATCCACAAGTGGTTGAAAATGCGGTAACTCGTATGATGAGTGAAAACGTTTTTCCAAAGAACGTTCAAATTACTCCTGCAGCACTCAAAATTTCAATGGATACACAAATTGCTTTGGGCAACCTAAAAGAGCAGCCTGTATTTGAAAATTTTATTAACGAAACCTATATTCAAAACGCTTTAAAACTAAAGTAATCTCGATTATTAATCTACTTGGGGCGTATTTTTACGCCCCATTTCTTTGACTTAACTAAAAAATATGAAAAACACAATTGGACTAACTGAGGCTTGTAACTTAATTTCTGCTAATCGACTGAAGCCCATGGATTTATTGCAGACATCTTTTGATAAGGCAAATGAGGTAGAGCCAGTTCTCAAAGCCTTTGTCTCAAGGGCTACATTAGAGTCAATGGCAAAGCAGATAAAACCTGGCCCACTCTCAGGAATTCCAATTGCTGTAAAAGATATTATCAATACGGTTGATCTTCCAACGACTAATGGGTCACCAATCTATAAAGATAAGACCCCCGCTGAAGATGCAGCTATTGTTCAAAAAATTCGTAGTCTTGGCGGAGTAATTTTTGGTAAATCAGTTACTACTGAATTTGCATGGCGTAATCCAGGTCCAACGACAAACCCTGTTAATGCAGAACACACGCCCGGTGGATCCTCTAGCGGGTCGGCTGCATCAGTTGGCGCGGGGATAGTGCCATTAGGTCTAGGCTCTCAAACGCAAGGCTCAATTATTAGGCCGGCAGCATATTGTGGGGTAGTGGGGTATAAGGCAAGCTATGGTGCGGTTTCCAAGTCTGGAGCTCACGCCTTATCTTATTCACTGGATCACATTGGATTTTTCACACGGTCAGTTGATGATATGGCGTTTGCTTTTAACAATTTAAAAAATAGCGATTCGTCTGACCCAGAGTTAATTGTTATTGCTGACTTGGTATTTGGCGTTAACAGGGAATTGCCGATGTTAGATAAGCCGAAGATTGCTTTGCTGGCGACGCCGCTAGACCATATGATGTCTGATGACCAAAAGCAGGCTTTGCATTTAGCCGCGCAGAGACTCGAGGAGTCCGGTGCTATTGTTCAAAAACTATCTTTGCCACAAGAGTATTGGGATGCGATTCAGGCGATGAATCTCATTATGGAGGCAGAGGCCGCAGAAATTCATGCGGATCATTCTCAGCATGTGAATGATTTACTTAGCATTCATATTCAAGAGTTGGTGGCCAGGGGTCTAAAACATAGTGCGCCTGCTTATATCGCTGCAAAGTTTCTGCAGAAAAAGCTCCGCACATCTATCGGTGCTTATTTTGATGAATTTGATGCATTCTTAATGGCTCCTGCAAGTGGGGAAGCTCCGAAGAGCTTAGCCTCTACTGGTGATCCGATTTTCTGTGCCCTTTGGAGCTTTTTAGGAATACCTTCCATTACTATTCCTGCTGGCAAGTCAAAGAATGGATTGCCACTAGGTATACAGCTCATTGGGAACTACCGAGGTGACGCTAAATTACTCAGTGTTGCAAAATTTTCTGAGTTTGCTCTGGCATAAAAATAATTTTGCACACCCTAACTCGTGAAGTTCTGCTTTTTCTTTTTGGGGTGATGTATGTCAATAATTGATATCGCTTGGTTGATGTTGGGTGGGACTGTATCTGGATTCTTGGCTGGATTGCTAGGAATCGGGGGTGGAATGATTTTAGTTCCACTGATGATTTTAATATTTGGTCATTTAGGATTTAATCAAAATGTTCTGATGCATATGGCAATTGCAACAGGTATGGCCAGCGTTTTGTTTACCACTTCCTCGGCTGTGATGGCTCACCAGAAATACGGCAATATTAATTGGAAGCTGGTTAGCGCCCTATCCCCCGGGCTTGTGTTAGGGGCATTAATAGGTGGCAGCAAATTTTTTGATGTCATTAATGGGGCTTGGCTATCGCTGGGTTTTGCTATTTTTATCATCTACTCATCTAGCCAAATGATTTTTAATAAAGCCCCTCATGCTGCACGAGCTCTGCCTGGAGCCTTTGGGCTCTTTGCTTTTGGCGTGTTGACGGGTGTGATCGCGAGTCTATTAGGTGCGGGCGGCGCCTTTATTACAGTCCCATTTATGATTTGGTGCAATATCAAACCCCATAATGCAATGGCAAATTCATCAGGCTTGGGTTTTCCAATCGCTGCATCATCCACGTTGGGGTATATCTATGGGGGCTGGGGAAATTTATCTCTGCCGGAGTACTCACTTGGCTATGTGTATGTACCCGCATTGCTGTGTATTGTTATTACGAGTGTCCTTGCTGCGCCTCTAGGAGCAAAAGTGGTTAGCAACATAGAAGTTCCAAAATTAAAGCGTATTTTTGGATTCACTCTTTTGTTTGTTGCTTTATTTATGTTGAATGAAAGCAGAAAAGCTTTTGGGTTTTAAACCGGTTTAATTGCTAGATCATAAAATAGTGCGGAGCAACGAGGTGTTAGACGGTTGCTCCAAAAATCCTGTTGTTTTCAAAACCAAAGAGTGAGCTAGTGTTTCTTGTGCTCTGTTTAAATTAGTCGCACAAATACTCACACACCGATATTAAGGAGACGTAAGCTCTTGAAATCCTAGTGGTTTTATTTGGATATCTGCTCTCATAATCCTTTGGTCGCTGGTTCGAGTCCAGCTGGGCCCACCAATGAAATCAATGACTTAGCGTGAGAACGCTAGGTCATTTTTTATTAATGTGTAGTCGGTGTGTAGCAAATATCACCGCTAGAGCTCAATAAATATATAGCTCTAGCTTGGAGTAATGAACTACTTGTTATCCATGGCGTATAAGTACTCAAGAACTGCTATCGGCCAGAAGGAGATATTCAAATACCTACCTTTGGAATGTTTGAAAAGTGGTACCAAGCGAGGCTGGGAAGTTTTTAGGATGCTGGTGGCGATTCATTTATTCATTTGCCTTCTTAGCTATTCCGTAGGGTTACTCATTTAGTTGCCAAAATCAAGCACGCTAATGTACATAAGCAATAAATCTCTAATTTGGTGCGTATTCAGAGGAAGCCCTTGATAAAAATAGTTTAAAAAGGAGCTTGCTCGAAAAGGGCCAAAATTTGAAGTCATTCCATTAAATTTAAAATAAGTGTAATACAAAAACCGTAAATTAATTTAACTAGACTGCTTTTGAATAATAGGGATATATGAAAAAACAGCAATATTTGATTGCCGCAGCTATTTGCCTATTGTCTTCGCTAACCTACGGACAAAACTTCAATGGATTTCAAATCTTTGGGGATAGCAATACCGATGACGGAAGATCTCGTTACATTCCAGAAGGGCCAGGAGTACCTCTATCAGTTCGCGGAGTATTGACAACTCCTGGGGGGGTAATGTGGGCTGATGCTTTAGGGGCAAAATATGGGCTGAATATTAGCACCTCCGCTATTGGGGGAACAAATTATGCTTCTGCCGGCGCGGTAGTCTCTTATACCGACCCAAGCTATCCTGGGGTATGGTCTGCAACTGATCAAGTTAGCGCATACCTTAGTTCAGTAAATGGAAAGGCCGATCCAAACAACCTTTATACCGTTTATATTGGAATTAATGATTTAAAACCGAATACTACGGCTCCTCATGGCAATATTGTTGTTCCCCAAAATCAAGCTGCCATTTCTCAATTGGCTCAACAAACCGCTGGCTTGGTACAAAATCTTGCTAATGCTGGCGCTAGATATATCGTCGTTCCAAATGTCCTAGTAGCACCAGAAACTCCAGCAACATTTGCAGCCTCTGGATGGCCTGGAAGCTGGGATGCAACCTACCAAACCTGGGCAGACTCTGTTCACTATTACAACCAATCTGTTTGGAATGGCATTGCTGCACGTGGAATAAATTTTATTCCTGCCGATCTGACGAGTGTGTTTGGTTATGTGCTGTTAAATCCTGCGCAATTTGGAATAACACAAACCAGCATTATGAATCCAGCCTGCCCAATTTGGGTTGGAAACTGTACGGCGGCTATGATGACAGCTTTCTCAAGCGCCAATGCAGGTCAAACACACTATTTCTCGGATTCACCATTTGTAGGCAACAATAGTGGTGCAGGTCATCCATCGGCAGCCCTACAACAAATTGAAGCCGATTACGTCTATGGCTTGTTGGTAGCTCCTGGTCAAGTATCGATGATTGCCAACCAAGCCAATATTAATCAAATTATGATGAATGACTCCTACCTCAATCAAGTAGGCTTTAGCTTTAGAGGAAATGCCCCTAAGACATTAGGAGCTTGGGCCTTGGGAAATGCCCAACAATTGAATATTTCTGGCTCACCCACCAGCTCCAATAGCACTCCCTATAACGGCTCGGCAGGCATGGACTTTCAGGTCAGTGAAAATTTATTGCTAGGGGGATTTGCAGGATACGGCCAATCCACTGTCAACTACAGCACCAATGCCTCTGGGGGAAACTTCACGCAATCAGGCACTACCTTTGGGGTTTATAGCGGATACAGAAATAATTCAATCTGGCTGAATGGTGTTTTGGGTTATACGTGGCTTAATAACAATGTTAATCGAGTCACACCCGCCGGCATTACTTCTTTCACAAACAACTCTTCAGCAAACGGCTACAACACCACCATTGCCATACAGACTGGCTACGATTTTGAAATGGGCAAATTTACACATGGTCCCTTGATCGGTTATTCATCCGTAAAAACTTCAATAAATGGTATTGCAGAGTCTGGGAATTACAACAGCCTGCAGTTCGCAAGTCAAAATATTAACGCGCAGGTGGGTTCTGCGGGCTATCAAATAAATGCCAAATTTGGAGGCTGGTTGCCATTTGCTAAGGCGGTTTATAACAGTCAACTGGCCAATATGGATCGCAATATAACGACTACCTTAACCACCATTTCTGCCCCAAGCTATATCATGCCAGCTGTGGCCTATGGAACAAACTGGACAAACCTCACCATTGGTCTTGGATATCAAATTGATCCTAAAACAGTTATTAGAGCCAGCTATACCCAGCAAATTTCACAGCAAAATATAAGTAGCTACAACACCGCAATTAATCTAACGTCACATTTTTAAAAGTATTTTTGATATCTAAGCTAAAGTCAGATTTATCCAAGCTCAGCACCATGGAACGATTGTTCCAAAATTCCTTTGGTTTCGAAAACCAAAGAGTGAGAGATCACTTCCTTTAAATCCCTGAATTTGCTTACACATTTACTTACACACCGACACTGACCACCCGCAGACCCCCTGTTTATAAGGGTCTACCTTGGGCTTCTGCTCTCATAATCCTTTGGTCCCAGGTTCAAGTCCTGGTGGGCCCACCAATGAAAACAACGACTTAGGGAGAAATTCCTAAGTCGTTTTTCTGCAAATCATCCATTGCGCCCAATAGATATATAGACCTTCCAGTGTAGTAATAAGCTAAACACAAAAGACAAAGCCTTAAATTGGTTTGGAGACCATTTCTAACTTAGAATTGAGTATCGGCATAAAGAGTGAACGAGGTTAAATATGGCTTCAGGATTTAAGGGTAAAAGCAAGAATGTTTCCTTGGAAGAGCTTGTAGCTAAGGTTCCCAACGGCGCCTCTTTAGCCTTGGGTGGTAGTTTCTTGCATCGCGGTCCTTTTGCATTTGTAAGGGAGCTCATTCGCCAGAAAAAAACTCAGCTTGAAATTATGAAGCAGTCTCCTGGTTACGATATCGATATTTTGTGTAGAGCAGGAATTGTAAAAAAGGTAAGGGCTGGTATTGTCGCAATGGAAGGTAACTTTGGTTTAGCGCCTTCTTATAGAAAAGCAATTGAGTCAAAAGCAGTAGAGCTAGAGGAACATGCTTGTGCAACATTGACGGCAGGCTTGAGGGCGGCAGCCTATGGAGTTCCATTCCAACCCTGTGGCGGTTTACAAGGTAGTGATATTCCCGATATTAATGGCTGGAAGAGAATAGATGATCCTTACAGTCAAGGTGAGCCAGTTTGGGTGATACCAGCCATTTCTCCTGATATAGCAATTATTCACGCTAATGAAGTTGATCGGCATGGGAATGTCCGTGTCTATGGCACCTCGCATTGGGATCGAATCATGAGTCGCTCCTCAAAAACAGTATTAGTTACAGCAGAGAAATTGGTGGAAGACCATATATTTACAGATCAACCCGAGATGACATTGATTCCATACTTTATGGTTGAAGCTTTTTCAATTGTTCCTCAGGGAGCATGGCCAGGTTCTTGTTGGCCTGACTATGAAATCGATTATCCGGCAGTGGAGGAATATATGAGTTCCTTGAGTCAAGAAGTTTTGGATGCACATTTGAAAGCCGCATCCAAAAAGTTGGAGTTAATCAATGCCTAATCCATGGTCCCCATTCTCGTATATCGTAACCAATCTAGCCAGATTTATTCGGCCTAATGAAATCACTTTTAGCGGAGTAAATTCAAGTATGCCGATGCTGGCCTGTTTAATGGCTAAGCGTGCTTATGATTGGGATTATATTTATATCAATGTGGCTGGAGGCGTGGATCCAGAGCCCTCATCTATTCCATTATCTAGTTCAGATCCGGTATTGGCTGAAAACACTGCGTCAATTTTTGATAACGAAGATTTTTATGATCTCTGTACCAGAGGACGTATGGACCTTACTTTTTTGGGGGCCGCACAAATTGATGGCGATGGGTCTGCCAATAATTCTGTCATTGGTGATTGGCATAACCCAAAAGTGCGCTTACCTGGAGGTGGTGGTGGAGCGGTAATGTTGCCAACTGCTAGGCGAGCTTGTACTTGGCGTACTGAGCACTCGAAGAGAACATTGGTTGATAAGTTAGATTTCCGAACCTCTTGGGGAGGATTTCATGGGGTAGTGACCCCCATTGCGGTATTTATAAAGCGTGATGGACGTTTAGCCCTAGAGAGTTGGCATCCTGAGTCGAGCCTAGAAGAGGTCAAAGAAAGAACAGGGTTTACGTTTGATGCTTCACAAGCAAAACCAACGGATTATCCTACAACTACAGAAATTGAAGCCTTGCGATCACTTGATCCGCATGGTCACTTTGAGCGTGATGCCGCTGTGAGCATCCGTATTGCAGCACACGCAGCTCCATAACCATTATCAATATTGACGACTACTATTCCTGAAGAGCAGCTACTTAAGGCCGCATTGAGGGCAGTGCGCCCACCTTCAGCAGCACCATAGCCCACTGAAGTAGGGATGGCAATAATAGCGCTGTTCACTAAACCACCTAAAACAGTAGGCAGTGCGCCATCCATTCCTGCGGCTACTATAATGATAGGGAATTTAGCGAGCTCATCAAGACGTTCGAGGAGCCGCCATAAGCCGGCTACCCCAATATCATGGATTAATTCAGAGCGATGACCAAAAAAAGCTAAGGTTCGAGCAGCTTCTATAGCAACTGCCGCATCACTGGTTCCTGCGCTAATAATGGCAATATTCTTCTCAGTAGATAGAGGGTGGGGCTTAGAAAAAAATCCAGTATTAGAGATGGGATCAAAATCAATTTTATTCTTCAGCTTTTCTGAAATGCCCTCTAATTTAGTCTGAGTAAGATGGGTTAACAGAATTGATTTTTCATGCTGCATAACCGCTTCGAGAATATTGCTGATTTGTCCGGAAGTTTTTCCACCACAAAAAACAGCTTCACCTAAACCCGTACGCTCCTGGCGATTCACATCAAGCTTAAAGTCAGGCGATTGCATGTTTGTTTCCAATAAAAGCGCTGCCAGTAACATAGAGTACAAACTCAATTACTTTGTCGGGATGAGTCTCATCTACAATTTTTCGAATGGTATTTGTAAGATGGATTTTGACTGAGGATTGATCGTCGGCCAACAGAAAATTGAGGCTGTCATCATCCAATTCAACGGATACTGATTTAGTGCGAATACGACATCTCACAACTGAAGCCTTTATAGATTGACGTATAAGATTCTCAACTCGATGCACTAGCTGAAGCGTACTTACTTGAATAGGTATTCCAGTTTCAATGCGACTGGATAGACAGGGCGATGCAGGGAGATTTGCAAGTTCTCCAAGGCCCAACTCAAGGGCGATAGACCTAATCATGACTTTATTAACCCCCCATTTTGCAAAGGGATGAATAACGTCGAGATTGGATGCTGCCTCTAATCCGGGCCGATACTCCAATAGATCATCAGCATTAGTGCCCGAAAAAATTTGTGCTGAGGTTTTCTTTGATATTGCAGAGATTGCTGTATAAAGGGACTGTTTACAATAAAAGCATCGATTGATGGGATTTGTTAAATAGCGCTCATCACTAAATTCACCTGAGAAAATTTCTATTAGGTTCCAGCCATACTTAGCAGAAAGAGCGCGCACACGCTCTGTAGCCTCCGGAGGTACCGCAGGTGAGATAGCATGAAATACCTCCAAAGAGTCATTACTTAGTAGGCCAGCTATTCTCGTTAGGGTGATGCTGTCAATCCCCCCGCTGAGAGCAATCGCAACTTTAGGAAATCCACTGATTTCCCCCTTAATGAGTTCAATTTTTTCCGTAAGCTGGTTATTTAACATCTTTTTTTAAAACTTGTTGTTCTGAGATTTGCTTATTTATTGATCTTTGCGAGGCGCTAGAGGAGATTGCTGCTATATCTGAAATTTCTGCCTTGGCAGTTACTTCATTATTAGGTCTCTTCGCAATCTTCACTCTACTTTTAGGTTGTTCAAGACTAACCTCTGATCGACTTAATATTTTTCTTTCTACTTTTGAGATGCGTAGGCCCAAAGTGCTTGTTTCAATAAAGCATTGCTCACATACAGATTCCAGGGCGTCAGGCTTGACCAAAATTTGGACTTGCGTCAGCATCCGCCCTTTTTTCCCAAATAGAGATCCTTGGTAAACCTCAATGACGCCTGGGCATTGTCGTAGTGCATCGAGACCAATGGCTAAATCTTCTGAGGTTTGATCATCGATTTCAAAAGTAATAGTGGAGATGTGGTCATGATTAGCAGATTGCTCGGTAGCTTCGAAAGCTAGGCATCGCAGCACATTAGAAATATTGGCAAGCTTTTTGCTGCCAAAACCATTGCCATAATTTGAAATCGATGTGCTTGAGAATTGATGGGGTTTAGAGATCGACAGTAAGTATTTCACAATAGTTGCCCCGGTCGGAGTTACTCGTTCACCTTGTATCCCATCATCTACCACCGAAATACCCTGCATGAGAATTGCAGTTGCAGGGGCTGGTACCGGTAAGAGGCCATGAGCAGTTTTAACAGTTCCACCCCCGATAGGTAATGCTGAAAAAGTCCACTCCATACTTCCAAGGGCATCAATAAAATAAGCTGCTGCAACAAAGTCGATAATCGAGTCCCATGCCCCAACCTCATGAAAGCTAACTTCTTCTGGTTTGATGCCGTGAACTTGGGATTCTGCTTTAGCTAAAAGTGAGAATAAATTGAGCGCATGAGAAATGACTTCAGCCTTGAGACTAGAATTTTTCAGCAGTGTGCAAATATGGGCGTATTGAACATGGTCATGGTTATGACTATGCCCATGATCATCATGGTGATGAGAATGGGGATGCTCAATAGCATCGAAGCGCAATCCCTCGAGGATGCCGTCATGATGTTTTACAAACTCTACTCTTCCTTTGGATGATTGAGGAAATTTTTCTATTCCTTCTATCATGGCCTGAGCAAGCTCGGGAAAAGTATCAGCAAGAGCTGCAACGAACATATCTCCTGCAATACCACCAACTAAGTCAAAATGAATACGAGTAATTTTTTTTATCACTCTTAGGCATCCACGCGAAACTTGACTCTAGGCTTACTCCAAAAGCTGGGCGCAACTACTACTCTGGGATTTCCCCCAACTATTTTTTTGGCAATTTTCCATGCAGCCTCGAAGTTTGGCGTCGTATTCATCCCTATGGCCCTAAAGGCGGCTGGATTGGAGGTGCCGGCCATGATAACGGCCCCAGCGCGATTTAACGTGTATTCATTTTCATACAGCAACCAGAAAGGATGGAGTGGGGGATAGCCATGACAATGGGTGTATTGATGAATATATTCGGGGTTATTGTTAAATTCATCCTCGAAATCAATGAGCCCTCGGGGACTGTGCAGGGTTCCATACACTTCGATTATTTTTTTGTAAGATGGGTAGAGTTGCGGATCGATGTAACCTGTAGTGGGAGATACTGCAATCACTACACCGCCTTCGCGCAGCACAGGTCCTTGTGCATTGTAGCGAGGGAGAGTAAAGGTTCCGGCGCCAGCAATTAAAGTGTTATTTGCATTGCCGTAGGAAAAGCTGGCTGATAGACCAACAATCAAAACATCTGCTTGGGGCGCATCATAGACAAAACGACTGGATGCTAATTCCCAGGCTGGAGCTTTGATAGCGCTTGCATGTCCTGCATGCACTCCAATCATTTTTCCACCTATGCCATTAATGGAATTAATGTAAAAGACTTGTTTGCCGGTAGCTTGCTCCATAAAGGAACTCATTTCGTCTTTTACGTTGACTGGTTTTTTCTTTTCACCAGCAGTTACTTTGATCGCATCTGGATCTGGGATTGCATTAATACTGTGGTGAGATGCAATACTCTTCGTAGAGGCAAGACCGATGCACACTCCAGTACCTGTATAGCTTGGGCCTTGCGCAGACGATACATTGCCTTGATAAATCATTAAGTCTGCATCTAAATAGCGCTTATTGTGTTCTACGTATCTTCCGCTTTCCGTAATTCCGAGATAAGTCAGTTCATCTTGGTTGGAGCAGTCATGATTGACGATAGCATTAAGACGCCAGAAGCGATTGAATAAGGTCGGACCAAGATGATTGGCTAATTCTGTGCGAGTAGGTTTGCGGTGATTGCTAGAGGCGCAAATGAATAAAATATCTCGATCTTTTATACCGGCGCGATTAAGCTCCTCTACTAAAATAGGTAAGATGGTTCTTGCTGGTAAATTTGGTCTTGTAATGTCATCAAAACCAATTGCTACTTTCATTCCTGGCTTAGCCAAAGAAGATAGTGCTGGCATTCCTAGAGGATTAGCTAGGGCATTTAAAACAGCCTCGCGTGCATTCTCAATTAGAGCGCCTTCTTCGTATTCGATAATTGATGAGCTATCTGGTACTTCAATATCAATTTTTCGGTCCCCATAATCGACCGCTACTTTCTTGGTCCCCATTGATTAGCCCTTTGCTGTTGAAAATGCTGCCCGTAAGTCATTTCTGGTTACCTTACCCATAGCGTTACGAGGTAATTTATCACTAAAGGCGATGTATTCAGGAACTTTAAAGGGGCTAAGCCGTTCGCGGCAGAATTTGATAATGGAATCAGGGTTTAGGTCTCCGGAAGAAACTACGACCAGACCAACACATTCACCCCAAATTGGATCAGCAAGGCCCACAGCGGCAGCTTCAATAACATCCGGATGCATGGCTGCTACTTGCTCTACCTCTAGAGGAGATATATTTTCACCGCCCCGAATAATCATTTCTTTTTTTCTACCGACAATGAAGACAAAACCTTCTTCGTCAATGGTGGCTAAGTCACCCGAATGAAGCCAGCCATTCTTAATAGTAGAGCTAGTGTTGCTAGGATCTAGATAATATTCTTTCATGATTAATTCACTCTGAATTAATAATTCACCCACTTCATTTATGCCTAAAGTATTGTTGTTTGCGTCAACAATTTTCACCTTTTGTGGGGCTAAAGCTTGCCCAATCGAGCCAAACTTTCTTTTTCCATTGATGGGATTCATGGTGTTAATTGCAGTTGTTTCTGTAAGTCCAAACGTCTCTAAAAGTAAATTTCTTCCAAAACGATTTTCAAAACGCTCAGCTAATTCTTTAGAGGTCGGTGCAGATGCAACTTTAATGTAATTCAAAGAAATTTCATCTGAGGAGGGCGCCTGCTTTTCATGCTCAAGTAGAAGAGACAAAATAGTAGGGGAGACACTAGATGAATTGACTGCGTAGTTCTTGCATTCATGCCAAAAATTACTGGCAGAGAAACGCTTGCGCAGCACAACGCTAGCACCTCGATATAAAAACGGTAAGTTACTAAACATCAGTCCATTAGTATGAAAGAGAGGCATGACGCACAAGGTACGATCACTTTCTTGAATTTCAAAACCTTGGCTCACAATTTGTGCTGCCGAACATAAATTATGGTGGCTAAGTAAAACTCCCTTGGGGTTACCTGTGGTTCCTGAGGTGTAGAGCAATAAGGCGCCATCATCAGCGGTAATATTCTTAATCTCGAGAGCACTATCAGAATAATTTATTAATTCGTCATCACGGTGAGCTGTAATAGCTACATTTTCTGGGGCGCGCAATACTAAAATTTTGGGTACATGCTTTATTAGGGGCAAAGTATTACTTATAACCTCTATGAATTCGGCAGAAATGACGATACATTTACTTTGCGCGTGATTAAGAATGTAGGCAAATTCAGGAGGAGTTAAGCGATTATTGATAGGGTTTGCAATTGCTCCAGCTTTAAATGCTCCGAAATACCCCGCTATCAGCAAAGAATCGTTTAGGGAGATAAAACTTACTTTATCTCCAATGCCGACTCCAGCAGATTGAAAGAAATGGGAAAATTGGTTTGATAGCTTATCCAAGTCTTGATAGCTAAGAACCTCATCCTCAAAAAAGATGGCAGGTTTCTGGCTACTATGACGAGTAATAATTTCTTGGGTGAGCATATTTAATATGGCTTCAATTTAGTGCGGATGAGGAACGTTTGACAACATTGGCCCATTTAGCCATTTCATCTTTTAGTAAGCGGCAAGTTTCTTCGGGAGTGGTGCCTAATGCTTCGGATCCTTGTTTTTTAAATGCACCTATTACTTCTGGTGTTTTTGATAAAGCCTGAACTTCACGTGAAAGTCGGTTAACGATTTCAGGCGATGTACCGACCGGTGCAAGTATGGCATAGGCGTTCGTTACTTCGTATCCAGGCACACCTTGCTCTTGCACAGTAGGGAGGTCCGGTAACGAAGGGGCACGTTTAGCACTGGTAACGCCTAAGAGTCTTATCTTTCCAGTACTTACTTGCGGAAGGAGGGCGGGCAATGTCTCAAAAACTATATCAATCTGTCCGCCAAGCAGGTCTGCTACTGCAGGACCACTACCCTTGTAAGGAATATGCAGCAACTGTGTATTTGTCATTGCTTTAAATAATTCTCCTGCCATTTGCTGCGGGGTGCCAGGGCCGGCTGAGCCGAAACTTAATTTATTTGGTTGGGCTTTGGCTAAGGCAATGAGTTCTTGAACATTCTTCGCTGGTAGGGAGCTATTGACAGCTAATACCATCGGTGTTGATGATGTCATGGAAACACATGCAAAAGCAGTGGCGAAATCATATGCAGGTTTCTGTGATGGCATCGCAGCATGGATAGAGTGACTTCCAAGCGCGCCTAGTAAAAACGTATAGCCATCTGGAGGAGATTTAGCTACTGCCTCAGCGCCAATTTCGCCGCCAGCGCCGGCTCGATTATCAACAACAAAAGACTGTCCAAATTTTTCACTCAAAAATTGAGCATAGACTCGCCCTGAAGCGTCACTTGCACCACCGGGTGGAAAAGGAACGACTATTTTGATTGGCTTATTAGGCCATGCTTGCGCGCTTACAAGAGAGGTGACCAACGCCAGTATTAAACCCAAAAACCCGATGCGTAATTTTTGCTTTAGTCTCATAGATGTCTCGATATATATTTTGGTTTTAGAAATAAATTTTAGTATTTAGGATTAGAACCCTAAATAATCTTGACCTTATAGAACTTTACCACTAGGATTGAATAAAAAGTAAAGGAAATGACGACATTCATTAGGCAAGATGGTTAGCCTTCTATATTGGACAAGCGGGCGCTAAAGCAAAAAATAATGATTAATTAAATTAGCCTTACTATAACTACTTAATAAATATTTGGCGGTGCAAATATGAAGCCTGTAAAGATATTCTTCTTCTTCTTTTTCCTATGTTTTGCTAATTTGCTGATGGCTCATCCAGGTCATATTGGAGGCCCTGGATTTATGCAAGGTTTTTTACATCCATTGAGCGGCTTTGACCACTTTCTAGTGATTCTATTGGTAGGTTTTTGGAGTGTTTTTGTACTCAACATTTTCTGGCTTGGCCCATTGATTTTTATGGCGGGCATGATTCTTGGAGTTTTCTTTGGGCTGACAGACGTCAACATTGAATGGCTTGAACTTGGTATTTCAATATCAGTCATGGCTCTCGGCCTTTTCATTTTCCTTAAGAAAAAGCTGGATCTACGTATGAGCCTTTTCCTTATGGCAATATTCGGCGCGTTTCATGGTTTGGCTCATGTTCAGTATTTGAATTTTATGCACAGTGGCTTTATTTATAAATCGCTTGAGGATTTAAGTGGATTATTACTTGCAACATTTGCTCTCCATCTTCTGGGGGCTGCGGTAGCCAAAATATCGAAGCATAAAATTTCATTAGTGAGTCAAGGCGCTGGTTCTATTGCTTTCATCTATGGACTTATACTTACTGCTCGCCTTATCTAGTTTTATTAGATTGAAGCAACCTAGATATTATTCAAGAAAATTAGCAGCAAGCATTTTACTAATCTGATCTTCACTTATACCAATACTTTTCAGTAGTAAAGGTATTACTGTGGACCCTTATGAGCTGATTAAGTACTGAGCCAGAAAATAACAAAAATTCACTTTGGCAATGGCAGGGCAGTTTTATAGCGTACTTGCTTTAAGGCAAAGCTAGAACGAATTTTTTCAATTCCAGCA
>Ga0118677_10007555_pt1 | contig 17884 bp, 14 predicted proteins | sample AliMusrvi5mmetaG_FD_86154 | JGI IMG/M metagenome (GOLD analysis project Ga0118677, IMG submission 86154) | reverse complement strand
TGGAACAATTGTGCTGGATTAACGCCGTGTTTCGGGCAGGATCGCGCAGTGTCAATCCGGCAAAAGGCAGGCCCTCTCTTCGACCAGAGGGTGGAAATTCACAGTGAGGATACTGGATGACCGTGCTCATGCGGGAAACCTACCTCATGACCGCAGGCTAGTAAAGGAGCCAATTGCGGAAAGAGATACTCCTGCCGATGAATGCCTGCGGTCACACGCAACCTCTCGATATCCGCCTTGAGCTGGCTGGAAAAGCACGTTCCCAAGTTTCATCGAGTCCGCTTACTTCCCGAATCGTCCCACGGGGTGGAGCTTCAAACCCCGGATTATCTTCCATGGCTGCAAAAAGCTTCCAGCAATCCCTGAGCACGGATCACTTCTTGTGTCCGAGGGCGCGAGTTACCTGCGGTGGATTCCGAAGCCGGGTGCCCGTTTGACATGTTTGAGGACCATGATGCGAATGCCTGCACCCGTCTCCCGGTAGAGGATCAGGTGGGGAAAGGTGCCTAGGCGGCAACGTCTGAAACGGCGCTGGTTGAGGTAAAAGGGGAAATGACGCGGGTGCGATTTGATAGAGGCCAGCGCGGTCCGGAATTCAGCTTCGAAGCGGTCGGCGACTTCCGGCGATGCTTCCGACTCGTAGTAGGTGATAATCTCATTGAGATCCCGTTGGACGAGCGGGTGGAAGCTGATCGGATGGCTCATGACCGATTGCGACGGCGTGCTACGCCGCGCCAGAAAGTGGACTCGTTGAGCGGCTTGACCTTGCTTGTTTCAATTTCGGCATCGCGCCGCGCGGCCTCGTCAAGGATTTCGTCGGGGGTGGTGGCGGGAGCCAGGCTATGCAGCAATTCGCTCGCCAGTTTGAGGCGGGAGCGCCGTGGCAGCTTCATCGCCAGGCTTTGGACTTCGGATGCGGAACTCATGGGCGGGCGGAGGATCGCACGCGTGGATGGCGGCGACAAGCGGAAAGTGCGGCTTTCAGCAGCAAATCCAGGGCGGTTGCCAGGAATATAATGCCAGGCATTTTATTGTTGACGCCCGTCGACGGACGACGGACTGGCCGTGCGGGATCGCTAGCGGAGGAACGCCCGGACGAGCAGGGCATAGACGCGGCTGCGGGGGACTTTGGGGCGGGTCTGGAGGACTTCCCAATTGGCACCGCGGAGGAGGGCGAGGGTTTCCGCGGCAAGCAGCGCGGGCAGTTGGGTGGCGGCCCGCAGACGCCGGGATGGCAGGGTCCGCGCGTAACACCGGCCTTGGTCGACGCCGAGCGCGGCACGCTCCAGCCAGCGGGCATGGCAGGCGAGCAAGGCGACGCGGTCCGTCGGGTCGGCGACCGGAAGGTAACAGCGGCCAGCCGCCAGGTCGGCGGGAAGGTCGCGGAGAATGTTCACCAGTTGCAGGCCTTGGCCATAAGCCCGCCCCTGCTCTAGCAAGGTTGCCGGGGTGCCGCGGGAGAACCGGCTGCCGAGGGTGAGGAAACCGAGGCGGGTCCAGAATTCCCCGACGCAGCCGGCGACTCGCCAGGTATAGTCGTCCAGCGCGGCGTCGTCAGGCAGGGCGACGGGTTGTCGCGGGGTGGCCGTGGCGAAGCGCTGCAAATCGAGCTGCTGGCCGCTGATGATGATGGCCACGACGTCGCGCACCAACGCGGCTTCGGCCGCCGGCAGGGCGTGCAGGCAGGCGAGGAGCGCCGGCGCGTGTTCTAACAATCGTCGCTCGCGCGGGTCGGGGATGGCGTTGAGCAGGGCGGCAGGCCAGCCGGGTGTGGGGGCCACGGTGGCCACGGCCTTGGCGAAACCGGCCAAGGCCTCCAGCCGCTCGGCTGGCGCCGCGAGGGTGGTATCGGCGAGGGTGTCGCTGCTGCGGGCCAGCAGATAGCCAAGGCTGGCCGCCCCGCGCATGGGGGCCGGCAGCAGCCGCAACGTGAGGAAGAAGGAACGCGATACGCCTTTGAGAATTTGAGTTTCAGGAGCGCCGCTCACGACAAGGATTCAAGCTTGTGGACGGACTTCCAGCAAGCGCTTGTTGCGACAAGATCCGGCCCGCGGCACGATAGGAAGGGATTCTGTGCCATCCTCGACATTTCCGTCCGGCACTCTTTTGAGGGTCTTGAGGCAATCCTGCCTTGAATTACCGGCAGGCCCGTGCATGCTCCGGCCCGCCCATGGCCGAACCCACTTTCCAATCGCTGCCCGGATTCCGCGATTTCATTCCCCGCGAATGTGCGGTGCGCAATTATTTGTTCGAGACCTGGCGGCAGGTGGCCCGGCGCTGCGGCTACTCCGAATACGAAACGCCCATCCTTGAGGACACCGGGCTGTACCTCAAGAAATCCGGCGGCGAGCTGTCGGCCCAGTTGTTCCGCTTCGAAGACCAGGGCGGACGCGATGTCACCCTGCGGCCGGAAGTGACCGCTTCCCTCGCCCGCCTCGTCGCCCAACACCAGCGGGATTTCCCCAAACCGATCAAGTGGTTTGAAATCGGCCAATGTTTCCGCTACGAAAAACCACAGAAAGGCCGGGGCCGGGAATTCCACCAGTTCAACGTCGATATCCTCGGCGAGGCCGGTCCGGCTGCCGATGCCGAACTCATTGCCCTGGCCATCGAGACCATGCTCGCCTTCGGCTTTGTCCCCGGCGACTTCGTCATCCGCGTCTCGGATCGCCAGGCCTGGATGGATTTCGCCACACGCCACGGCGTCGCAGAGGAGGCCATCCCCGAGTTTCTCGGCATCATCGACAAACTCGAACGCGAAAAACCCGAAATCCTCAAGACCAAGCTCGCCGCCTTCGCCCTCACTCCGGAAAGCGTCCGCGATTTCATCGCCAATGCCACCCATGCCTCGGCCGCCTATCAGGCGATCCTCGCCGATCTAACAGCCCGCGGGTTCGCCTCCTTCGTTCAGTTGGACCTTTCGATCGTGCGCGGACTGGCCTATTACACCGGCGTGGTGTTCGAAGTCTTTGACGCCAGGAAATCCATGCGTGCGGTGGCTGGCGGCGGCCGCTACGACACCCTGGTGGCCACCCTTTCCGGCGGCGGCGTCGATCTGCCCGCCACCGGCTTTGCCATGGGCGACTATGTGATCCGCAACCTGATCGAGGAAACCACCCACGCCGCCATGCAGATGGAAGTCTGGCTCCAACGCAATGCCGCCACCTGCGACGTGTTCGTGGTGGTCGCCGACGAATCCCAACGCCCCGCGGCACTGCGCCTCGTCACCGACTTGCGGCGTGCAGGCATTGCCGCCGACCTGCCCTTGTCGCCGGCCAAGGTGCCCAAGCAATTTCAAAGCGCGGAGCGTTCCCGCGCCCGCTTCGCCCTGATTGTTGGCGCCGAATATCCCGCCCTCAAACTCAAGATCCTCGCCAGCCGTGCCGAGGAACCCGGCCACGCCGAATCCGCCGTATCCTGGATCACCGAGCGCCTCCAACAACCCGACGGACCGCTGCTGGCATGAAGACACAAGACGCGAGATGAAAAATATCATGAAGAGACAGAAGACAGAAGACCGCTGCGCTCACAGACAGAAGACTGGATTCAGCTACTTCTTGTCTTCTGTCTTCTGTCTTGCAGCGAAGCGGTCTTCTGTCTCTTCCCCAACCGCTGCGCTCACAGACAGAAGACTGGATTCAGCTACTTCTTGTCTTCTGTCTTCTGTCTTGCAGCGAAGCGGTCTTCTGTCTCTTCCCCAATAACTTGCAACCGATATCATATAACTGACAACCTCTAACCGCCGTCCCCCCTCCCCATGCGCACCCACCACTGCAACCAACTCCGCCAATCCCACATCGGCCAGGCCGTCACCCTCATCGGTTGGGTCAACTCCGCCCGCGACCACGGCGGCGTCATCTTCATCGACCTGCGCGACCGCGAGGGGCTCACCCAGTGCGTGTTCCGGCCCGAGGAAAACCCGGAGGTCGCAGCCCTTTCCCACACCTTGCGCGAGGAAGATGTCGTGCAGGTGACCGGACGAGTGTCGCCACGCCTCGAAGGCTCGGGCAACGAACGCATCCCAACCGGCGCCATCGAGATTGTCGGCACCGCGCTGCGCATCGTCAACAAGGCCGACGTGCTGCCCTTCCAACTCGACAAGGAGTTATCTAACGAGGACTTGCGGATGAAATACCGCTACCTGGATCTGCGCCGCCCGCGCATGGGCCGCAACATCCGCCAGCGCCACGTCATCACCGCCGCCGCCCGCCGCTATCTCGACGAGGCCGGATTTTATGAAGTGGAGACCCCCATCCTCTCCAACCCCACGCCCGAAGGCGCGCGCGACTTCGTGGTCCCCTCCCGCCTCAATCCCGGACGCTTCTACGCCCTGCCGCAGGCACCCCAACAATACAAACAACTCCTGATGGTGGCCGGGCTGGAAAAGTATTTCCAAATCGCCCGTTGTTTCCGTGATGAAGACCTGCGCGCCGACCGCCAACCGGAGTTCACCCAGATCGATATCGAAGCGAGCTTCATCGGCCAGGATGACATCATCCGCGTCGTCGAAGGCCTGCTCGTCGCCATGTTCAAGGCTGGCCTTGACGTGGAGGTCCCGCCTGGCTTCCCCCAATTGACCTATCGCGAGGCGATGGACACCTATGGTTCCGACAAGCCGGACACCCGCTACGACATGAAGATCATCGATCTGGCGGACATCTTCGCGAGCACCGAGTTCAAGATTTTCCGTGGCACCCTTGATGGCGGCGGCGTGGTCCGCGCCATCAACGCCAAGGGTTTTGCCGGCATCACCACCGGCCAGATGAACCGTCTCAACGAAATCGCCATCCAGGCCGGCCTGCCCGTCAAGACCCTCGCCTACGTCAAGTGCGAGGGTGGCGAATACAAGAGCCCGCTGTGGAAGTTTTTCACTGGCACCGAGAAGGAAGCCATCATCTCCAAGCTTGCCATCGCGGAAGGCGACATCGTGTTCTTCGGGGCCGGTCCGATCGATACGGTTAGCACCATTCTCGGCCGCGTCCGCTCCGAGATCGCCACCATGATGGAACTCACCAAGAATTCCACCGCCTTGAACTTTCTCTGGGTGGTCGATTTCCCGCTGCTCGCCCGCGACGAGGAAACCGGCGGCTGGGGCGCCGTGCATCATCCCTTCACCCGCCCCAATCCGGACGACATGGACCTGTTAGAATCCGGCGACTATGGCAAGGTCCGCGCCGTCGCCTATGATGTGGTTCTCAACGGCTACGAACTCGGCGGTGGCTCGATTCGAATTCACGAAAAGGACTTGCAGGCGAAAATGTTCCAAGTCCTGGGTGTCGGACCCGAGGAGCAGCTAATCAAATTCGGCCACTTGTTAGATGCCTTCCGTTTCGGCGCCCCGCCGCATGGCGGCTTGGCCCTCGGACTGGATCGCATTGCCATGTTGATCGCCGGCGAAGCCAGCATCCGCGAGGTCATCGCCTTCCCGAAAAACAACAAGGGAGCCGACCTCATGTCCCACAGCCCCTGCCAGATCGAGACCAAACTGCTGCGCGAGGTGTATGTCCAATCGACGTGGAAAGACCCGAAACACGCCGCGGAAAAAGCCGCCGAAGCCGCGCCGCCGCCTCCCCAGGGAACCGTCGGGTGAAAGAAATTGAGCACGTGATTGGCCCCCTGCTCAAACCAGATGCCCGCGCGGGTGCCGTCGACATCAAGGCACAGTTCCGTGGTTTCCATTTGCAGCATTTTGCCTCATGTTCGAGGGCCGCCGCCTGAGAGACCGTGGTGGCGGAATGAGCCAGGCCCGGCTCCGACCACGGGAAAATCGCCACGGGCCGCTTTCCACAAAGAACCTGATAACCGGCGGCCTTTGCCGGCGTACTTGTCTTTCGTGCCGGCTCCGGCAATTCAGCAAGCCATGAAATCCCGATCTAACAACCAATCGTTTCCAGCCCAACTCCAGCGCCGCGCTTTTCTCAAGGGCATGCTTGGAGCCGGGGCGGGGTCCCTCGTCGCAACAAGTCCGCTGTTTGCCCAGTCGAGCAAAGGCGGCGGCAAATCCCCGGCGGGTGCCAAGGTCAGGCTCGCCTGTTGTGGCATCGGCAACCAAGGCGGCAGTGATGTCAATTCCCTGCATTCCACCGGCCTCTGCGACATCGTCGCGCTCTGCGATACCGACATGGGCGCGCCCCACACGCTCGGCGTCCTGAAAAAATTCCCGGATGCCCCGAAGTTCCAGGATTTCCGCAAGATGCTCGACAAGATGGGCAAGGAAATCGATGCGGTGAGCGTCGGCGTGCCCGACTTCGCGCATTTTCCCATCGCGATGCTGGCGATGTCGATGGGCAAGCATGTTTATGTGGAAAAGCCGATGGCGCACACGTTCCAAGAGGTGGAACTGATGATGCAGGCCGAGAAGAAGTACAAGGTGGCCGCGCAGATGGGCAACCAGGGCCACTCCGAAGCCAACTATTTCCAGTTCAAGGCATGGACCGAGGCGGGCATCATCAAGAACGTGAAAAAGATCACCGCCTTCATGAACAGCGGCCGCCGCTGGCATGGCATGAAGGTGTCCGGCTACTTGCCCAAACAGGAAATCCCCGCATCGCTCGATTGGGACACCTGGCTGGCAACCGCCCAATTCCACGATTATAACGTGAAATATACCATGGGCGATTGGCGTTCGTGGTTTGACTTCGGCAATGGCGCGCTGGGCGACTGGGGCGCGCATATCTTCGACACCGCTCACGAGTTTCTCCATCTGGGGTTGCCCGAGGAAATCATTTCCGTTAGGTGCGACGGCCACAGCGATTTCATTTTCCCGCAAGCCTCGACCTTGTGCTTCAAGTTTCCCAAACGGGAAAACATGCCGCCGCTGGAACTCACTTGGTATGACGGCGTGAAGAACCTGCCGCCGCTGCCCGATGAATTCGGCGAGGCCGTGGTCGACCCCAACATTCCGCCGCCCAGCTCCGGCAAAATTGAAACCAAGTCCAATGCGCCCGGCAAGGTGATCTATGGCGAGGGACTCACCTTCCAGGGCGGCACCCATGGTGCCACCTTGAAAATCATCCCCGAGTCGAAAGCCAAGGAAATGGCCTCCAAACTTCCCGTGGTGCCAAAAAGCCCGTCGAATCATTACGCCAACTTCCTGCTGGCCTGCAAGGGTGAGGAAACGTGCCGCTCGTCCTTCGCCGTGGCCGGCCCGCTCAGCCAGGTGATGGTGCTTGGCGTCATCGCCCAACACCTCAACGCCGAACTCAAATTCGATCGCAGCACCAAACAAATCACCAACAACAAGATCGGCAACGCCCTGTTAGTCGGCCCGCCGCCGCGCAAGGATTGGGAACAATACTACAAACTCTGAACACGGGGAGCGCCGGCGTCCCGCCGGCAGTGTTCGGCATCCTGCCGAACACTCTTCCGCGCATGAAATGCCGGGTTGGCTGTGTCGAAACAGCAGACCTCGCCCGCCGCTCCCGGCGCTCTAACGAATGCGCCCACGAGCGAATGCGCGTGCCCCCGCGAACCGCGAAAAAACCGCTCCCGCGCATTCGTAGGAAAGAATCATTCCTGCCCGGTCGTAGGAGAATTCGATTCGCCAAACCATGCTCACCCCAACTATATCATGAAACCAACCAAAGCCAGCCACCACCGCCATAGTCTCCACCTGCTCCTGTTCGCCTCCGCCGCATTCGCCGCGCTGCCCGCCACAGCCGACGTGCGCTTGCCAAAGATTTTCACCGATAATATGATGCTGCAACGCGACCAACCGGTGCGCGTCTGGGGCTGGGCCGACGCCGGCGAAGCGGTGAGCGTGACGCTGGCCGAGAAATCCGCCACGGCCAAGACCGGCGAGGCGGGCCTGTGGACCGTTGAAATGCCGGCCCTCAAGACCGGCGAAAACCTCGAATTGACGGTGAAGGGCAAGAATACCCTGACCTTGAAAAACGTCATCATCGGTGACCTTTGGGTTTGTTCCGGCCAGTCCAACATGGAGATGGGACTGAATGGGAGCCTCGGTTTTCAGGACGACCTCAAAGCCGCTGACTTCCCCAAAATTCGTCGGATCAAGATCAATCACGAACAATCCAGCGCACCGGAACTCGATGCGCCGGCAGCGACCCAGTGGCAGGTTTGCTCGCCGAAGATGGACGCGGGAATCACCGCCGTGGGCTTCTATTTCGCCCGCGAAATCTTCCAAAAAACCGGCATCCCCATCGGCATCATCGATGCCAATTGGGGTGGCACGCCCATCGAACCGTGGGTGCCGACCGAGGGCCTCGGCTTGGTGCCCGAGCTGAAGCCGCAGTATGACGCCAGGCTGGCCGCAATCAAGGCCTATCAAACCGTGCAGTTGCCCAAGGCGCTGGCCGACATGGAGAGTTGGATCGCGCTGACCAAGAAGCAGTTGGCCAGCGGTGCCCAGATTGGCAAGCCGCCGGTCATGCCGCCACATCCGGGCGCTGAAGGCTGGAGCGGCATGTATAACTCCATGATCGCGCCGTTCGTACACATGCCGATCAAGGGCGCACTGTGGTATCAGGGCGAGTCCAACGGCGGTGAAGGTGAAACCTACTATGACAAGATGCGCGCCTTGATCAGCGGCTGGCGCAACCAGTGGAAACAGGGCGATTTCCCGTTTTACTATGTGCAACTCGCCAGTTTCCAGGATGTGTCGGAGGATCCCGCCGGCGGCAATGGCTGGGCCAAACTCCGCGAGGCGCAAAGAAAGGCGCTCACGATTCCCAACACCGGCATGGCCGTCATCACCGATACCGTGCCGCTCGCCGAGCGTGGTGACATCCATCCGAAAAACAAATACGATGTAGGCATGCGCCTCGCCCTCTGGGCGCTCGGCCGTGACTATGGCCAAAACAAACTGGAGGTTTCCGGGCCGCTGTTCAAGGCGCTCAAGATCGAGGGCGGCAAGGCGCGTTTGACGTTTGACCACACGGGCTCCGGCCTGATGGTCGGCAAAAAGGAAGGCAGAACTCCAACCGTCGAAGCCAAGGGTGATAAGCTCAAGCGCTTCGCAATCGCCGGTGCCGACAAGAAATGGTTCTGGGCCGATGCCGTCATCGAGGGTAACACCGTCACCGTTTCCTCGCCCGACGTGAAGGAACCCGTCGCCGTGCGCTATGCCTTTCAGTTGAATCCGGACGGCGCCAACCTTTACAACCGCGAGGGCCTCCCCGCCTCCCCCTTCCGCACCGACGACTGGTGACGCATTGTAGCGGCGGTCTGTGACCGTCGCAAGGTGTTCGTGCGCGGTTTTTCAGGCCGACAGGCATTCTGGACTTGACGTGGGCCGGGGGCCGCCCACACACTCCACGCCATGGCTAAGTTAATCATCGTCGCGGGCGTGCCGGGGGCGGGGAAATCCACCGTCCTGGTCGAAGCATGGAAACAAGTTGAAAAGGATCTGCATTACACGATTGTCTCGTTCGGAACCGAGATGCTCAACCTCTGCCTGGAGGCGGGCCTGGTCTCGGACCGCGACGAAATGCGCAACCTCAGTGCCGACGCCCAAGAGGAAATGCAGTGGCGTACCACCAAGCGGATCGTCGAGCGGCCGGAAAACATTCTGCTCGACACCCACTGCACGATCAAAACCGGCTCCGGCAGTTACCTGCCGGGTTTCACTCCCCGCATGTTGGAACGCATGTCGCCCAAGGCCATCATCCTGGTGGATGCCCATGAGGCCGAAATCCGCGGCAGGCGGCGCCTCGACAAGTCGCGCCCGCTGCGCACCATCGAGTCCAACGACGACATTCTCGAGCACAAGCTGATCAACCGCGCCTATGCCGCCGCCTTCTCCGCCCGCAGCAGTTGCCTGCTGCGCATCATCCAAAACAACACCGGTGAATTCGACCGTGCCGTCGAAGAGTTTGTTAGCACCATCCGCTTCATCGGGGTTGACAAATACGCCCAGGCGGCCAAGTCGAAGACTGCGGCCGCTGTGACCGAGGAACCCTCTCACCCGGTTCCGGCAGGCGGACGCAAGACAGCTTGTTAGGCTGAAAGCCACGTCACGAGGCTTTGCATCCCCAAGCGCCCTCACCCCGTGAGCAAATCCCTGGGGTTCATTTCCCGATGCAGAAGCGGCTGAAGATCACGCCTAACAGATCCTCGGTGTCGACGCGGCCGGGGATTTCGCCGAGGGCGTCGAGAGCCTCGCGGAGGTCGATGGCGGCAAGTTCGGGATCGGTGGCCGGATTTTCCAGCAGGGCGAGGGCGCCTAACAGGGCGTTGCTGGCGGTCCGCAGGCAGGCCTGATGGCGGGTGTTGATGGCGATCGCCTGATCCCCCCAGTCCGCGTCACTGAAATGGAGCGCGTTGCGGATGGCGTCGGCAAGTTCGTCGAAGCCCGTGCCACTGGCGCAGGAAAGGCGGACGGCGGTGGTGTCGCGCCACGAGGGATGCTCGCCGAGGTCGGATTTGTTGAGGATCAGCAGGCGCTTGGCGGCGGTGGCGGGAAGTTCGATGGCAACGGGGCGGGGCAGACTGGCGTCGGCCACTTCCAAGAGCAGGTCGGCGGTCTCGATTTGTCGCTCGGTGCGATGGATGCCCGCGGCTTCAATCGAGTCGCCCGCCACACGGACGCCGGCGGTATCGACGAGGCGGATGGGAATGTCGTGGAGACTGACGATTTCCTCGATGGTATCGCGGGTGGTGCCGGGTGCTTCGCTGACGATGGCGCGTTCAAAGCCTAACAGTCGATTGAGCAGGCTGGACTTGCCGACGTTGGGCGCGCCGAAGATGACGGTGCGCGCGCCATGGCGCAGGACCCGGCCCTGATCGGCGGTGGCGAGGAGCGCGTCGAGGGTTGTTAGGACCGCGCGGACGCCGGCACGCAGGCTCTCGCCGGTTTGCGGATGAATGTCTTCTTCGGGAAAATCGATCCAGGCCTCGAGATGAGCGAGGGTTTCCAGCACTTGATCGCGGGCCTCGGCGGTGCGGCGGCCGAGACTGCCTTCGAGTTGACTGCGAGCGGCACGCAGGGCGAGACGGGTTTGGGCGGAGATGAGATCCATCACGCCTTCCGCCTGGGTGAGGTCGAGCTTGCCATTGAGAAAGGCACGCTGGGTGAACTCGCCGGGACTGGCAGGGACCGCCCCGCAGGCGAGCAGGCGTGCCAGGACTTCGCGCGTGACCAGCATCCCGCCGTGTCCGCTGAACTCGACACAGTCCTCGCCGGTGAAACTATTTGGAGCGCGGAACACCACCATCAGGCCGTCGTCTATCACTTTACCCGCCGGGTCCAGAATGCTGCAACGCCGCGCGGTGCGAGGTGCCATCAACAATGCCCGCCCGCCGGTGGCGAGGCCAGCTATGACGAGCGCCGCTGGCCCCGACAGGCGCATCAGGGAAACCGCACCCACGCCGGGCGGAGTGGCAACTGCCGCAATCGTGCTTTGGTTGTTAGAGTCGGGCTGCATGCCGGATGTTCGGGCGCGTGGACGGCATTGTCGCGCCCGACCGACGGGTGAAACCTGCCGCAAACCGGCCCGCATGTCGAGGCGAATACCCGGAACGTCAGTGAAGCCGACTGATCTCTGAACCCGGGAACCGCAATTGAATCTCGTGATTGGAAATTGAAACCGCGAACGACACGGGTTTTTCGCCGTGCGAAAATGACCTGCAAAAAATGACGTTGCACGGAAGCGGAATCGGGCGACAATGACGCGCCCATGAGTCCTGATTTCATCCGCGAAGCCCTCCGCCAAGTCCGTTACCCTGGTTTCTCCAGGGATATTGTCTCCTTTGGGTTGGTCAAAGACATCACCTGCGAACCGGGTCTAACCACGGTTCAAATCGAAGTCCAGACCAGTGATCCGCAGGTTCCCGAGCGGATTTTCCACGACTGCCACGAGATCCTCGATCCGCTGCCGGACATCGGTCACGCCAAGGTGGTCATTGAAGTGAAAGCCGCCCCGGCTGCCGCGGCAAGCGCCGACAGCGTCGGCAAATCCTCCGTCCCCGGTGTCAAACGCATCATTGCCATCGCCTCGGGCAAGGGCGGGGTGGGTAAATCCACCGTGGCCGCCAATCTCGCCGTCGCCCTCACCGCCACCGGGGCTCGGGTGGGCCTGTGCGACTGCGACCTCTACGGGCCGTCGGTGGCCCAAATGTTCGGTACCACCGAGCGGCCGCTAGCCAATGAACAGGACGAAATCATTCCGATCAAAGCCCACGGCATCCAGTTGATGTCGATGGCATTTTTGTTAGACGGGGCTTCACCGGTGATTGTCCGCGGGCCGATGGCCACGCGCTACACCCAACAATTCCTTCGCCAGGTGGCTTGGGACCATCTCGATTACCTCATTCTCGACCTGCCGCCCGGCACCGGCGACATTCAGCTCACCATCGTGCAAACCGTCAGAGTCGATGGCGCCATCATCGTCACCACGCCGCAAGAAGTGGCCCTGATCGACGCCCGCAAGGCGATCGCGATGTTCGGCAAGGTCAATGTGCCGATCCTCGGTCTGATCGAGAACATGTCGTGGTTCGAGTGCGATGCCGGGACACGCTACTATCTGTTTGGAAATGGCGGCGGCGTGCGCGAGGCGGAACTGCAAAACGTTGCACTGTTAGGCCAAATCCCGCTCGAGGTGGCCGCCCGCGAGCGCGGTGACTCCGGATCGCCCATCGCGTTGCTGCCGCCCGCGGCAAGCCGGGTATCCGCCGCCTTTCATCTGGCGGCTGCCGGCCTGCGTGACAAAGTCCCGGTCTGACCCCTCTGCCGCCCGCCATGCAAGATCCCGTCGCCACCCTCATCGCGCTCGCACTGGCCGAGGACATCGGCACCGGCGATGTCACCTCCCGCTACTTCATCCCGGAGGATCGCCGCGCCCGCGCCTTCGCCGTCACCCGCCGTGACGGCGTCACCTCCGGCGTCGACGTCGCCGCACGCGTGTTCCTCGCCGTCGATCCCAACCTTGATGTCGAGATTCTCATTCCCGACGGCAGCCAGGTCGCGGCGGGCGCTTTGCTCATGCGCATCGAAGGTGCCGCCCGCCCGATTCTAACAGCCGAACGGACCGCCCTGAATTTTCTCCAGCGCCTCAGCGGAATCGCCACCCTGACGTCCAGCTATGTGGCCCTCGTCAGTGACACCCCGGCGCACATTCTGGACACCCGCAAGACCACCCCCGGTTACCGCATGTTGGAGAAGCAAGCGGTCGTCCATGGCGGTGGCACCAATCATCGCCTCGGCCTCCACGACCGCGCCATGGTAAAGGACAATCATCTGGTGGCCGATGGCGGAATGCCCGCGCTCCAGGCCGCCATCCAACGCCTCAAGGCCGAGCAACCCGCGGTGGAAATTGAATTGGAAGCCGACAGTCTCGAACAGGTTCGCGCCTTCCTGGCCCTGGATGGGGTGGATCACCTGCTGCTCGACAACATGGCGCTCGATGATCTGCGTGCCGCGGTAGCCGCCCGTGGCGAGCATCCCCAACCCCGACTTGAAGCCAGCGGCGGCGTCACCCTCGCCACCGTGCGCGACATCGCCCTCACCGGCGTTGATTTCATCTCGGTGGGCGCCCTCACCCACTCCGCACCCGCCCTCGACATCGGGCTGGATTTTCAACGCGTGTGAGACGACAGCGGATCGAAGACCGAAGACCGAAGACCGAAAATCGAACATCGAGCATGAAGAGCCTTGTCTTCCCGACCTTCTATCCACTATCCACTATCACCGATCCTACTCATCCCCCCTGCCCTCTTGCGCGGGCGGGCCGCTCTCGAAGCGCATCAAATCGGCGATGAAGGTGAGTGGAACATGGCCGGTTTCACCATTGCGGTTTTTCGCCAGAACCAGCTCCGCCCTGCCCTCTTCCGCGTCCTTCTCCTCCTGGCTTTCCGCGTAATAGGCCGCTCGATAGAGCAGGCCCACCAGGTCGGCGTCCTGTTCGATCGCGCCGGACTCGCGCAAGTCCGACATCCGCGGCACGCCCAGGCTTTTCCCGGTGCGGTTTTCCGGCCCCCGGTTGAGCTGGGCCAGAATGAGAATCGGGATGGACAGCTCCTTGGCCAGGCCCTTGATGCCGGCGGAAATTTCCGCGATTTCGCGTTCGCGCGAGTTCTCGGCCTGCCGGGTGCGGCTTTTCAGCAACTGCAGGTAGTCGATGGCGATGAACTGGATGTTCTCATCGCGCTTCTTGCGGCGGGCCTTGGCTCGCAACTCGTTGATGGAAATGCCCGGCGTGTCGTCAATGAAAAGCTTGGATGCGGCCGTTTCCAAGGCCGCCCGCTGCACGCGCTGCAGGTCGCCCTTGCTCGGAGTGTAGCCGCGCGAGAGCTGGCTGACGGCAAACTTGGACTTGGAGAAGATCAGCCGTTGCACCAGTTGGAATGCGCTCATTTCGCAGGAAAACACCATCGAGGGCTGGGACAGATTGATGCAGACGTGCTCGACGATGTTCATCATCAGCGAGGTCTTGCCCATCGAGGGCCGCGCCGCGATGACAAACATTTCGCCCGGCTTGAGCCCGCTGCTCATGCGGTCCAACTCCTCAAACCCGGTGGCAAGACCCTGCGACTTGCGTTCCCCGGCCAGCATCGCCTGGAATTGCTCGATCACGGCGTTGACCGACTCCTTGAGGTTGTGCTCCTTGCTCGCCTCCGCGCCCTCGCGAATCGCCAGCACTTTCGATTCAACCGAATCTAACAACTCAGCGACCTCGTCCGGCGCGTCGTAGGCCTGCGCGATCGCCTCGTTGGCGTTCTGGATGATGGAGCGCAGCACGAACTTGTCCTTGACGAGCTGCAGATGGTGGCGGAAATGGCCGGGGCTGGGCGCGTAGGTGTATAGATCCGTTAGAGCGGCCGGCCCGCCCACCCGGTCCAACAAGCCCCGGTCCAACAACCGCTGCACGAGCGAAACGAGTTCGATCTCGCGCCCCTCGGCAGACAGTTCTAGCAGGAATCCGAACAGGCACGAATGCGATGGCAGATAGAAATGCTCCTTGGTGAGCTTCTCCTCGATGGCCACGCCGAGGTATTCCTGCGGCTCCTGCAACATGGAGGACAGCAAACTCTTCTCCGGGCCCAGCGCGTGCGGCAGCGCCCGGGTGACATCGTCAACCGCCGTGGCACCTTGTTGGAGTGATGCCGCCTGGGACACTGGGGATGGGATTTTCGGGTCGTCGGCCATGAAGGAATGCAGATTGCGGGAAACCCCGCCGCAGGTCAATCTTGGTAGCTGGTGAATAGCCTGTGAACAATCGTGAGCAAAGCCGCAGGCGCCTGATTTCCAAGGCTTGCGCAATGCCCGGAAAACTTCAGGATGGGCGCATGCGAGCGGTGATTCAACGGGTGCTTGAGGCGTCGGTCACAGTCCAGGGGCGAAAAACCGCCGCCATCGGCCGGGGGCTGCTGGTTCTGTTAGGAATCGAGGAGCGGGATGAGGCGAGCGATGTGGCCTGGCTGGCCCCGAAAGTGGCCAAGCTGCGGATTTTCCCCGACAGCGAGGGAAAAATGAACCTCAGTGTGACGGAATCCGGTGGCGACGTGATCGTCGTGAGCCAGTTCACCCTCCACGGCTCCACCCAAAAGGGCAATCGGCCCTCTTTCATCCGGGCCGCCGCACCGGTGCTTTCCGAACCGCTCTACACCGCTTTCTGCGCCGCGATGGAAGCGCAGTTGGGCAATCCCGTCGGCCGCGGCATCTTCGGCGCGGACATGCAGGTGGCTCTGGTCAATGACGGCCCCGTTACCCTCCTCATTGACAGCCGTCAGCGGGAATGAAAATGAGGGCCGGCGACTTGGGAACCCGAGGCTGGGGGCCAGACGCAACGCGGGGCCGCCGACCTCCGATCGGCGACCCCGCTAGACCGGAGAAAACCCATTAACTCCGGAAAACTTTCTGCGCCGCGCCGGTGGTGGAGCCGGTCCGACACGCCTGCCGCATCCAACGCAACCCCACCTTCCACAGGGAAGTGCTCAAGGGCGACGGTGTTGGCAATGATTGCATCGCGAGCAGGACGCCCCCATCTTATCGGATTCTCCCGAAGGGGTAAGCTATACCTTGGTATATTCGCCTAACAATCACCGCCCGGCCTCCGGAGCCGCCAGCGCGGTCCATCCGGTTAGATCGCCGCGGCAGCCACAATCGGGCCACAAGAAACGCCCGGGCAGCGTGGGCTGGCCGGGCGTTGGTGAAAGGAGGGCGCGGACCCCTAGGATTTGGCCGGGGCGGCGGCGACAGGGGCGACTGCCGGAGCGGCTCCAGCAACTGGCTCGGCGGCCTCGGGCTCGTCAGCGCCGCCTTGCTTGCCAACGTGGGCGATGACCACATTGGAGCCATGGGTCGTGCGAACACCGGCCGGGAAGGTCACGTCGGATATGTGCAGGGAATCACCTTCTTCGAGGTGGGTGACGTCAAACTCCAGGGTTTCGGGCAAATCGTTTGGCAGGCAGGTGATTTCGATCGCGTGAATGTATTGTTCGAGCAGGCCGCCGGCCTTGACGCCGACGGGTTCCCCGGTGAGGTGGGCCGGAATGTGCGCGGTGATGGGCGTGTTCTCGTCGATCGCGAGAAAATCCGCATGCAGGGGCTTGCCGGAGAGCGCGTCGTGATGGACGGCTTGGAGGAAGGCCAGGCGGGTGCCGGCACCTTCGATGTCGAGATTAACCAGGATGTTTTCCGAACTGCTGCGTGCGAGCATCTCGGAAAAGGTCTTGGCATGAACCTTGAGATTTTGATTTTCGGTGCCGCGCCCGTACATGACGGACGGGAGCCAGCCTTCGCGGCGCATTTGGTTGAGTCTGCCGGAGCCGGTGCGGGCACGTGTGGCTGCTTTGAGTGATTGCTTGGTGGCCATGTCAGAGAGGGCGTTGGGGGGTTGCGGGAAGATGCCGGAGGCTTGCGCCGTCGGCCTCGGGGGCGCACTGTGTAACCGTCCACAGCGCACTTGTCAAAAAAATGTTCGTAAAATCATTCACCCGGCGTTTCAAACCTCAAACAGCGAGGTGACCGACTGGCCGTCGCTGATGCGGCGGATGGCCTCTCCCATCAACGGGGCAATGCTCACGACCCGGACTTTTTCCCCGGCGGCTTGGGGCACTGAGTCGGTGGTGATGATTTCCTCAATCACGGACTCACCCAGCCGTTTGTGGCCGAGTTCGCCCAAAATGGCGTGTGAGACGCCCGCGAAGATCCTCAACGCGCCGTTCTTGCGCAAGATTTCAGCGGCGGCTTCGAGCGTGCCGGCGGTTTCCGTCATGTCGTCCACCAGCAACACATCCCGGTTCTCGACATCTCCAATCACGTTCATGGCTTCCACCCGGGTGGCACTGATGCGGTGCTTGGCGACGATGGCCAACTCGGCACCGAGGGCGTCGGCATAGGCGCGGGCCATTTTCACCCCGCCGACGTCGGGCGAGACCACGGTGAGGTTGGTGGCGTCGGGATGTTGCTCGCGGAGGTGGTTGATGAGTACCGATTTGGCGTAGAGATGATCCACCGGAATATCGAAAAAACCTTGGATTTGCGGGGCATGGAGGTCCATGGTAAGGACCCGGCCGACGCCCGCGGAGGTCAGCAGATTGGCCACCAGTTTGGCGGTGATGGGCACCCGCGGCTGGTCCTTGCGATCCTGTCTGGCGTATCCATAGAACGGCATCACCGCGGTGATGCGCCCGGCGCTGGCGCGGCGTGCGGCATCCACCATGATCAACAATTCCATGATATTGTGATTGGTCGGCGGGCAGGAAGGCTGAATGATGAACACGTCGGCACCGCGGATGTTTTCATTGATTTTGACGAAGGTCTCGCCATCGGGAAACGCGGTGACGTGAACGTCTGCGAGCGGCTGCCCAAGGGTTGCGGCGATGCGTTCGGCAAGCGTGCGATGTGCGGTTCCACTGATGAGTTTCATAGACGGGAGGGGCGAGGCGGCGCGAGTGTTGACATTCGGCGGGCGCTCGGCAATAC
>Ga0118677_10007554_pt1 | contig 17886 bp, 14 predicted proteins | sample AliMusrvi5mmetaG_FD_86154 | JGI IMG/M metagenome (GOLD analysis project Ga0118677, IMG submission 86154) | reverse complement strand
GACAATGCCTCTCCTCAAGCTTTTTTCAAAAACAGGAAATACCCGCTACCTTTATGCGCTCGCCGAACTGGCAACTCCCCCGCTCTCGCTGCTGGTCATGCTTTTCAGTATCGCTTCAGCGGGTGCGCTACTACTCCTCGATGGAACATGGCTAATACTTGCGGCATCCTTCTGGCTGATTCTGGTGTTTTACGTCATATCCGGTCAGATACAAAGACGCGCACCGCTGTCGACTTGGCTCTACCTCATAGCTGCTCCGCTCTATATCTTATGGAAAATTCCACTATATGCGGCGATGATACTGAAGAAAAAGAGTACTTCATGGGTTAGAACAGAACGGGAATCAACAGGTCAGCAAAACAGATGAGTTACAACTTCAGAATCTAAACAGTTTCCGTATAACAAGAGTAATCCCTTTCCATATTACCCTTAGAACATGTAATGCATTATCAACCTTTTTACACTTTGTTCCTGCCCTAACCAATTTGCAGGTTAAACCAACTTTCGTTACGCGTAACGAGATTTAACAGACTGATCATGAGCATTATTGATTACTTCGACAGAACCGCGATTATCAATCTTCCGGAACGAGCGGACAGAAGAGCTGAAACCAGGGATGAATTCAGACGAATCGGCTGGCCTATAGAAAATGAAAAAGTAGATTTTTTTACTGCTCTTCGACCTAAAACACCTGCCGGTTTTCCAAACCAAGGCGTAAGAGGTTGTTTTTTAAGCCACATGAACGTCATCAAAAAAGCAAAACATGACAATCTTGCCAATATTTTGGTTATGGAAGACGATATAGCATTTATATCTGATATTGATAAAATCGCTGCTGATGCATTACAAGCACTCGATCATACAAACTGGGGGTTTTTATATCTCGGTCATGAATACACATCAGACCCTTCTTCAGGAACCCGGCTTGAAAAAATAACCGAACCATTATTATTTGCACACTTTTATGCCGTAAACAGTGTAATTTTTGACAGGTTTCTTGAGTTTTTAGAACAAGTGCTTGAACGTCCGCCAGGACATCCTGATGGCGGTCCTATGCACTATGATGGTGCGTTATCAACATTCAGAATGCAAAATCGTGATATTAACACTTTTGCGATTATTCCCAGTCTCGGTTATCAAAGGAGCTCCCGCACTGATTTGCATTCACTATCGTTTTGGGACAATTGGGCAATTCTAAATCCTTTGACCTCCAGAATTCGAAGGCTGAAAAATGCTATAAAAAGATCGACAAAGTAAATTAGTTACTTGTCATTAGAGTCCGATTAATATCAGCCGAGGTACAAGACTGGATCCCAGCCCTTTTTAGCCGGATTTTGACTGATTTAAACAAATAACTTGATTTCAGCGTTTTATTTTGATGCAACTAAAAAACGTCTTAATCTGCATGCCGGATTTATATTCCGCTATAATATCCAATAATGTGATACCACTTTGTTACAGCGCATTTTCTTCCTACCAAAGCTTGCTTTGAAGCTTGCCATCCAAGCCCGACCGCTTCTAAAAAACTGGGTTGAACTCATCCTCGGCACGATCAGAGAATTCCGAGGCCAACCTATCCCCGAAGCGCCTGTAATGAAGTTTCGCGACGGTCTTGAGATATCGATGGGGCATGGCGGATACGGGGGATTCTATCTGCTCTTTCCTGAGATATTTGTTGAAAACTGCTATGAGCCAACACCTGATTTCGCCATTCAGCCAGGGTGGAACATACTGGATATCGGTGCAAACATGGGTTTCTATTCGTGCAAGGTTGGCACTGCGGCAAAAAACGTACACCTGATTGCCGTTGAACCGGTAGAGGGATACTACAAAAAACTGAAGGAGAACCTTGTACGCAACCATATCGAGCATGGAATTGCATTGCATGCAGCGGCTGTTGGAATGCCGACGGAAAGCGTCGCCATAACATCCTGGTTCACAGCATCCGGCGAGCAAAAAGTATTGATGAGCCCACCCCCATCAGGTGCCCGAACATTGACCGAGAATGTCCGTGGGATGACTTTGGCGGAAATCCTTGCAGCGGGAAAAATGGAACGATGCGACCTCATGAAAATGGATATTGAAGGTGCTGAATTCCCAATCTTCGAGGCAACTCCACCGGAAATCTGGGCCAGAATCGATCGGATCGTGATGGAAACACATGAAGAAACTGGAACCAACGATCAAAAACTGCTGGTTGATACCCTTACAAATCAGGGCTTCAAGGTGAAGACTCACCCGATGTTCCTCTATGCCATTCGCCTAGAAAAACAATGATCGGCAGAACATCTTTATCGCTTATTTCAATGCTAAATCCAGTGCACGACCAAGAGCAGCGCCCCAACTCTGATCGCGATCATAAAACTGCTCCGCCTCAGCCGCACAGTTTCCGCGGATAGACTCATAATAGTTGTTATCACTGGCAAGGCGCTTAATGGCAGTAGACATCGCCAGCTGATCGCCACAGTCAACGGTGATTACTGATCGTGGAAAGACATCAATTGCATTACAGACCGTGGTTGCAACTACCGGTCGCCCGGCTAACACTCCTTCAACCACCACACGATTCAACCCTTCAGGAAAATCAGCTGTTGTCGGTACAACAACCGTGTGACAACGCTCATAGGCTGCACGCATCTCAGAGCTATTCAGCTGGCCGAGGACATTAATACAACTTTGTAATCCCCGTCGGGCTACCTCTGTCTTGAGTTCACTAAGAGCTGTACCTCCCCCACAAATATCAAGCGATACTTTGCGATAGCTTTCAGATTGTAAACCTGCCATCACATCCAGCAAATCAAACACTCCCTTGTTGCGTTCTACGCGCCCTGCAAACATTAACCTGAATGGATCAGCATTCCAACTTGGTGTGGCAATTTTTGCAAAATCAGCACGCTGATAAGAACTGCGGGCCTGGAGCAGACTTCCATTGACCGTACCATTGCTCATCTCACGCACCTGCCGTTCGCACTCCGGTGAGATACAAATCGTGGCAACAGGAATATTCCTCCAAAATAATCCGTTTAAGCCCTGCAGAATTCGCTCATAAAGAGCATTAGAACGATAACCGCGTGGCCAAAAGGTGCACTGTAAATCGGTGATTACCTTACTACCAAACATAGCAGGAATTGCCAACAACCACCAATGCTCAAGATCTGCAATTAGCACCACACGCGGACGGTAATACAATATAGTTCCAAGAACACCAAGCCAATGAGACATATAGGTCAGTTTATAATCGAGACCTGTTTTACCGGTAGCCTTATTTGGCCGGTGCTCGACAGTGATGAGGCCTTCAACTAATAATTCTTTGCGCGCATGTGTAGAGATCACTAACGCGGAAAGTCCTCGCGCCTTAATCTGGTCAAAAAACTGCCCCGAATACGTGTCAGAAACCTCTTTTGCGTCATGTTTGCCAGAAATCCAGCTGCGCATCGTGCCTGCAATATCACCAGGACCGCCGCAATAAATTACTTGTGGTTTTAATTTCTGTAACATTTATTTTATTAATCAAAATCAAGAAGTTAGCTATTCATCGACAAACTGATGAAGATGCTCACGAATTCTATTCTTTTATACAGCAACAATATAAATAAACTTGCAAATTCCATCAGTATCAACAATAAAAGCCCTTTAACAAAACCTTTACAATTCTATGCTTCAAGATTAAGGTAGGGCTGATGTTCCGCTATATTCGAAAGACGCTCTCCACCCAGCCATACGTGATCAAACTCGACTGCACCTGGAAGGGTATCGCTTACCATGATTGAGTCGAGTAAATGACTCCTCCTATAAACGATCTTTCATGATGATTTCGTCAAGCAAGAAGATGAAGTCGGGAAAAAACATATTCGAGAGAGTCCTCGTTGAGGACAATCCTGGAAAAGCCGGTCGAACCGAGTTCCATCGGGCGGTTATCGCGATCACTGGTGAATTTGCGGCTCTGCTTGCCGTTGTACCAGTAGACAAGCCTGATTTTGCTGCCTTCAATTTCAAGAGCAGTGATACCTCGTTTACCTATGGCGCAACCGGAATTGAAAACACTCGGGATGGTAAGGTTGTTATAGAGTCCGCTCCGCAGACCGATTTTTTTCCCTTGTTTATAACATGCGTCAAGTTCAATTTTCATTGCTGAAATTTTCATCTCGATCGCTGAACGCTTTTCACTGTTCGCTGTAGGATAAGCCCTGCAGAGCTCCTCAATCCTGAAGTTCAGAAAATCCACTTTTGAGAGCGATTCAAACAACGGCCGATGGGTATGGCCTATGAAAGAAACAATTTTTGCCTGGTTTGAGAACTCGTAAATAGATTTTTCGATAGCGAACCGGCGGCGACTGTTGTAGGCTGTTGAAAAGTTTCTTATGCCGGCAGGCTTTGCGATGTATCGGAGAAAAAAGACTACAGAGCGACTGACTATCGGATAGGTCTCCCACAAGAGTACCGAAGCCTGATGACCGTGAAGAATCAGAATGGTTTCATCACCATAGTGAAATTTCAGAGATTCCACCATTGATGATGCAAGACGGTATTTCTTCTCATCCAGCAGCTCGGCATCGTGATTGCCATAAGTTTTCCAGAAAAAGCCGTTTCGCTCGAATTTGAGAAAAAGATCGTAAAAATCACCCCACTCAGCTATAATGCTTTCAAGGGGAAATTTAAACAGCTCCTCTACATCGCCATTAAGAACAAGGCTGTATTTTTCAGGCAGATAGTAACTCCCGAGCATGGTTCTGACCAGATCGGCATTGCGACGGAAATCGTCCCGTCTGCCACCGTTTCCCATGTGCAGATCGCTGAGAATAAGGACTTTGGATGACTGATCAAGAGTAACGGACTTTGCTTTCTGAAGCAGGCGCTCAAGCTGGGGATGTTTTTTATTACGCAGGCTCATAATCTTTTAACAGTCGGCTCTCCTTCAAACCGGATTATATGTCTGTCCTCCGGAACGGGTAGTTATAATGATATACTTAAAATAATTTACCCTCGCAATACGGTACACTGGTGATCTCTCTCCGGGAATTAAGGAAAAAGAGAAAAAATAGCTTTCTTGTGGTCAAAGCTAACCAATAATAACTTATCAATTTTAACATACGTTTTGATAACTCCTCTACGATTCAGAAAAATCCGGGAAATGCTTCTTCATCGACAGCCTGATCTTACGGTTGTTATGGATAATGTTAATAAGGCTCACAATCTGTCAGCTATTCTGCGCAGCTGTGATTGTGTCGGTATCGGCCATGTGCATGCGGTTTCGTACCGAAAATACATTCATGCAAAACAGAATAATGCAGCTGCCGGCTCAAGTAAATGGACCGCTTTGCATCTGCACCATGATATTGAGACTGTCTACAAAACGTTAGAGGACGATGGAATGCAGATCCTTGTTGCAACAAACAGGGAGGGATGTGTTGATTTCAGGGATATCGATTATACCAGACCTACAGCGCTTGTTGTCGGGGCTGAGTGGGATGGAATTTCGGAGGAGGCTATCAAAGGGGCAGACTATGCGGTCTCGATACCAATGCTTGGCATGGTCGAATCGCTGAATGTTTCTGCAGCAACAGCAATAATACTTTTTGAGGCGCAGCGCCAGAGGGAGAACAAGGGTATGTACAGGAACCTCCAACTCGAACAGGAGTGTTTTGAGCGTTTGCTTTTTGAAGCTTCCTATCCCCGCCTGAGCAGAGAACTGAAAGAGGAGGGCTCACCTTACCCTCAGCTTGATGAAGAAGGCAATATCATACTTTAGTCGGCAGTCGGCAGTGGGCAGTGGGCAGTGCTTGATGAAGAAGGCGATATCATTCATTAAAAAGCTATGAATATGAGGCACGTAGGCACCAGCATTATTTTCCATAACAGCCGTCATGAGGTTTTACTTGTCCTGAGAGATGATAAACCCACAATAATTTGCCCTAATATGTGGGATCTTCCCGGTGGACATGTTGAAAGCGGTGAAACAGCTGCAGAGTGCATTGTACGGGAGATGATGGAAGAGATTGAAGTGAACGTTGAAGGATGCCGTCTTTTCAAGGTCTATGAATTTTCAGACCGGACTGAACACGTGTTTACCATGAATGCGGAGTTTGATATTGAGCGTATGGTGCTGCATGAGGGTCAGATGCTGCGATGGTTTTCGAGGAAAGAGGCGGAAGAGACGGAGCTTGCTTATGGGTTCAATGAGGTGGTCTCCGACTACTTCGATAGCATGAAAAAGAGTGATGAGGGGAAAGAAAGTGCTGAGTGCTGAGTTCTGAGTGCTGAGAAAAAGCAGTCGGCAGTCGGCAGTCGGCATTGAATGCTTCTTCCCTACTGCCGACAGCCTGCTAACTGCCCACTGATTTCGTCCTTTACTCCACCTGCAACCCTCTGAACTCGAACTGCTCAAGCCCTGAAGTATCGCAGTCTATTAATCCAGCACATCAAAAATTCTTTTCGATTTGTGAACTGATCCTTTCGGGTCGTTCGCGTTACCTCTGTGCTCCTTGCAGTGTAATTATCGCAAAAAATAATACTAAAAATCGTTAAATTGAATTGTTTAGAGTACATGTGTTCAGCCTTTATTTAATCGGGTATTAAAAAAGGGGAATCGCCATGCATTCAGATATTATATCAGCATCATACACATTTATTCCATACGCTCTTTTCTTTTGTCTTATGGCCGCAGTTCCCGGCACTTCTGAAAGCGTGCATGCTTCAGCGACTATAACCGATTCTGATGCAATTGCCGCGCTTGACCAGAGAGCAAAAATAGCAGAAAAGGAAGCTGCTACCCTGACTGCCGAAAATGACCTCTTGAAAGCACAGCTTGGAACAATAACCAATTCAGGCATTAAAGGTGAAGCGGTAATAGATAATAAAGCTGGTAAAGCTGAAGCTATGTTGCTTGGCTCGGTGGCTTTGAATGAAATTGCAAATAAATTTGCGGTACAGATAAAACGTGATATTCCAGCTGGAGCTACGTTATTATTGTTTCAATCCTCTGAGTCATTTGATTTCTATGAGTTACGTGTATTTAATACATCATATGACCTTTTGAAAAAGCAGAAAGAACCAACCATTGAAAAAAGCGTCGTTCGATTTTCACCAGCAATTATTGCGTCTATCGGCCCGGTGGCTGATATGGTTAAAAATATGCTTTCACTGTTCAAAACAGATTATGCTTTTTCAGGTGTGGATATTGAACTCGCTGATGAGATGCTTCTCAGTGCACTTACCAATAGCCTGAAGAAGCAATATTCCAATTCGATAACAGTGGAATTGCCTAAGGTATATAATCCAGGCATCTATAAAACCCCTGATACTCTGATTGAAAAACTTGCAAATCTCTCTCAATGGGCGAATGAGACGACAAAAAGAGCTGAGGAAGCAAAGACATTGCTGACTCAACTTGCAGCGATTGATAATGATAAAAAAGGAACAATGTTTTCGAGAGTTGTACAGCAGACAGTGCTTCAAGATAAATTGCTGAAATCGAATACGTACCTTGTCATATTACAGCCATCAAAATTATCCGGATCACTGTATACAAAAAAGAGTCTCTGGTCTTCTCTCGGTTCAAATCCATTTTATGTGATGGGCGGAGCTGTTGCAAGCTATACGGTACTTGACGGCATTTCCGGTAAAGTTATCAGTTCTATGATGCTGCCGGTGCATGGAGGATATCATTCAGTTTCAGATATCCAGAGGATCGTTAATGGGGAATTGAGTACTCAGTAATGGGGACTGCAACTCAAGTGCTGAGTTCTAAGGGAAATCAGTGGGCAGTGGGCTTTGTTGCTGAGGAGGAGGGTTTAAAAGGAGAGGGGAGTTCGTGATGAAAGTTTGCTGAGCGAACGGGTTGATTCTCTTTCGCTCAGCAAAGCACAAGTGAAAAGAGGTCAGCGAATTGATTCGAGAAAGCGTTCGGCATCGACTGCGGCCATACATCCGGTTCCTACTGCGGTGACGGCTTGGCGATAAGTGAAGTCCTGAACATCTCCACAGGCAAATACACCGGGAACATTGGTTTCGGTGGAGGATTTTTTGGTGAGAATATAGCCGTAATCGTCAGTATCGAGCTGCCCTTTGAACAATTTGGAATTAGGCTCGTGACCTATAGCCAAAAAGACTCCATCACAGGGGTGAACGGTGAGCTCACCGGTCAGCACATTTTTCAGGCGAATTTCAGTGACTTTCTGGCCATCACCGATAATCTCATCAATAACCTGATTGACCATCGTACTTATTTTCGGGTTTTTTCGGGTACGGAGCGTCATTATCTTCGATGCCCTGAACTCTTCGCGACGATGAACAAGAGTTACATGAGAAGCGAATTTGGTCAGATAGAGAGCCTCCTCCATCGCTGTATCTCCCCCGCCAACAACAAAGATATTACAGTCACGGAAGAAAAATCCATCACAGGTTGCACAGGCAGATACGCCTTTTCCCCGATAACGGTTTTCCGACTCTATACCAAGCCATTTTGCATTTGCACCAGTAGCAATAACAAGCGATCGGGTAAAAAATTCACGACCATCCTCAAGAGTAAGACAGAATGGACTTCTTGAAAGATCAACCTCTGTAACACTCCCACTGGCAAATTCTGCACCGAATTTTGTCGCCTGTTCGCGCATTTTCGCCATGAGTTCCGGACCCCGTATTCCTTCAGGAAAACCAGGGAAATTTTCGATTTCCGTGGTGATCATGAGCTGACCTCCAGGCTGAAAGCCATCAATAACAAGCGGTTTGAGGTTTGCCCTTCCAGTGTAGATAGCAGCGGTATACCCGGCAGGGCCGGTTCCCATAATGATTATGTCGCGTACATCAAGGTCCATAATTACTTATTTTGATATTGTTACTGTGAGGGGTTTCCGCCCATCCAGACGACTGCGCGGAGGATGAGCGGGGCAACTTGTCATGATGGGCTGTCAGTTGAGATACTCGTCGATTTTCTTTGAAATATGTGTTTTCGGCAAGGCTCCAAGCATCTGGTCAACGACCTTACCATTTTTAAACAAAAGAAGAGCAGGAATGCTTCTGATGCCAAACTTTGCTGCGATTTCTGGATTTTCATCGACATTGAGCTTTGCAATGACTGCCTTTCCTTCATAATCTCCTGCAAGTTCTTCAATAACAGGGCCGAGCATCATGCAAGGTCCACACCATGTTGCCCAGAAATCAACCAAGGCAACTTTATCTGAATCAAGAATCTCGGATTTGAAATTCACATCGGTTGCTGCAAGATATTTTCCACTCATTGTTTCATCTACCGGTTTAATTAGTAAAGGAAAATAAAGATATTAACCATCTAACAGGTACAAATATATCTTCACAAAACTTTAAAAACCCTATAACAAAGCTTAAAAATATCTTAAAACAGGTATAGATGCAGTCGGCAGTCGGCAATGAACAGTCGGTAGTCGGCAATGAACAGTGAAAAGTGCTGAGTGCTGAGTGAAGAAAGATATGAGTCAGCAGTGGGCAGTCGGCAAAAGTCATTTAAATAAAAAGGCCTCTAACGCTCACCTTATTAAACATGTGTTAATGCCTTGCCGTGCATCCCGGCACAGGGGCCGGGATAACAGGTTTAGCGGCGCTTGATGTATCAACCGATATGTTCGTCGATTTTCTTAGCTATCTGGTTTTTAGGCAGAGCTCCAAGCATCTGGTCAACAACCTGGCCATTTTTGAACACAAGAAGAGATGGAATGCTTCTGATGCCATACTGTGCTGCAGTTGCGGGATTCTCGTCAACATTGAGTTTTGCAATGACAGCCTTTCCTTCATATTCGCCAGCAAGCTCTTCAATAACCGGACCAAGCATCATACAAGGGCCACACCATGCTGCCCAGAAGTCAACCAATGCAACTTTATCTGATTCAAGAATCTCAGCTTTGAAATTCTGGTCGGTTGCTACAAAATATTTTCCGCTCATTTTTTATCTGTCCTTTTAAATTAGTGAATGATTAAAAATTACTGCCAATACAATCAATCTGTGATGAAAGTAATAAAAATAATTTATTAAATAAATCCGGCTATCCTGAAATCCGCACATTATCAGGACCCATTATCTCCTCAAGCTTTTCAATGGTGCTTTCGGCAGGGTCGATTGGTATACTGCGGGCAAAGAGTGTGAGTGTTTCAATATTATCACCCGACTGGGCTTTGACTTCGAAGTCGACTTGCGTACCTCCCCTGTTTGCATCAAAAATCCGTTTTACTGCGACAAGCTTTTCGAGCTGCTGCTGCTCGTCAGCATCGATTTTAAGAACAACTTTTTTGATGAGGCCCTCTCTGACCTTTTTTATCGGCACAATCTCTCTGACCAGAAGTTTGAGCATGCCACCGCTTACCTCCCCTTCAGCAACAAGCATCAATACCTCTTCGGGTTTGATAAGATGCCCGTACTGCTCGTAGAGACTTGCAAAAACAGTGAAATCAGCTTTGCCGGTAAAGTCCTCGATAGAGCCGAAAAGCATCTGTTTGCCTTTACGGTCCTGATAAGGTTTCACTGAGACGATAACTCCTATCACTTTATACTGTTTTGCCTTGACAACCTCTTTTGCCTGAAGCTGCAGCGTTGCAAAAGCCTGCCAATCCCTCCGGTATGGTGTGAGCGGATGATGGCTCAGATAGAATCCGACCAGTTTTTTTTCATGGAGCAGTTTTTCAGGCTCGGGCATCATTTCAGCCTGCTCCATATCGGGGTAGTGCTCGGCCTCAAGCTGAGCCCCTTCTTCAGCTGAAAAAAAACCGCATTGGCCCAGCGTGACGGAACGGTTCTGCATCTGCCCGAATTTGATTGCCTTGTCGACATTGGCAATAAGGCGGGCGCGATGCTTGTCGAGTTCATCAAAAGCCCCTGAAAGTATGAGGCACTCGAGCGCCTTGCGGTTCATGACTCTCAGATCGACCGAAACTGCAAGATCAAAAAGGTTTGTAAAGTTACGCTTTCGACGGAGCCTTGAGGTAACAACCGCCCGTGCAGCTCCCCCAACCTGCTTGATAGCACTGAGTCCCACGCGAATGTATGATCGCCCGTCAACATCTTCAACTGAAAAGAGGGCGTCACTTTTATTGATCGAAGGCGGTAGTGTTGATATTCCAAAACTTTTGGCCTCATCGGTCAAGTGTTTCATACGTTCTGTATCACCTATTTCACTGTTCAGAACGGCTGTTACAAATTCAATCGTATAGTGGGCTTTGAGATATCCCGTCCAGTAGGCAAGAACCCCGTACGCAGCCGAATGGCTTTTGTTGAAACCGTAGCCGGCAAACTCGGCCATGAGTTCGAAAACCCTTGTTGCAAGCGTATCGTGCACACCCTGTTTTATAGCACCCTGAACAAAATCGGCCTTGAATTTATCCATGATCTCAGGCATTTTTTTACCCATCGCCTTGCGAAGATTATCCGCTTTGGCAAGAGAAAAGCCGCCCATAACCTGGGATATCTGCATGACCTGTTCCTGATAGACAATGACACCATAGGTCTCTTTGAGAATCTCTTCGAGCATCGGGTGCATATAATCGATTGATTCCCTGCCGTGTTTACGATCGACAAAAAGATCGACAGCATTTCGCTTTTCATCAATTCGAGCATTGAGAGCGCCTGGGCGATAGAGCGCACTCATGGCTATGATATCGCCGATCTGGGTTGGCTGAAGGCGTGTCATATAACTCTGCATGCCGGATGATTCGAACTGAAAAATTCCGGCCATCTTGCCTTCCTGGAAAATGCGGAAGGTTTTGCGATCGTTCATGGGGACTTTTTCAAGCTCGATATCGAGATTGTGCCTCCGTTTGATCATTTTGAGGGTTTCATCGATAACGGCGAGTGTTTCAAGACCGAGATAGTCGATCTTGAGGAGACCGGCTGATTCGATCCAGTTTTTGTCAAACTGGGTGACAACCTGCTTCTCGTCGCTGCCGTCAGAGTTTTTCGCCTTGGTATGCTCCGGTTCATCAAGATCTATTTCATCGGCGAATTTCCGTACTTCGGTTTCGATCTTGTTGGATACATAGAGCGGCACCTGCTCTTCAAGCGGACCATCGGTAATGACAACAGCTCCTGCATGCATTGAAACGTTACGCGCCCGACCCTCAAGAGCCCGGGCATGGGCCATAAGTTCACGGATTTGTGGTGTACTCTCCGAATACTCCTTCATCTCCTTTGCTTCGTTCAACGCTTTTTCAAGGGTGATGCCGGGCCTTGTGGGAACAAGTTTGGCAAGTTTATCCACCACAGGAAGCGGAACTTCAAGTACCCTGCCTGCGTCACGGATGGCAGCTTTGGCGCCAAGGGTACCGATGGCAATGACTTTTGCAACACTCTCCGACCCATATTTTTCAACCGTATATTCGAGAACCTTCTGCTTGCCGACCGGGGTGAAGTCGATATCGATATCAGGCATGGAGGAGCGCTCGGGATTTAAAAAGCGCTCAAAAAGCAGTTTGTATCTCAAAGGATCTATCCTGGTGATGCCTGTGAGATAAGCTACAATACTGCCGGCGGCAGATCCCCGGCCAGGCCCTACTGAGTATCCGAGACGGCGTGATGCGGCGATAAGGTCACTGACGATAAGAAAATATGAGCTGAAGCCCATCTTTTCGATAACACCGAGCTCAAGTTCTATTCTTGACCGGACATCCTCAGCAGTGATTCCATAAACTTCGGAATCGGCATACTTTTCTTTTGCCCCCTCCCAGGTCAGGTAACTGAGGTATTCAAACTCGTTGAGGAAGCCGTCAGGAAGAGGAAAGTGCGGTACAACAGGCTCTTTATTGCTGAAACTATAGGTGCATTTTTCGGCAATCAGCAAGGTATTGCCCAGTTCCCGGTGTTCATCGCTGAACAGACGGTTCATCTCTTCAGAAGACTTCAGATAGTGATTGTTTCCGGCAAGTGCAAGTAGATTCTGGCTGGAAAGTTTCTCCTTGGTTCTGTTGGCAACCATCGCCCTGTAGCAACCGGCATCTTTTCTTTCGAGATAGTGAACATTGTTGGTGGCCACCAGTTCAACGGAGAATTTTTCAGCGAGCGCAATGGTCTCTCGATTGAGATGTTCATCGAAGGGGGTATTATGCCGCTGTATTTCAAGATAAAAGTTGTTTCCAAAAATCTCCCTGTAGTAGGAGGTGAATGTTTCCGCTTCATCGACTGCTCCAGCAAGAAGCGCTCTGCCTATTCTTCCTGAAGAGTACCCTGAGAGACAGACAAGTCCTTCATGAAAGGTTTCCAGCAAGCGGCTCTCAATATGAGGCATTCCGTTGACAAAACCCTCCTTAGCTGCTCTGGACAACAGAATGCAGAGGTTCCGGTAACCTGTATCATTTTGAACAAGTAGCACCAGTGAAGGCGAGACAGGAAAATGGCTATGGTGGTGTGCATCGGTTTCAAGAAGTAAAAGCTCACTGCCGATAATAAGCTTGATGCCGGCTTTTTTCGCCTCATTAAACAGCTCCGGCATATTGAATATTGCGCAATAATCGGTGACTGCAATAGTCTTCATGCCGAGCTTTACCGCCGAGGAAAACAGCTCTCCCGGAAAAACAGGACTGCTCTGCATCGAATAATGCGTATGAGCATGTAAATGAACAAAATCCATAGGTGGCTACCTTCAGTGTTTGATTTGTATCGGAGGGTTATATAACGCTATGAATGTATTCCGTCATACCCCTTTGCCATATGCATAATGGCGATTTACGGGGCAAAATAGTATATTTTTCCGTGATCCGTCGGGGGTATCGATAACCTTGTCATGGATATTTTATACGTGAGCCGTCAGGAAGTACAATAAGGAAGCACCCTTCTCTCGTTCGTCACTATTTTATAGGTTTTACTGTAGAGGCTTAATGGCAGCGTCGCCTCTACATCTGAATGTACCAGCACTGAAACCGTATCGTGGTAAACCGTGATTTCAATGGTTCTTGATCTCCAGCGTACACAGAACGAGAGACTTTCCCATTTTTTCGGAAGCCATGGCTTCAGAACCATTCGGTCTGACTTTATTGAAAACCCTCCAAAACCATAGACAACTGTCTGCCATGTACCTCCAGTAGCAGCTGCATGAATTCCAAGCTCTGTATTTTCATGCAGGTTTTCCAGATCAAAAAGTGCCGTCTTCATAAAATAGTTATATGCCCTTGTACGCCTGCCTGCTGAAAGCCCCATCATGGCGTGGATACAGTGACTCAGAGAGGATTTGTGCGCTGTGCGTTTCTCATAAAAATCGTAGTTCGCCGATTTATCCTCATCGCTGAATGCATGAGGAAACAGCATCATCATAATAAGAACATCAGCCTGTTTGATGAGGCGGGTCGACTGGATATTCCGGTAGTTAATTCCACGGGGAAGTATCGGATGGCCTTTTCGGTCCACCCCCTCAATCACATAATCTTTCAGGGAAAAGTAACCGTCAAACTGTTCAAAAAGCTTTGTCTCCGAATCGTACGTCAACTTGAGATTCCGGCTGATATCGAGCCATGAATCGACCTCATTACTATGCAAGGTTAAACGGGATGAAAGCCCATCAAGAAATACGGAATTGTGTCGACCCATATACTTGAAAAGCATAACAGCAAGGCGGAGGTGCCATTTTACCATAAAATTGGTATAGGCATTATTATTGACATGCTCATGAAATTCATCGGGACCAATGACACAACGGATCTCATAATGCACACCTGTATGAACAACCCTTGAAGCCCAGAACCGGGCAGTCAGAAATACCATTTCAAGTCCGTAGTCCAAGAGAAAACTTTCGTCACCTGTAGCACGGAAATACTTTTCCACTCCATATATGACATCGGAAACAATATGATCTTCCTCCGTTCCGGTATAGATCAGCTGTATGGTACGCTCAAGCTTTGAAGCAAATCGAGGAGTAACATCTTCTCCGGTAGTCGCAGACTCCCAGGCATATTTTGCTCCTTTGCAGCCCATTTTCAGTGCGTTCAGCTTGGCTCCGGCAAGAGTATTATAGCGGTACAGGAGCAGGTTCCGGGCAAGGTCGGGAAAGTTGTAGATATAAAACGGCAGAATAAAAATCTCGGTATCCCAGAATGCGTGACCCAAGTATCCCTCAGAACTTAAGAATTTTGCTCCGATACCAGCCGGGCGAACGGGACCGTTTATCAACAACTGATAAATATTGAATCGCAAAGCATGCTGAGCCTCTGCATCCCCTGTGATGACAATGTCAGCCTGTTTCCATTTTTCCTGCCAGGCGACAAGATGAGCTGATATTTCGTGAGGTGCTCCGCTACGCACAAACGATTTAAGTTTACCAATTGTGCCTTTAAACATCTCGTCTGCCGGCATTTCCATGCTTGAAGAAACTACTGCCAGTTTTTCAAAGACATAGCTCTCTCCTTTTTGAACATCAATGGTAATTTCGCTGGTGAACTTTTCACCGTAGATTCTCGGCTCCCACTTGTAGCTCTGGAGAGAGGGCGACATAAGCTTCCATGATGCCGCTTCGGAAATTCTTATCCCCCGTTCACGGGTTTTCATTTCAAGGTACATAAAGGCCCTACCCCGCTCAATCCTTACAAGCTGAAGATGTTTCAGCATTTCACGAGGGAAAAAACCTCTATTGCAGACCTCTCCGTTCAGACCGCTGAACACTCTAATCGGAGCGGAAAAATTTTTTGGGGTGATTTTTACCAGCAAATATCCCAAATGCACATTGTGCATGAAAACAAGGCGGATCGTTTCGAGGGTTAGAATCTGTCCTGAAGGGTTTTTAAAGGTGGTGATTCGGTGCAGCACCCCTTTTTTCATATCAAGGGTCTGCTCATGGAAGAGTGTTTTGCAGGTTGATAGACAGAATTTTTCCCCTTCGCTCCATATCGACACATCTGTCCACATAGGGCACTTGACCAGTTCTTCGACAGCGGCTTCTGATTTATCGTAAATCCCGCTTAAATACATGCCTCCGGAATGTTCGGGCGGCAACTCCTCAAGGCTTCCCCTGATATTGAGATAGCCGTTCCCGACAGTTAAAAGTGTCTCATTGACCTGGATACTTTTTCGGGTGTTCCGGAAACCCTTTCGCCTCAACAGCCATTGCTCATCCGATAAAGCGAGGAGTTGCTCCGACGCTGAGCCGGGAGATGCACTTTGCTGTAAAGATGGCTCAACCATAAAAATCTCTCCCAAGCGGTTTATCACGCATTATAAGACTTCATCAAAAACGGTTATATATAAAACTTATATAATAAACGCCCGTTTTATAGAATAAGTTTATACAAACGCCATTATTACATAATGGCCATCAGGAGAAAATTCTAGCTGTGTTTTTTCCCTTCCTATATGTCGGTAACGCTTTTTTTCTTATTATTTAACAATATGCCATCCTTTATACTTTCAATAAATTAACTACCATAGCATTTTGGAGCAGAACACCTATAATCAATGCCCTGTCTGTGGCTATCCCCTCACTATGGACAGTGCGGTATGCCCGAGATGCGGAAATGATATTCTTGAAGATATATCCTTACTTGACCAGCAATCGCAAGAGCTGCATCATCAAAGCTTAGAAGAAAAAAAAGCCGCGTGGTATACCCACTGCCTTACTGAAAAGCTTAATTTCGGCACACCCCCTCCGGCAGATATTGCAACGGAAAGCTGCAATCATGAACATGCACGAAAGATCCCATCCCGCACAGATGAAATAGAATACCTTCGCACCATTACTAAAGAGGAGTTCCTGCGAGAGAGCTCAGCACGAAAAAAATGGTGGAATTCCATGACTTCTGACTGGAAAGATATCGTTAAAACAACACTGAAGATTGTTCGTGAACCATCCGATCAGGAGCTGCTCGACTTTCTTGAGACTACGCATCTTCGTTGTGATAACCGGAGAATTCATAATCTTTTACCTGTCAGACTCCTTGAAAAGCTTCAGCAGCTCCGTTGCGATGAATCTCCTGTCGATAATCTTGAGCCTCTCAGGCATCTGGAGAAGCTGCAACGTTTTTATGCTTTCGACTGCGATTTTTCATCCATTGAACCTCTTCGAAATCTTAAAAAGCTGAAACTTCTCTGGATATCAAGCACTCAAGTCCGTTCACTTGAGCCGGTTCGCAATCTTCTCAATCTTGAGGAGCTTTATTGTTCCGAAACGCTGATCAATGATCTTTCGCCACTCAAAGAGATTGTCACGCTTGAAAAGCTCAGTTGCTACAAAACCGGAATTTCTTCTCTTGAACCGCTGTGCGAGCTGGAAAATCTTATCGAATTGGGAATCAACAGTTCAAATATTATCGATTTAACTCCCCTATCTTCCCTTATCCATCTCGAATATCTTCGATGTAATAAAACAGGAATAACAAGTATTGAAGCGCTGAGAACCCTTTCAGACCTTCGGGAATTGAGCGTTGCAAATACACCTCTCACTACAATCGAACCGCTGGAAGAACTTGTAAACCTTGAAGAGACGGCCACCGAGTCCCACGCGGTCCTGAGAGAAGATGGCGTTGCCTTTGGAAGTAAGGCGGACAAGAAGGGCGATCAGAAGCATGGGGACAGCGGCCAGGAGCAGGATGAGCGCGGAGATGGAGATGTCGAACATGCGCCGTTGACGGGAGAGAGCCCATGAGCTTGCGGGAGGCTCTGCGATGCAGGAGTCGAATGTAGACGCGTCCGTGCTGCCGCATGGGCGGGCGGAGTGCGAGAGCCGATGGATCTCAAATAAGCCGGTCGAGTGGTAGTTCTTCTCCAACATTAGTCCTGCCCTTTCTTCAGCAACTTCCAGCGCTGAACAGTGACTCTACGAAACACGTGGGACAAATGTTTGTGCCCCGCGAAGTGTATGTGCTTCCATCCGTACTTTGAACCCACCAAATCCCGGCAGGGTCTACCGCGTGAGTGTATTCACCTCGAGGGCTGTGAGGGACGATTGGGAG
>Ga0118677_10007552_pt1 | contig 17887 bp, 9 predicted proteins | sample AliMusrvi5mmetaG_FD_86154 | JGI IMG/M metagenome (GOLD analysis project Ga0118677, IMG submission 86154) | reverse complement strand
CTCTACGCCAGCCTCAACGAAATCCAGGCCTCCGTCGACCGCGCCCGCACCCAGGCCCTCGGCATCCTCAACCGCGCCACCGCCGAACTCCGCCGCCTCCAGACCGAGCGCCGCGTCCGCGTCGAAACTCTCCCCGAACAATTCGAACCCACGTACCTCGGCATCTCCGACACCAAGCAAGTGACCAAAGGCATCACCGCCGCCGTGAACGCCCAACTCGACCTCGCGAAAATCGAACAAATCAAACACGAGAACGCCATCCACGCCGCCGCCCTGGCTACTTTTCCCCCGATCAATATCGAAAAACTCATGAAACGCTACGACCCGCCAGCCCAAGCCGCGCCCGAAACAAAACCAACCCAGCCGCCCCCGGTCGAAAGCGAACCTCTCCACCGCGCCGCGGCCGCGGCATAACAATTCCGCCGTAATTCCAGGACCGTACCTGAAAAGGACGCCGGCCCACCGCTCTTTTTCAACCGAATATCAGCCACCGGATCCGGGGCGCCAGGTCCCGAAATCGCGGCCCCGCCTACCATGGTAGAAATGGAGAGTTCCTTTCACCCCACCCCCGTCGGCACCGTGCGCAGCCACATCACCGACCCCGTCGACGATAACTGGGGCGGCGTCCTCAGCCACATCGAACTCGACCCCGCGCGCTACACCCCCGACGCCCTGCTCGGCCTCGGCGACTTCTCCCACGTCGAGTTCGTCTTCCTCTTCCACCGCGTCCCGGAAAACCGCATCGAAACCGGCGCCCGCCACCCCCGCAACCGCGCCGACTGGCCCAAAGTCGGCATCTTCGCCCAGCGCGGCAAAAACCGGCCCAACCGCATCGGCGTCACCATCTGCCGCTTGCTGTCCGTGAACGGCCTCTCCCTCCAGGTGGAAGGCCTCGACGCCATCGACGGCACCCCGGTGCTCGACATCAAACCGCACATGCGCGAGTTCGAAGCGCGCGGCGAAGTCCGCCAGCCCGGGTGGGCCGGCCAGTTGATGGCGGGCTACTGGACGGAGCCGCCCGCGAACTAACTCACAAACCCAACCATTACAATGAAATCCCATGCCAGCCGCGAAACAAAACGAAGCCGCCAAACAAAACGAAGCCGCGCAACGAATCTGGCACCCCGAGATGGTCGAAACCCTGCGCGCGCGCTGGCGGCCGGCTCTGCCGTTCGAAACTCTGATCGCCCTCCGCGACGAACTCGACGCCACCCTGCAGCGAATCCGCGGCGAAGCCGGCCTGCGCTCCCCTCTCGAACAATGTGAACGTTGCGGCCACGTCGGCGAAGGCGAACCGCCCCACGTCAGCGTCCGCTCCCTGATCCTCTCCTTCGCCCGTTTCGGAATCGCGCCCGCCCCGGAAGCCCACGCCCTCGAAAAGAGCTGGGCGCACCACCGCAGAGAGCGCCAACTCGATCTCTACGGCAAACCTGCCGTGCCGGCGTATCGGGAAATCTGCCGGCATACCACGAAATCGTTAGACCCCTACCGGTGAACGCTCAGCTCCGTCACCGCATTCCACGTAAATTCCACGAATTGATAAAGCGACGATTCCAGCAATCTCTCCACATCGCTGTGCGCGCCGTAATTAATCCGGTCGGATTCCGTCGAAGCCGGCCCGATCCCGTAACTCGGAATCCCCTTCGCCCGTAACTGCGCCATGTCGCTCGCGCCTGTCGACATACTCGGCAGAATCGTCGCCCCCGGATACATCCGTTTCGCCACCCGTTCCAGCGTCCGGTAAGCCTCGCTCCCCAGCGGCGACGCGGGCGAAAACGGCCTCGTCATCACCATCGGCACGATCTTCACCGCCGGATCCCCGATAATCCGCTTCATTTCTTCATAAAAGGCCGGGATATTTTCGTCCGGAAGCGCCCGGATGTCGAGCGTCGCCTCCGCCTCCGAAGGAATCACGTTCGGACCCACGCCCGCCTTCAGCATCGTCGGCACCACCGAAGTCCGCAGCATCGAATACCGGCTCGGCTCGTTCTCCATCAGATACCGCTGGCTCGCCTCCGCCGTCGCCGGATTCAGCAATCCGTTATAGACCGCCGCCTTCTCCGGTGTGCTCATCGTGGCCAGTTTTTCGAAATACGTCCGCGTGGTCTCGTTCAGCCGCATCGGCGTCTGCCACGTGCCCACCTTCTGCACCGCCCCGGCCAGATGAGTCAGCGCATTGTCCTGCCGCGGCACGGACCCGTGCCCGGATGTCCCGTTCGAAACCAGCCGCACCCGCGCCGGCACCTTCTCCGCCGTCCCGATATTCAGCGCGATCAGCCTGCCGCCGTCCAGCGTCGCCCCGCCGCCTTCCGTAATCGCGAACTCCGCCTCGATCTTCGGAAAATGCTGCGCCACCATGAAGTTGATTCCCACCCCGGTCGGATCGGCCTCCTCGCCGGATTCCGCAAGGAAAATCACATCGCGATCCAGCACCGCGCCGCTCCGCTTCAGCAGCAGCATCGTCATCAGCGTGGCCGTCAAATGCGGCTTGTCGTCCTGGGACCCGCGCCCCCACACATACCCGTCCTTCATCACCGCCGCGAACGGATCCACCGGCCACTTCTCCCGCTGCACCGGCACCACATCCGTATGCGCCAGAATCAGCAGCGGCTTCTTCGTCCCGTTGCCCTTCAGCCGCGCCACCAGATTGGCCCGCTTCGGATCCTGCGCGAATGTCTCGGTCGGAATCCCTTCCGCTTCCAGCACCTTCTTCAGATACTCCACCGCGATGGTCTCGTTGCCGGGAGGGCTGCTCGTGTCGAGCCGGATCAGCGTGCGATAACGATCCAGAATCTCGGCCTTCTGTTTTTCGAAATCGACGCGAGGCGGCTGTGCCAGGGCCGCAACACTGACCAGGAACGCAAGCGATACCAGCTTCATAGTTCTGGACAGAGTAACACGGCATTGTAATCCGGACATCTTAGGTCCGGAAAATGCAGCCGTGCCCGAGGGGTGCCCCGTGAGAACTCTCGTCCTTTTACTTTTACTTACCGCTTCCGCCGTTGCCCAGTTCCGCGCCAATCTGGAAGGCGTCGTCAAAGATACATCCGGAGCCGTCGTTCCCGATGCCACCGTCACGCTGCTCAACACCGAGACACAGCGAGCGCAGAAACAACAATCGGGCGGCGAGGGCTTCTACCGGTTCGCCGGACTCGCGCCGGGGCTTTACACCCTCTCCGGAGACAAGACCGGCTTTCAACACGTCTCCGTGCAGAACATCCGCATCAGTGCTGAAGAAACGCAGGGACACGACCTGACCCTCACGCCGGGAGACGTGGCCCAAACCGTGACCGTCACGGACGATGCGGCTTCCTCGCTCCAGACCGAAACCGCCGAGGTCAGCCGCTCCATCACCACCGAGGAAGTCCGCCGCCTGCCGCAACTCGGCCGCAATCCCTATGAGCTGCTGCGTCTCACACCCGGCATCTTTGGCGATGCCTCGCGCGGCGCTGGCGGCGGCTCCATCAGCCTGCCGAATACCACCGGGCCGGGCGGCTCCAACAACTCCATCTTCCAGACCGAGAGCCAGGTTCCGATCACGGCCAACGGCCAGCGCGTCTCGGAAAACAACTTTGAGATCGATGGCGTCAGCGTGAACAGCCTCGGCTGGGGCGGCGCGGCCGTGGTGACGCCCAATGCGGAGGCCGTGAAGGAAGTCCATGTCGCCGCCAACACCTACACTGCGGAGGCCGGACGCAACGCCGGCGGCCAGATCAATGTGGTCTCGCAAAACGGCACTAACCAGCTGCACGGCAGCGGCGTCTTCAAACTGAACGATCCGGCGTTCAACGCCTACAACAAATTCGGTTCTCCCCCCTGTCCGTCCGGCTTCGCGCCAGGCACCTGCGCGCAGGTCACCGGCGGCCTGGACGTCGGCTCCTTCGGCGGTTCGAAGGGACTCTACACACCTCTTACCGGCGGCGGCCTCGACGGCATTCCGGATATCCAATACGCCCAACTGGCCTCGCCCAGCAGCGTCGCCGGAAACCAGTACAACGGGCGGCTCGACTACACGCACGGCAGCGACTCCGTCGCCCTCAGCATGTTCTTCACGAAGCTCGACACCGTAGCCTCGGACACTCCGGGTGGCAACCGTCCCATCGGTGATCTTCCCTTCTCGCCACTCAATACCGCCGTAACTCTGACTTACACACGGGTCATCACGCCGAGTCTGCTGAATGAGGCCCGGGCGAACCTGACCCGCTTCGCCTCCAATCAGCTCCAGGCCGCGAAGAACGCCAACTTCGGCGTGCCGCGCATCGAGATTCAGGACTACGCCATTCCGGACCGGATCCGCTTCGGCGCGCCGCAGGGCGAATCGACACCGGCGGTATTTACCCAGAACACCTACGAAGTGCGCGACAACCTCAGCTGGATCCGCGGCGCCCATGCGCTGAAGTTCGGAGGCGGCGCGCGCTTCGAGCAGGATAACGATAATCTCCTCGGCGGCGCCCGCCCTCTCTATGTCTTTTCGGGCCTCTTCAATTTCGCCAACGACACGCCGATCTTCGAACAGATCAACGCCAGTCCGCTTACCGGAGCGCCCGCCGACGCGCAGCGCTACTTCCGCACCGAGACTTATTACGGCTTCGCGCAGGATGACTGGAAAATACGCCCGAACTTTACTCTCAATATCGGACTCCGGTGGGAATACTTTACGCCTCTGCGCGAAAAATACGATCGGATCACCAACCTGGTGCTCGGCCCGAACCAGTTACAGGACGCAAAACTGGTCCACCTCAATCAGCTGACCCGCCCGGACCGGAATAACTTCGCGCCCCGCTTCGGCTTTGCGTGGAACCCGAAGGTCTTCGGCGATAAGAGCGTCGTGGTGCGCGGCGGCTTCGGCATGTACTACAGCCGGGTCTATGACAATCTGCTGGCTAACTCCCGCGCGAACGGTCCGGACTTCGCCCGCTACGGCATCTGCTGCGGCACGGCGAGCACCCCTTTCGATGGCGGCAAGATCCTCTATAGTCTCGGGAGTTCCGGTTCCCCGCTCAGTTATCCGGCCAATCCTCAACTCGCCACCGGCGTCGATCCGGTAACCGGCGGCGTGCTCAACCAAAGCATCGAAATCTACGGGGCGCCGCAGAACTTTCCGGCAGGCTACGCCTATATTTACTCGTTCGATCTCCAGTACCAGTTACCGGCGAGACTGGTCGCCGTCGCGGGATATCAGGGCAGCACGGACCACAAACTCATCCGCCTGGTCAACGAGAACTTCTTATACCCGAACAACCCGGCCTTCACGGCGGTCTACTTCGCGACGCCGGACGTGAATTCCAACTACAACGCCCTGCTGCTCGGCCTGAACCGCCAGTTCGCGAACGGCTTCCAGTTCAGCGCGAATTACCGGTGGGCCAAGAGTCTCGATGAGTCTTCCTTCGGCGGTCCGGGCTCGGCGACCAATCAGACGTACCCGCAAAATCTTCGCAGCGAACGCGGCCCTTCGGACTTCGACGTAACGCAGAACTTCTCCCTTTCCGGACTCTATGACCTGCCGTTCTATAAGAAGCAGACCGGCTTACTGGGACACATCTTCGGTGGCTTTCAATTAAACGGGATTGTGCAGGCCCACACCGGCTTCCCCTGGACACCGGTCTCCGGCACGTCGGTGCAGACACCCGGCGGACCGACGCTCGCCCCCACCCGCCCGGTCGCCTATCTGGGCGGCGCGGGCCATGACTACAGCAACAACGCATTCCTCCAGGGCACCAACTTCCCCCTGGGCGGCCCCGCCTATTTCGACATCACGAAATCCGGCTTCCCCGGAATCAGCCGCAATTCTTTCCGCGGCCCGCGCTATTTCGCTACGGACCTGAGTGTCGCGAGGTCGATCCGGCTGCAGAACCGCTATCTGGGCGAGGCCACACGGCTCGACCTGCGCGCGAACCTCTATAACGTGTTCAATAATCTGAACCTCGCGCCGTTCCAGTTCGCGAGTAACTCCGCGCATATCGATAACTCGCTTTTCGGCCGCGCCGAGAATGCCCTGGCCGGTCGCGTCGTGGAGTTTCAGGCGCGGCTGAGTTTCTGACCAGTCAGGCGGCGTGGAAGCCGGCGCGCTCGAGTCCGCGCTGCGCTTCCCGGCTGCGCATGAAGGTGTTCCAGACGAAGCCGGTGCGCAGATTCTCGGCCATCAGCATCGTAATGCCGGTGTCGATGGCGACGACATCCGGGTCGTACCAGTTCTTCAGCGGGTTGAAGGCGTTGACGAAACCGTACCGGCTCCAGGAGCTGCCGTAGCGGCTCTTCATATTTTTTAGGACGCGCAGGGTGGCCAGTGGCAGGAAGGGCAGCGATCCGGCCGGCGCGCTGGGCACCACCGTGCCGTCGATCGGCCCCATCTGCGGAGGGCCGCCCCAGACCACATAGCCTTTGTCCGAGTCCGAAGCGGAGATTCCCCAGAGATCGTCGCTGTAATCCGGGAACTGACCGGCCAGTTCGAGACAGAAGCGCCTGTGGACATCGGTCGCGATGGCCGAGTTCCGGAAGTAATCGGCGTACTTATCGCGCTTGCCCCGCAGATCGAACCACGCTTGGGAGTATTGGTGCACGAACAGCGGCGCCTGTGCCCCGATATAGCGCAGACCGTCGTACTCGAAGGTGGTCCGTTTCCAGGCGTTCCACGCTTCCACGGGCAGCGGGAAAGACGAAGATCCCAGGCCCAGCAGATACATCATCATGAGCTCGCTGTAGTAATCCCAGCGATAGGGCAGGAACCCGGTCTCCGGCGCCCAGCCGTGTGGCAGCAGCGTCGTGTCTTCCGACAGCCAGGTCCACTCCACGCGGTTGAAGATGTCGGCCGCCAGCCGGCTGATCTCGGTATGGCGAAAGTGCTGGCTGCAGGTCAGCACGCCGCAGAGCAGGATCGAGGTATCGATGGAAGAGATCTCCGAATCCCAGATCCGTTCGCCCGTCTTTTGGTGGGCGAAGTGGAAGTAGAAGCCGCGGTGATTGGGCATCGACTTCCAGAGAAAGCGCAGGGTGGCGATCACGCGGTTGCGCGCGTCCGGGTAAGATACATACCCGCGCTTCTGGCCGATGCAGAGCGCGGTCAGGCCGAACCCCGTTGCGGCAATACTGGCCACGATGCCGGTATCCGGCTGGCGCACGTGGCAGCGGTCCTTCACGAGCCCGGTGTCGGGATCGGCCTGATCGAGGAAGAACTGACAGTCGGCCCGTTCGAGATCCTCAAGGAACGCGTCGTCCTCAGGCGAGAGCTGAGGCAATGAGAGCTGCGGCGGCGCGGCGCCCCGCAGACCCGCGGCGCTCACGGCGGCGCCCAGCAGGAATCCGCGGCGAGAGCTGCCGGTGAGTAAACGATCCTTTGCGGTCACGGGACGAGTAGAACCACGCGCGGCACAAGCCTCATAATTATTGATTGTGGAAGTTAGCCGCTCGCGCGTAAAGCAGGTGACGCTCCAGATTGTGATCGCCGTCGCATCCCTCGGCTCGATTGCGGTTCTCGTCTTCCGGGATGCGAAGTGGCCGCGCCGGAATCCGATCGAGACGCTGTCCATCACCGGCGCGGTGTTGCGGCAGAATGCGGATCCGCGGAAGCAGTCCCCGATTGCGAACGCGGAGGTCACGGCCACGGGCGGGCTCTTTGAAGCCCATGCAAAATCGGACGCTTCCGGCCTGTTCGAGCTCTCCCTCCGGCCGAGTCTGCGTTCCGGCGAGCCGATCACGCTGCAGTTCGAACACAGCGAGTACAAGCCGCTCGAAGTGACCGGCACCCGCGACGACAGGCTCTATGTCGTGAGGATGGAACCGGTGGCGCCGGAACCGGCCAGCGCGGCGGGCGCCGAAGCGAAGGCGCTGCCGATCCGCGATGTCCGCGTTCGCTATACCGTGAAGAACCAGACAACTCTCACGGTCGGCAGCGTGGCGAAGCAGTTCGAGGTGGAGAACACGGGGAACGTTCCCTGCGCCAACCACCGTCCCTGCTCGCCGGACGGCAAGTGGAAAGCGACCACCCGCCTGCTCTCGCTGGATGCCGGTCAGGACGATCTGTTCCGGAACGTCCGGGTGACGTGTATCGCGGGGCCGTGTCCGTTTACGCGAATCTACTCGGGCGACCTGACGCGTCCCATGCGGATGATCAACGTCTCGGTGCTGAACTGGTCGGACTCCACCACGTTTCTGGTGGAAGCGGAAGTGACCCGCACGGCCGTAACGGACACGATCCGCCGATCCTTCCCGACCATCATCGGGCAGACGATGACCTTCGCGCTCCCGGCCGCGGCGGAAGGGCCGACCGTGGAGGCGAATCTGAACGGCGAAGAGATCGTCTTTCCGCTGGGCCCGAAGCTGATCCTGTCGTGGGCCAGTTGCAGCGTGGAAGTGGCCTCGGGACAGAACCACACGTACCGGTGCGAACTCAAGGAAGGGTATCAGTTCCCGCTGTGAGTGGCCGTCCGGCGGAACCGGATGGATTACTCTACACCTATGCGCTCGCTTCTTCCCGTGGTTTTCGTACTTTCCGCAATTCCCGCGGTAGCCCAGCCGGGTCCGGCAGTCCTGACCGCAGCCGACTACGCCCGTGCCGAGAAGTTCATGACCTACAACACCGCGCCGCTGGTCTACGGCGCCGGCGTTCGGCCGACCTTCCTGAAAGACGGCCGGTTCTGGTATCGCGTGACGCGCGAGAGCGGCGCCGAGTTCATGCTGGTCGATCCGGCGAAGGGCACGAAGGCGCCCGCCTTCGACCACGCGCGGCTGGCGACGTCCCTTTCGGGTGCGGCCAATGGGAGCTATCAGGCTGGAAGCCTGCCGTTCCAGACGATCGACTTCTCCGACGACGCGAAGACTTTACTGGTGAGCGCGGCGGGCAAACGCTATCAATGCGCGCTCGACTCCTACAAGTGCACGGTGGACAACACGCCGGGAGCGGGCGCCGCGCGGGGCGGACGGGGTGGCGGGCGCGGCGGCTTTGCCCGGTCGAACGACTCGCCTTCGCCGGATAAGAAGAAGACGGCCTTCCTCCGCGACTACAACCTGTGGGTGCGCGATATCGCCACGGGCAAAGAGACGCAACTCACCACGGACGGCGTGAAGGATAACGGCTACGCGACCGACAACGCGGGCTGGACGAAGAGCGATCGCGCGATCCTGCTGTGGTCGCCCGATTCGAAGAAGATCGCGACGTTCCAGCAGGATCAGCGCGGCACGGGCGAGATGTATCTGGTCAACACCTCGGTGGGCCATCCGAAGCTGGAGTCGTGGAAGTATCCGCTGCCCGGCGACGACGTGGTGACGACCATCCGGCGGGTGATCATCGACGTGGAAACCAATAAGACCGTCGCGATGAATATCGCGCCCGACCAGCACCGTTCCACGCTCTGCGACGACATTACGTGTCGCGGTTCGGAGTGGACCGACGTGCAGTGGAGTCCGGACGGGCAGAAGGTCGCGTTCGTCTCGACGTCGCGCGATCACAAGCAGGCGCGGTTGCGGGAGGCGAACGCGGCGACGGGCGTGGTCCGTGAGGTAACTGAAGAAGCCGTGGATACGCAGTATGAATCGGGCGACGGGAAGTCGAACTGGCAGGTGCTGTACGGGACCGACGAGTTTCTCTGGTACTCGGAGAAGAGCGGCTATGGACACCTGTATCTGGGCGACTGGAAGACCGGGAAGATCAAAGGCGCGATCACGCGCGGTGACTGGCTGGTGCGGCAGACGGCGCGGGTGGACGAAAAGGCCCGGGTGATCTATTTCCTCGGCGCGGGGCGCGAGAAGGGCGACCCGTATTTCACGCATCTGTACCGGATCAATTTCGACGGCACGGGTCTGGCGCTGCTGACTCCGGAAGACGCGAATCACGACATCACGTTCTCGCCTTCGGGGCAGTATTTCGTCGACAGTTACTCGAAGCCGGATGTGCCGCCGGTGGCGGTGGTGCGCGACCTGAACGGGAAACTGATCTCGACGCTGGAGACCGCGGATATCACGAAGCTGAAGGCGGCGGGCTGGAAGCCTCCGGTGCCGATATCCGTGAAAGCGCGGGACGGCGTGACGGACCTCTACGGGCTGCTGTTCGTCCCGACCAATGTGGATCCGAAGAAGAAGTATCCGATCGTCAACCATATCTATCCGGGTCCCCAGGGCGGCAGCGTGGGGTCGCGCAGCTTTGTGGCGTCGCGCGGGGATACGCAGGCGCTGGCGGAACTGGGCTTCGTGGTGATCGAGGTGGACGGGATGGGGAATCCGACGCGCTCGAAGAAGTTCCACGATTTCTATTACGCGAATATGGGCGACAACACGCTGCCGGATCAGATCACGGCGATGAAGCAGATCGCGGCGCGGTATCCGTTTGTGGATCTCGACCGGGCGGGCATTTACGGGCATTCGGGCGGCGGGTTCGCCACGGCGGATGCGATGTTCCGGTTCCCCGACTTCTTCAAAGTCGGCATCTCGGAAGCCGGCAACCACGACAACCGGAACTATGAGGACGACTGGGGCGAGCGCTATCAGGGCTTGCTGAAGCGGAATGCGGACGGAACGACGAACTACGACGATCAGGCCAACGAGAGCCTGGCGAAGAACCTGAAAGGCCACCTGCTGCTGGCGCACGGAACCATGGATAACAACGTGCCGCCTTACAACACGCTGCTGGTGGTGAACGAACTGATCAAGGCGAATAAGGATTTCGACTTACTGATGCTGCCGAACCGCGGGCACGGGTTTGGGAATGAGCCTTATATGGTGAGGCGGCGGTGGGATTACTTCGTGCGGTATCTGCTGGGCGCGGAACCGCCGAAGGGCTATGAACTGAAAGCGCCGGGACCGCAAGGTCCCGGCGCGCAGTAGAGCAGTGGCCGTCCGGCTTAGAACGAGAATTTGCCGGACATGACGATGACTCGTCCCGACACCGTACCGCTCTGGAAAGAGCCGTAGATGCTGGTGGGCGGGACGACGGTGGCGCTGATGAAACCGAGCGCGCTCGAGGTGACGCTGCCGCTCGGGTTGGCGAAGTTCGGGTGGTTGAACAGGTTGTAGAACTGCGCTCCCAGACCGAACCGGACGCGTTCGGTGATCTGGATGTTCCTGGTCACGTTGGCGTCGAGATCGGTGTAGCCGGCGCCGCGGAACATGTTGGGCGCGGTGTTGCCGAAGTTCGACTGGGCGGTGGTGCTGGCGAACTGCGAGGCGGTGAAGCAGGGCGTGGAACCGGTAATGGTCTTGGCACAGTTTACGCCGAGCAGGCTGTTATCGAGCAGGTCCGAGAGGAACGAGTTCCCGATGCCGCCGGCGGAATTGATCTGGGCGGCGAGAGCGCTGTTGGTGACCGAGAAGGGCGAACCGGAGTAGGCGTAGATCTTGCCGGCAACGGTCCAGTTGCTGCCGATCCAGCCGGCCATCCGGTTTTTGAAGCGCGGCGAATTCCAGACCAGATCGCCCGTCACCATGTGGCGGGTGTCGAAGCTGAGCGGTCCATAGCCCATGCCGACGTTGGCGCCGTCATAGATGGCGACGTTGCCGAGCGCGTGGCTCCAGGTGTAGCCGAGCTGGCCCTGGAAGCCGAGACCGAGCGGGTGGCGAAACGCCACGATGAGGGCGTCGTAGTTGGAACGGCCGGAAGTGACCACCTGGGTGACCGTGAGGAAGCGCGGGTCCGGGGCGGCGAGAGGAAGGCCGGAGAAGCCCGTGGCCGCATAGCGGCTGGTGGGCGCGATGAAGGCGTTCGCATTCAGATTGCTGAGCGCTTCGTCTTTGCCGTGATTGCCGGTGTAGGTGAGCGAAAGGACGTCCTTACCGGAGATAGGCTGTTCGATTTCGAAGTTCCACTGCAGAATCTTCGGGGCGACGAAGTTCTGGGGCGGCGAGTAGTAGCCAGGCTTGGCGAACGTGGTGCCGGCGGGAAGCGCGGCCTGCAACTGAGCGAGCGTGTAGCCCTTCGCGAAACCGGACTGGAACGCGGCGGCGGACTGATAGGCGTACGACAGTGCGCTGTTGGGGTCGTTGATCTGTGCCACGGTAGCGCCCGCCGTGGTCACGCTCGGCGTGAAGACGGAGGGAGCGTTGGTATCGATGGAGTTGGCGACGCTGACCGCGAAAAGATTCGCGAAGAGGCCGACACCGCCACGCACCACCGTCTTGCCCGAACCGAAGGGCGACCAGGCGACGCTGAAGCGCGGCTCGGTGATGACGGCTTCGAGGCCCTTGTAGGCGTTGTGCAGTCCGGTGGTGATGGTCTGGTTATAAGGGATGTTGGCTCCGCCCTGGTAGGCGGCGGTGCCGAACTGTTCGTTCATGCGGGCGAAGCAGTTATCGAGGCAGGCCGGGTTGCCGTCGCGCTCGAAGCGGACGCCGTAGATGATTTTGAGGTTCGGCTTCACGGCCCATTCGTCCTGCGCATAGAAGTTCAGGGAGTAGGCGCGGATGTGGGCGGCGCCCAGCACCGGGAAGCTCTGGCTGAAGGAGCTGCCCTTGCCGGTGGTGTTGATCTTGCCGTTGGCGAAGTCGGTGAGGTCGTTAAAGGTGTAGGTGCCGGCGAACGCGCCGCTCGACAGGTTGGTCGCGGTGACCTTGTTGAAGCGGTAGTTCATGCCGAATTTCAGGCTGTGACGGCCAAGGGTCCAGGAGAGATCGTCAACGAGCTGCAATTGGCCGACGTTGCGGCCGTTGGGGAAGCCCGCGGTGCCCTGACCGCCGCCGCTGCCGACGCCGGTGAAGCCGCCGGAGTTGGAACCGCCGTCGCCGAAGGAGAAGCGTTCGGGCATGAGCGCCTGGACCTTCGAGAAGTCCGCGACGCCGAAGATGGCGGAGTACCAGCTGGCGGCGCCGACGAAGTTGTTGACCAGAGTGGGCGAGATCACCCAGGAGTGGTTCAGCTGGCCGGAGTGCTGCGGCTGCGTGCTGACCGAGTTGAAAGCCGGGGCGATGGGGCTGGTGCCGGTGGCCTGGACGCCGCGGTCATAGGCGTAGCGGGCATTGATCTTCTGTTTGTCGTTGATGTTGTAATCGGCGCGGGAGATGTAGAGCGCTTCGGTGTTGAGCTGGTTGTTGCCGGAGACGAAGACCTGGGCGCAGGGAGTGGTGACGCCGAAGACGCCGCCCTTGCCATCCGGCGTGCCGGAGAAGGTGCCGTTCGACTGGCAGCCGAGCTTGTTCTTGGAATCCTGATAGGGCCCGTTGCCGTTGGTGACCGCGACGGCGCGGCTGACGCCGGGAGCGTTCTTGTAGAGATTGGCGGCGTCCTGGTAGAGCGGCAGCGCGCTCTGGGGCACATGGGCGATCGCGTAGTCGAGCAACTGCGTGGAAGGCAGAGTGATGGTGGAGGTGGCCGGCAGCACGTAGCGCAGGCCTTCGGTATCGAACAGGAAGTAGAGCTTGTTCTTCTTCACGGGACCGCTGACGGAGCCCGCGTACTGGTGGGCATCCGAGCGCGTAACGGGGTTGCCGGCGAGGGCGACGTAGAAATCGCGCGCGTTGAACGCCTGGCTGTTGTAGTTGTAGCTGGCGTTGCCGTGGAAGCCGTTGGTGCCGCTCTTGCCGATGATGTTTTCCTGACCGCCCGCCATGCGTCCGTACTGGGCGCTGAAGGCGTTCAGAATCACGGCCACTTCGGCGACCTCATTCGCGCCGAGGGTGTTGTTGCTGGCGCCGGAGTTGTTGAGGTTGTTGTAAGGATCCATGATGTCCGCGCCGTTCAGGGTGAACTGAATGGAAGAGCCGGGGACGCCGTTGGCGTTCATGTTGCCGCTGCCGCCCTTGACGTTGACGCGCACGCCGGGCACGGTCATGGCGAGGGTGGTGAGGTCGCCGCCGGGCATGGGGAGATCGGCAATCAGATCGGTGTTGAAGGCGCGGGTGAGATTCGCGTCCTCGGTTTGCAGCGCGGCGACTTCGGCGCTGACTTCGACGACTTCTTTGGTGCCTTCGACGGTGAGCGTGAGGTTCACTTCGAGATTCTGGCCGACCAGGACGGTTACCTTATTGACCGTCGGCTTGAGGCCCGCCGAGGAAGCGGTCAGAGTATAGACGCCGGGCGTAAGAAGGGAAAAGCGGTACTGGCCGGAGCCGTTGGTATTGGCCTTTCGGGAGGCTCCGGTTTCGGGGCTCGTGATGCTGACTGCGGCATTGGGGATGACGCCACCGGTGGCATCGGAAACCGTGCCGCCGACGTCGCCGGTGGTCAGCGTCTGCGCCCACGCGGGCGCCGCCAGGATCCATAAAGCGGACGCAAACAGCACGCCTCGCGCGGTAAATCGGTACTTCCGTTGTGTCATAGAGGAAACTCTCCGAAGCGAAAAATTGCGAACCCAGGGGAAAATTCGGGAAATAGGTCCGATTGTATACAGATTCAGAGGCTTGCACAAGCATAGTGCGTGAGTTTGCCTTCCGGCGACCGGGAAGCGGACTCCACAGTCCTCCGGCGACGCGTCGCGGCGGAGAGACGAATCAATTTGGCTGCAGTGCCCCGAAGTTCTTTCTATGATAACCGACGGGTAAAAACGGGTTTGTCCGGTTTCGCTGAAGACTTCTTTAGCTGAACACTTCTTTGACGACCTCGCCGGCCAGGACGGTGGGCCGTTCGTTGCGGCCGTTGTGGAGGTAGGTGGTCTTCAGGTGGTCGAGTCCGAGCATCCAGAGGATGGTGGCGTGGATGTCGTGGACGTGCACCGGGCGTTCGGCCGCCCGCATGCCGATATCGTCCGTGGTGCCGATGTACTGACCGGGCTTGGCGCCGCCGCCGGCCATGAACATGGTGAAGCCCCACGGGTTGTGGTCGCGGCCGTCGCCCTGCTGGTTGAAGGGTGTGCGGCCGAATTCCCCGCCCCAGACGACGAGAGTGTCTTTGAGAAGGCCGCGCTGTTTCAGGTCGGCGAGCAGACCGGCGATGGGTTTATCGGAAGCTTTGCACCATTTGGTGTGGTTCTCTTCAATGTGCTGGTGAGCGTCCCAGCCGCTGCCGGAACCGGAGTAGAGTTCCACGAAGCGAACGCCGCGCTCGACCAGGCGGCGCGCCATCAGACAGTTGCCGCCAAAGACGGCGGTAGCGGGATCGTCCATGCCGTACATTTTTCGGGTGGCTTCGGTTTCCTTCGTCAGATCCACGGCTTCGCTGGCCGAGGACTGCATCTGGTAAGCCATCTCATAAGACTGGATGCGCGCTTCGAGTTCGGAATCCTCGCTCTTGTCCTTCGACCAGAGTTCGTTGATGGACCGGAGCAGGCCGAGCTGATTGCGCTCCTGCTCGTCGGAGATGGTGGCCGGGGGCTTGAGATCGAGAATCGGCGTGCTGCCGCGGCGGAAGAGTGTCCCCTGATAGAGAGCCGGCAGGAAGCCGGAGTTCCAGTTGTTGGCGCCGCCGAGCGGGTCTTTGTCGTCCGTCATGACGACGAAGGAGGGCAGGTTTTTGTTGGACGTGCCGAGACCATAGGTGGTCCACGCGCCCATGGACGGGCGTCCGGCGAGGATGGAACCGGTGTTCATCTGGCAGACCGAGCCGACGTGGTTGATGCCATCGGCCCAGCAGGAGCGGATGATGGTCATGTCGTCGACATGGGCGCCGGTGTTTTCGTACCAGTCGGAGACCCACATGCCACTCTGGCCACGCTGCTTCCAGGTGCGGCGGGAGGAGCGCAGGTTGTTGTTCTGGCTGCCCTGTGCGGTCATCTTCGGCTTGCCGATGGATTCGGGGATGGGCTGGCCGTCCATCTTCTGCAGGACCGGTTTGTAATCGAAAAGGTCGACGTGGCTGGGGCCGCCTTCCATGAAAAGGAAGATGACGGATTTGGCGAGGGGCGCGTGGTGCGGCGTCTTCGGGGCCAGCGGATCGATGGAAGCTTTCGCCTCTTCGTCGAGCAGGCTGGCGAGGGCAATGCCCGCGAGGCCGCTGCCGGCGCGGGTGAAGAATTCCCGGCGGGAGGAGACGTTCCAGTGATGCTTCAGCTTGTTCAGCATGGCTTTCTCGCGAATCAGTTGATGTACATGAACTCGTTGGAGCTCATGAGGGCGTGGCAGAAATCGACAAAGGCGGCGGCCCGGGCCGGTTCGAGGCCGGTGGGGAGGCGGTCGGGCAGCAGCACCTTTTCGTTGCGCGCCAGGCGATCGGCTATTACGGCGCTCTGTTTGGTCAGGAAGGCCGAGACGTTTTGCTGCTCTTCGGGGCGGGGCGAACGATCGTAGGCCAGGCGGTAGGCGCGGTCGATCTGCTGTTCGGGCGAGAGGCCGCCATCGTTGAGGACGCGGCCGGCAAACTGGCGCGACCAGTCGAGGACGTAGTTGTCGTTCATCATGGTGAGCGCCTGGGAGGGCACCACCGTGGAGAAGCGGCGGGGGCAGCTTTCTTCGGAACCGGGAGCGTCAAAGGCTTCGAACATGGGGTACGTCATGACGCGTTTGACGAAGACGTAGATGCTGCGGCGGCGGGCTTCCGCTTCGTCCTTTTCGGTGGCCCAGGCGGAGTAACCGGCGGTGTTCACGCCTTCGGGGAGTTCGGGATGCACGCCGGGGCCGCCCATCTTCAGGTTCAGGCGTCCGCTGGTCATCAGCATGGCGTCGCGGAGCACTTCGCCTTCCACACGGTGGCGCGGGTAGTGCCAGAGCAGCTTGTTGTCGGGATCCGCGGCGGCCGCTTCGGTCTGCGAGGAGGACGACTCCTGGTACACGCCCGAAAGCATGATGGCGCGGTGCAGTTTCTTGATGCTCCAGCCGTTTTGAACGAAGGAAGAAGTCAGGTAGTCGAGCAGTTCCGGATTGGTGGGGCGATCGCCCATGATGCCGAAGTCGCTGCTGGTGCCGACGAGACCGGCGCCGAAGTGTCCCTGCCAGATGCGGTTCACGATCACGCGGGTGGTGAGGGGATTTTTCGGGTCGGCCAGCCAGTTGGCGAGCGCGGTGCGGCGGCCGGTGCTGGCGAAGCCGGCGGGCGGGACGATCTTCGCGTCTGTGGGATCGAGGATGGAGAGGAAGCCGGGCTGCACCTCTTCCTTGGGGGCGCTCCAGGAGCCACCGGCGAGGACGAAAGTTTTCGGCGCGTCGGTGCTGTTGTCGATCACGGTCTGGGCGAGCGGGGGATGCGGTTTGAGTGCGTCGAATTCTTTGAGCTGAGCGGCCATCAGGTCGAACTGCTTCTTCTGTTCGGGCTTCAGTTTCTTCGCGAGCGCGGCGTCCTGATAGGTGACCTGGGGAAGGCCCTGGAAGGCGAGCAGCGCCTGGTAGGAGGTGCGCCTTTCGGCCGGGGTATTGATGGCTTCGCGCGTGCCTTCGGAGAAGCGGTTCATGTACTCATCGGCGTCGGCTTTGCCGATGGGCGCGACCAGGGCGTGCATGGCAGCGCGGAGGTCTTTGGTCTTCGTTTCCCACTCGGCCTGCTGTTTGTTGACGGCTTCGAGTTCGGCGCCGGTGAGGGGAATGAAATCGTCTTTGGCGCGGACGTTCGCGAAGAAGGCCTGGAGGCGGTAGTAATCCTTGTGGAGGATAGGATCGAACTTGTGGTCGTGGCACTTGGCGCAGCCGAAGGTCATGCCCAGGAACGCGGAACCGACGGTGTCGGTGATGTTCATGAGGAGTTCCTCGCGGCGGTTCTCCATGCTGGGCTGGTTGGTTTCGTCGGTGTAGTGGCGGAGGAAGCCGGTCGCGATGTGGGCGTCGACGTTGTTGGGGTAGATCTCGTCGCCGGCAATCTGTTCGCGGATGAAGCGGTCGTAGGGTTTGTCGTCGTTGAACGCCTGAATCACATAGTCGCGATAGCGCCAGATGTTGGGGCGAATTTCGTCGGCCTTGAAGCCGTTGGTGTCGGCGTAGCGGGCTACGTCGAGCCATTCGCGGCCCCAGCGTTCACCGTAGTGGGGCGAGGCGAGCAGGCGATCGACGACTTTCGCGAAGGCGTCGGGGGAGTTATCGGCCAGGAAGGCCTGGGTTTCTTCGGGGG
>Ga0118677_10007550_pt1 | contig 17889 bp, 5 predicted proteins | sample AliMusrvi5mmetaG_FD_86154 | JGI IMG/M metagenome (GOLD analysis project Ga0118677, IMG submission 86154) | reverse complement strand
GGTGAGTTTCCCCTCCTTAAGCCACGCAACCAGTTGGTTAATTGCTGCCGGAAATTTTGCAGAAAAATCACTGACAATAAACCCCCTCATGGTTGCACTCCTGGTTAGCAGGATAGGCTGAAGGCGCGGGCCTGTGGGCATCTTTGTGTCGTTATATTGAGAAATGGCACCGCAAACTGGTAACCTGGCATGTTTGTTAATGTTCGACAGGACAGCGTCTGAGATTTCCCCTCCCACATTGTCAAAATAAATATCAACCCCCTCAGGACAAGCTTTATGAATTGCCTCTTTCAGGTCATGCGAAGTTTTATAATTGATCGTCCGGTCAAATTTAAATTTTGATTTAAGCAGTTCTGCTTTTCCATCCGTGCCCGTTATTCCGACGACGTTGCACCCCATAATTTTACCTATCTGGCCAACCACACTACCAACCGCACCAGCTGCCCCCGACACCACAAGTGTCTCTCCTTCCTTCGGCATTCCTATCTCGGTTAATCCCAGGTAAGCAGTCAGTCCCGTCATCCCTAAAACTCCAAGAAAGGATGACAAGGGAGAAACGTCGGGGTCCACTTTCATCAACCCACTTCCATCGGAAACCTGGTATTCTTTCCATTCCAGATTCCCAGAAACAAAATCATCCTTCCTGAATTCCGGATGTCGGGAGTCTATGACCTGGGCAATTATTCCCGATTGTATTGGTTTGCCGATTTCGAATGAGGGGACATATGATTTGGAATCATTCATTCTGCCGCGCAAATACGGATCAACTGAAACGTATAGTGTTTTTAATAAAACATTCCCGGTCATCGGATCCGGAATAGCGTCGCTGGTAAACTCAAAATCGCTTAAAACTGGCCTGCCAACTGGTCTTTTCTTTAATAAGATTACTTTATTCATGATTGTTGTTCCTCCTGATTATTTTGATCATCGCCACCATGGCTGTAATAATTTTTTATTTTCCCAACCCGATCTGGTTCATATAAGTCTGGTTGTCCCAGAAAAGGTATTCTTCTGTCATCACACCATCCTTCCATATCCCGACAGTGCACATCGGGAGTGTAAATGACTTGCCGGTTGGCTGAATAAACTTACCATTGCCAACAGGCATAGGCATGGTGAAAGTCCCGGTCATGACACCTGTAACACAGGTCATGTTGTTTGATCCGAAACGGACGGGATGTTGTTTGATGCTGGTGTTGGGCGCATATACGAACATCGCTTTCAGATCTGCGATATGCCGCTCGATCCCTATGGTGTAATGCCCGTCAGGCCAGTTAACCTTAATGTCTTTTGAATGGCTTTCGTGCAGCCGTGCCCACTCCTGGTTGCTAAAAACTGTAAAATCAAGAGTATCAAAAGTTACAAGATTTCTGGCTATCATTTCATTGCCTTTGGTAAGTTCCCTGATTTGATTCCGGAGAGAATCGATGCCTGACTGGCTGACGGAAATGTCACTGCCATGCCCGGTACAACCTACGAACGTTGTCATTACCAAAAGAACTACCACTGCTGTGCAACATTGAATTGCAAAGGATAATTTTCTCATTTTGGATGTTTTTAGAAATATGATGCAAAGGTTCTCCCCTTTATAATGAAATGTGTTACACAAATTCAGTAACTTTTTACATAATTCACACATTCTGCTTTAAATTCCTGTCATATCCGACAGTCTTTTGCCTAACGACGCCATCGGGGTTTCTGCCGGCTGGTATTTGCAGTTCAACCAACAACAGGGTTCCAAACAACACTGGTAAAGGTTGACAATGTCCTTTTCTAAAAAGATTGTCATGGAAAAAACATGTTTACACATGTGTTAAAAGAAGAAATAATTTTGTATATTTGAGTTGCCCTGCGATTAAAAAAACCATTCAAAACGTTCACTATGAACAAAAGTATCACCATCCTTATCCTCTCAGTTTTACTTACGGCAGTAACTTTACTGTATCTTTTCAATCCCCGCGTTAAAATAATCAAGCCTGACCATTTTATCATCAGGGATACAATTTTGCGGACCGATACCGTGTTCCTGACCAAAGTTCAACCCGATACAAAACGTTTACACCCTAGTCCCGTTATTGCGAGGGAGAAAGAAAAAAACAAGGATTCGGTGAATCCATACCGGGACGCTGAATTCACCTCGAAGGTCATTCCATCTGAGGGCTATACTTTTGGTTATGAAATACTGATGAATGGCAGGCTGTTCATTCACCAGCCAAACATTCCGGGATTACCGGGGAACGCAGGGTTTAAAAACAGGGAAACAGCCACCAGGGTGGCCAACCTTGTCATTGACAAGATCAGGAAGAATGAAATGCCCCCAAGCATTACCCCGCAGGAATTGAAAAAAATCAATGCATTGAAATAACGTGATTTCCATTAAAAATTCTGTGTTATGAAAACGTTACGCGAAAGTTTAACCTTCATTTTCCCGGTTATTTTAATGATGAACTTCAGTTTCGGGCAATCCAACTCGTGGATGCAAAAGGCCGGTTTTCCAGGCTCCCTGGCGTACGGGGCGGTTGGTTTTTCCATCGGCCCTGTGGGGTATGTCGGCATGAGCAGCGACAGCATTGATAAAAAGGAGTTCTGGTCATTCGATCCGGTCATGAATGTGTGGACCCAGCGTGCAGATTATGGCGGATATGCCAGGATGAATGCTGTAGGGTTTGCGATCGGCAACAAAGGTTATATGGGAACCGGAATGGATATTGTTTTCGGGTTGCTGAACGATTTCTGGGAGTATGACCCGGTTTTCAATACATGGACACAAAAATCCAGTTTTGGATATTATGGCCGTGAAAATGCTGTCGGGTTCGCGGTGAATGGAAAAGGTTATGTTGCTACAGGATTATTCAATGGCACTTACCTGAATGAAGTATGGGAGTTTGATCCTGGCGCAAACAGCTGGGTACAGAAAAATGATTTCCCGGGTTTGGGAAGGGACGGTGCGGTCGGTTTTTCAATCGGGAACAAAGGTTACCTGGGAACTGGCCACACCACCGGATATTATACAGGCCTGAACGATTTCTGGGAATATGATCCTTTGTTTGATACATGGTCGCGGAAATCGGATTTCGGAGGTGCAGAAAGGTCTGAGGCAGTTGCATTTGCGGTTGCCGGGAGAGGCTATATCGGAACAGGTTCAGGCGCCAACGCCTGGGATGATTTTTGGGAATATGACCCCCAATCCGATACGTGGACAGAAAAAGAGGAATTTCCCGGAGAACCAAGAGGTTATGCAACAGGTTTTTCTATCGGCAACAAAGGATACCTGGGAACCGGGATGTTCGGCACTCCGATTAATCATAAAGATTTCTGGGAGTACACACCCAATGGTTTCCTGTGCGGACTTATACCCGGCGTCACGTTTTGCACGGGGAACACGCTCAGTATACCTTTCACTATTTCCACTGCATGCAATACAGGCAATATTTTCAGTGCTGAGTTGTCAGATTCGGCAGGTAGTTTCAGTCAGCCTGTACTGATAGGTATTTTGCAAGGCACAGGCTCCGGGATGATCACGGGGGAAATCCCGGCAGGTATCCCTGATGGCACCAGATACAGGATTCGGGTGATTTCGTCTGATCCTGCGTCCATTTCGGTTGACAACATGATCGACCTTGCCATTCATCATGCTGTTCCTGGTCCGGCAGCAACCATTGCAGGAACTTTACCGGGCTGCCTGAATCACATAGTCTCCTATGGTGTTCCAGGAATTCCAGGCACCGTCGAATATATGTGGACGATCCCTGCCGGGCTTACCGGCAACAACAGCCATGGAAACATGATACAACTCTCCTACAATACCGGATTTGTTTCAGGTGCACTGACAGTCAGGGGGCGCAATGCATGCGGGAACGGTCCATCTTCCGGTTTAACCCTGTCAATGACCGATTGCGGAGACCGCTGGATAAAAAGGTCGGATGAAGGCTGGTTTTCAAGGAACGGGGCGCTGGCTTTCTCAATTGGAGGAAAAGGATATTGCGGTACCGGTGTCAATAACGATTCCGACAATCACAAAGATTTTTGGGAATATAGCCCCAATACCGATACATGGAGTCAAAAGGCCGACTGCGGCAATTCGGGACGTTCATTTTCAACAGGATTTTCTATTGGCACCAAAGGTTATGCCGGTATTGGCGTGGTGAGTTCACCTGGCTATTCCAGAGAATTCTGGGAGTTTGATCCGTTGATGAACAACTGGACTCAGAAGGCTGATTTTGGCGGAACCTCCAGGTACGGTGCAACCGGCTTTTCTATCGGAAATAAAGGGTACGCGGGAATGGGAATTGAACAGTATACCTATAAAAAGGATTTCTGGGAATACGATCCGCTGCTGAACACCTGGACACAAAAAGCTGACTTCGGCGGTACGGAAAGACAATATGCAACTGGTTTTTCCATCGGATCCAAAGGATACCTGGGAACAGGGTATGACGGAAGTCCGACAAATGACTTCTGGGAATACGAACCCCAGTTGAATACATGGGTTCAGAAAGCCAGCCTGGAAGGGCTTCCCCGGTACCATTCAGCGGGATTTTCAGTAAATGGCAAAGGATACATCGGAACAGGCTACGCGATCAATTACCACCAGTTACAGGATCTCTGGGAGTTTGACCCGCTCCTGGACACCTGGACCCGGAGGGCGGATTACGGAGGTACCCCTCGCAGTGAAGGATTCGGATTTTCAATCGGCAGCAGGGGATATATCGGCTCGGGTGTTGATTTTGATTTACCTGGCCAGGATCATTTCTGGGAATATGTGCCGGCAAATTTCAGCATCGGGCTGCTGAAAGGAATCTCCTTCTGCACCGGCTCCCACTTCACGGTCCCGTTCATCTACCCGGGAAGCTGCAACCCGGGAAACGTTTTCACCGTTCAACTTTCAGATTCCTCCGGGAATTTTACCACTCCTGCTTCCATTGGCTCTCTGGTGAGCAACCTTACCGGTTCTGTTCAGGCCACAATCCCCGCGGGGACCCTGCCCGGAACAAAATACAGGATAAGAGTGGTTTCATCAAACCCCTATCAGATCTCGACAGATAACCAGATCAATCTTGCCGTCAGCAATACATTGCCTTCAGCCACAGGAGACATATCAGGTCCGGTACCTGCATGCGTCCTGAAAACCAATACCTATTCCGTTGACCAGGTTCAAAATGCCTTCACCTATAAATGGCTGATCCCTCCTGGAATCACAGGCAATGGAAGCATCGGCAATTCCATACAACTCACCTGCGATTCAGGCTTCGTTGCAGGAAACCTCATCGTATCGGGTCACAATGGCTGTGGCGATGGTCCTTCGTCCATGCTGGCTTTATCGGCGACAAACTGCGGTGGTTACTGGCATCGACGTGCTGATATGACAGGTCCCGGAAGATATAGTGCCGCAGGTTTCTCTGCTGGGGCCAAAGGGTATATCGGGACGGCTGCCCAAAACATTGATTTTACTGAAGATTTCCGGGAATTTGATCCTGTTTCCAACACCTGGCAACAGAAAGCAAATTACGCCGGAAATAGTACCATTTATGCTTCCTGCTTCTCCATTCAAGGCAAAGGTTATGTCGGAACCGGCATTAAAGAAGATCAATACCCCAGGAAGGACTTCTGGCAATTTGATCCGGTGGCCAATACCTGGAGCCAGAAAGCCGATTTTGGCGGTACGGCCAGGAAAATGGCGGTAGGGTTCTCCATCGGCGCGAAAGGATATATCGGGACTGGGACCGATGGAAATATTCAGAAAAAGGATTTCTGGGAATACAACCCGGTGACCAACTCCTGGAGCCAGAAAGCCGATTTTGGAGGAGCTGCCAGGAAGATTGCAGCAGGCTTCTCCATCGGAAATAAAGGGTATGTCGGAACAGGTTGGGTTGACGGTTACTCCAAAGATTTCTGGGAGTTTGACCCGGCACTGAATACCTGGACCACCAGGGCTGATTTTGGGGGCACGGCAAGGGCCGGTGCCGTTGGATTTTCCATCGGAGGGAAAGGTTACCTGGGAACCGGTGACGACGGTATCTACCATTCTGATTTTTGGGAATTTGACCCGGGAAACAATAGCTGGACGCGAAAAGAAGAATTTGAAGGACTGCCGCGGTCCGGGGCCGTTGGTTTTGCGATCGGAGACAGAGGATATATCAGCACCGGTTCCACCTATGGAGGAGGAGTCGAAAAAGACATCTGGGAATATACACCCCAGGGGTTCTTCACAGGATTCCCGGGAACGAATCAGTTATGTGCTGGGGCTCCCGTATCCGTGCCATTCAGTTTTCCCGGGATCTGCGATGCACCCAATGTTTTCACAGCCCAACTATCCGATTCCCTTGGCAATTTTTCCAACCCTGTTAACATCGGCACCCTGGCATCGCTCATCTCGGATACGATTCCGGCCACCATCCCGGCTGCAACCCCCAGGGGATCCGGGTACCGCATCAGGGTTACCTCCTCCCAGCCTCCCGCTATTGCCACAGATGACCTCATCGATATTTCCATACACCAGCTTCCGCCGGGGCCTGCCGGGGTCATTGCCGGGCCTGCCCTGGTCTGCAACACGAAAAGCGGTGTCTATCAGCTGCCGCTGATTCCCGGCTCACTTTCGTACCAATGGTCAATACCAACAGGGGCAGCGGGAAACGGTAGTTGCTGGAATAACCTGGCCCTCACTTTCGACAGCGGTTTTGTCTCCGGAACGTTACAAGTCAGGGGAAGAAATGGATGTGGTTCCGGCGATTCTTCCTCCATGGTGCTGACTGGCACTGATTGCGGAGATTACTGGGTGCGCAAAGCCGGTATGACGGGTTTAGTACGGTATAGTGCCGTGGGGTTTTCGATCGGGAACAAAGGATATATAGGAACCGGTTATACCTATGGGTATTCCCGGGATTTCTGGGAGTTCGACCCTGTATCCAATACCTGGACGCAGAAAGCGGATTTTGGAGGAACAGCCAGGGCCGGGGCGACCGGGTTCTCCATTGGGCTGAAAGGGTATGTCGGAACCGGGATCGATGGCAGCCAGGGCAGCCGGAAAAGAGATTTCTGGGAATTTGACCCTCAATTGAATACCTGGACGCAGAAAACCGACTTCGGGGGAACCGCGCGATCCAATGCAACGGGCTTTGCCATCAATGGCAAAGGGTATGTCGGAACCGGTTATGACGGAACAACCAGGAAAGATTTCTGGGAATACAATCCTGCATCGGATACCTGGTTGCAAAAAGCAGATTTCGGCGGAACAGGGAGACAGAACGCTTCGTCATTCTCAATAGGCAACAAAGGATATGTTGGCACAGGTTTCGATGGCGGGGGAATTTATGGAAATTACTTAAGGGATTTCTGGGAATTCGATCCTCTGTTGAACAGCTGGATTCAGAAAACAAATTTTGTCTCCGACAGAAGTTATGCCATTGGATTCTCCATCGATGATAAAGGATATTTTGCACTCGGACGCGACCCTGCGTCTTACCGTGATAAAATAGACCTGTGGCAGTACGACCCGGTTTTAAATACCTGGAATCAAAAATACAATTATAGTGGCAATGCATCCCTCTACGCAGTAGGGTTTTCGATCGGGAACAGGGGATTTGCAGGTACCGGTCAGAATTTAAATTACATTGATCCCGTTGACTTCTGGGAGTATATTCCTGATAATTTTGGGGTGGGGTTGCTTTCATCGATCTCCTTTTGTACCGGTAGTTCAATCGTGGTACCCTTTACCTTTCATGGTGCATGTAATCCCGGAAATATCTTTACCGCCCAGTTGTCCGATCTGTCAGGCAGTTTCACTTCTCCAACCGTGATCGGCACGCTGCCGGGAACCATGTCCGGTTCAATTGCCTGCACGATACCCGCCAACACTCCTAATGGAACCAAATACCGGATCCGGGTTGTTTCATCCAATCCTGCCGGAATTTCCGTCAACAACCTGGTCGACCTTTCCATCCACCAAGCCATTCCTCCCGCTGCAGGAATTATTTCCGGAGCGGTACCTGCATGTTTGTTGAAACCGGGCATATTCACCATTCCAACCATTGCAAACGCTGTTTCTTACAAATGGACAGTCCCATCGGGCGCCACCGGCAACGGGAGTACCGGCAGTTCGGTAAATATAATCTGCCAGCCTTCCTTCACTGCAGGTCTTGTAGGCGTTTATGCTCAAAATGGCTGTGGCGCGGGTTTATCATCAAGTTTACCGTTGACCATGACCGATTGCGGTGACAACTGGGTCAGGAAAGCAGATTTGATCAGCGCCAGAATCAGGGCAACCGGCTTTTCAATCGGGAATAAAGGATACATTGGCGCAGGAACTGACAGCAGTGACCTAAAGGATTTCTGGGAGTTTGACCCGGTTATGAATACATGGGCTCAAAAGGCAGATTGCGGGAAAAAAGCAAGGCAACATGCTGTTGGCTTTTCGATCAGGGACAAGGGATATTTTGGCCTGGGTTATAATGGCGCCTACCGGAAAGATTTCTGGGAATATGATGCTCATACCAATTACTGGACCCAGGTATCAGATTTTCCGGGAACCGGGCGAATCGAGGCAGTTGCCTTTTCGATCGGCGCAAACGGTTATGTCGGAACAGGTCATACTACTTTTAATAATTATTTCAGGGATTTCTGGGAATACAGCCCGGCAACAAATACCTGGAACCAGAAAGCAGATTTTGGCGGAACAGGCAGATATTCGGCAACAGGTTTTTCCATCAACAACAAGGGTTACCTGGGAACCGGATTTTCTGATGGTTACGTTGAAAAAAATGACTTCTGGGCATATGATCCCTCACTCAACAACTGGACACAAATAGCCGATTTTGGCGGTGAAGCGCGAAGAGGCGCTGTCGGATTCTCCATCGGAGGCAAAGGATATACCGGAACTGGCTTTAGAAACAACAATTATTACTATTCCGATTTTTGGGAGTACAATCCCGATATGAATACATGGATCCGCAAGGCAGACTTTGCAGGAACCCCAAGGACATATGCAACCGGCTTCGCGATCGGCAACAGGGGTTTTATCGGCACTGGTGCCGATCAATCATCAACGCGCAAAAAAGATCTCTGGGAATATACACCGGATGGATTCAGGCCGGGACTATTGGCTGACAATGCCTTCTGCGGAGGTTCACAGATTGGGATACCATACACGGTTACAACCCCCTGCACACCAGGTAATGCATTTACTGCCCAATTGTCTGATTCCCTTGGTAACTTCACCAATCCGGTTAACATAGGCATGCTGACTACGAAATATTCAGATACGATCCGGGGAATGTTGCCAGCGGTAACATCGAACAGCGCCAAATACCGGATCCGGGTGGTATCCTCCTCCCCTTCTTCCACATCAACTGACAACTTATATGACCTGTCACTGTTTGCCCCTACCCTGGCAGGTTTGGTAAATGGTAGCAAAACAATTGCCCTCGGATCGCCCACCGATACATTAAGGATAAATGGCTATACAGGGAATGTCATCAAATGGCAAAAACAAGTGAATGGCAATGGTTTCAGCGATATTTCCCAAACGGCCGGATTGGTCTGGTACCTGGAAACCCCCACGCAGGCAGGGACCTGGGAATACCGGTCCGTTATAAAAAACGGTTCATGCAGTACCGAAATATCCACCCCGGCTGATATTGCGGTAGTGCAGGGACCTCTTATCAGGTATTGGAACGGGAATATTGATGATAAGTGGTACGAAGCTGGCAACTGGAGTCCGACAGGAGTGCCAGGGGCGCTGGATGATGTTGTCATTCCTGCAACTGCACCGCACATGCCTGTTGTGAGGTGGCAAGGTTACAGTTGCAACAACATGCTTATCCGGTCAGGAGCTGCCTGCACTTTGAACCCGGGAATAGTTCTGACGGTTAATGGAATTTTAACCATTGAAGGTCAATATTGACACGCCGATCCTCAGCATGAAAAACGCTCATTTACTGCTTATTGGACTCAGCTAAGAATCAAGCACTTGGTGTTCCTTTCGTTATTTGGTCACCCCGCCGGCTATTTTGCCATATTCGGTATCATTTGGCTCCCAAAGTTCAACTTTATTTCCTTCGATATCGAGAATATGAACAAATTTTCCATATTCAAAAGATTCGATGGAGTCAAGTACCTCCACTTTGTCAGCCTTCAGTTGATCGACAAGTGTCTGAAGGTTTTCAACCCGGTAATTGATCATAAAGTCCTTTATGGATGGCTCGAAGTATTTTGTTGATTCTTTGAACGGACTCCACTGGGTAAATCCTTTTTTAGTTGTGTCGGCCCCCTGCCTCCATTCAAATGTTGTCCCATATTCATTGGTGTGAAGTCCGAGATTTTTGGAATACCACTCCCTCATCATTTTCGGGTCTTTGCATTTGAAAAAGATGCCGCCGATACCGGTTACTTTTTTCATTGTCACTGTTTCAGGGTTAGTTGACACTATCTTACTCAGCGCAAACCCAGCTCCAAACGTTGCAACGAATGCAACAGTTACCAGGATTGGTTTCAGAATTCTGTTTTTCATTGTTTATGGATTAAGTAACAAACGCGATCCGTTCGACAGGCCAAAGATATAAAACAATTTACCATAGAGCGCACTGACTGCATCAGCCGGGGTTGTCGATTGCGTTTACCCTGAATCATTTTCCCCTCCTCTGCACTATATGGCAGCAAGGGAGTTATCAGGGAGTTATCAGGGTGTTACCAGGGAGTTATCAGGGTAAACGGATACGGAAAGTATATTGCGTGGATATGGAAAGTATATAGCGCGGATATGGAAAGTATATAGCGCGGATATGGAAAGTATATAGCATTGATCCCGGAATCATACGGAATGGATATAGCGGTTATAGGGAAAGTATACAGTGGTTATCCCGTTGGATGACCATGCAGGCAATCCTAGTGGATAAAAACTTTCCTGCTGAAGTTCCGGCTTTTTGTAACCAGGGTGACTACATAACAACCGGCAGGCCCGTGAAGGTCGATCCGGGTCATTTGAGCAGTGATCTCTTTTTCCGCTATTTTCTGACCCACAACATTGCAGACAACAACAGTTCCTGACATATCCCGGCCAGAAATATTGTTGACGTATACCGAATTATTGAATGAAAAAATGGTAAAATCAGGCTTGCTCCCGTTAGTGCCGATCCCGAAAGGCCCGCCAAAATGAAGGTGGAAACGTTCGGGAGCATCCCCCGGATTTGCAGAAAATGTGTAGGCTGGATTGCTTTTCAACTCCTGGGTATTGCCAGTTTTAAGATCCTCAAGTAGAATGCTTTTCGCAACAAAGAAATTGCCGATCCCTGAAACATCAAGTGTGTAGGAAGCATCAAACCCGGCCTTGACCCCGATTGCAACAACAGTATTTTCGTTGACCGATCGCAGCCGGTCGATGGAGAAATTTCCACCATCCTTGATCGAGTATAGCTCTGGCGCTTCGGTGTTCATGCTCCAGAATTTCGAAGATCCTCCATTGGCAAAGGTTGAATCAACGGCAACAATCATTTCATCGCTGTAACTGATTTCCGGGGTTATAAGGTTAAACCTGAGCACATTTTCAGGATCCATGCTTTCCTTGAGCCAGTTTTGGGTAGAGTGTGTTTGCGCTGCGCTGGTCATCGTAAGGGTACCTTCTGTGGCTGCCTTCACGAAAAAGGCCTGCATCGGTGCTATGTTTCTTGATACCGAATTGGTTCCGCTGCTTCCTGATGCGGAATTGATGACCCCATAGTTGCCTTTGGCATCATTGTAAATCCACATGTCGTAGGTCTCCGTTCCGCTGGGAACCAAATTGGAGCGGGTCCAGCCCGAAACAGCCTGCCAGTCGATGGATGATGGAAAGGGATTACCCACAAGATGCCATGGATTTACACCTGCAATCATCGGTTTTTGAACAGAAGTCGAATTTAAAATACCCGTAAAAAGGTGTGTTTCAGGAGATCCCGTCGCTTCATTCCAGGCGTTATAGTATGATGCAAGATACCCCCTACCGACTTCGAATAGTGGTGTACCCAACCCGAATCCAGCCGAACTTCCGGTTTGATCGACAGGCCAGGAATTGTAGGTTCCGTTATTGTCCTGGCGAAGATTTACCCAGTAAAGTTCTGATGTCGTATTCGCATTTGGGTTCCAGTAATAGAAATCCCATGACCAGGGTGCCGGTCCAAATGTATTGCCGGCAGGCACGGGTGCAAATTCCGGCCAGATTGGCTGTGTGGCGGCAACAGGGGACGACAGGAAATGCCATTTAAAATTATTGGGGATATACCGTTCTACCGTTCCGGAAACAGAACCGGTTGTATTGATCAGCGACCCTGTACCGGTTGCATCCGAATGGATTATGAGCCCGCTGTTTCCTCCATTGTTGGAGATTGTTCCACTTACGGTTAGATGTTTCCCGGCAGCGATGCCGAATTTCTTGCTGCTGTTGATGGTCAATGTACCCGAAACAGTGGTCAAAGAACTATTTGTCAGGGTTACACCAGCAGGATTATCGCTTATTAAGTTGTTAAATGTTGTGGGCACAGTACCGCCGATCAACTGAGGCGCAGTTCCATTGAAGGTGATTGTGCTTCCTGCAGAAGTAAATGTGCCGTTGTTTGTAAAGTTTCCGGCGATGGAATGAGCGAATGTCCCGGCATTGAATGTTGTGCCCGGTTCAATCGTAAAATCTCCTTTGGCTGTAATTGCAGCAGTAGCAGTAGCAGAGGCAAGACCAGAAATGGAAAAATCTCCTTCGATGTTCAAGGCAGCAGAAGGTATTGTTTTAGTACCACCACCACTGAGAATAAGATTGTGAAATCCGGCCGGAGAACCGTTGGGGATTATAACTGTCTGATCAGCGGCCCCATTGTAATTAATGGTATTGTGATTAGTTGCGGCATTCAAAATGCCTGTTGTTGAAAGTGCCAGGGCGCCTGCAATACCCATAAAATTGTCTGCACCAAGTGTTAATGTCGCACCATCAGCAACAGTTATATTGTAGAAATAAGTGGGATTGGTCATGGAAGCAGTTGAATTGGTAAACTTTACCGTACTGGTCCCAGCATTGAATGTTCCCAGGTTCTCCCAGGCACCTGCAGCACCATCAATGGTCAGCACCGTTCCAGTTCCTCCATTTAAAATTCCACCGGATTGAATATCGATTGACCCGATTGTAGCGGACTCAGGCAAAACGGGATCAAAATCTGTCGTGCCCGCATCAGGAATAACAACGTGGTTGCCCGAAGCAGGAATGTTCCCACCCACCCAGTTAAACGCTGAATTCCATTCGGTGCTTTGTCCGAGCCATGTAAAATTATCGGAAGTGTTGGCTCCAAGTGTCCAATATTTATTATCAAAGCTACCTTTAGCAACATAAGTCAGGCTCAGGTTGGCTAACCCTACCCAGTTTTGGGAAGTACTGTAATCAGAATGCCCATGGTCATCCACATGATAAGTTGCAGTTGGATTGTGAATGTCAAATAAATCTAAACTGCCTTCAGCAGAGCCATTGAGTTCACTGTCCAAATAATGAAGGTTCATGGTAACCATGGTTGCACTTGTGCCTGTGGTTTGTATAAAATCGTAATAACGGTGTATCGAATTGGGTTTCCAGCTAAGATCGGAGGCTGTCAGAACTATTTTACAACTCATCTCCGTCGGCAGGGTTCCGCCTGATGCCAAGTTTATGGTAGTAAACTGGTTTCCGAAAGTATAGGGTGTGTTAGCAACGAATGATGTCCGTTTTACGATTCCTGTTACATCTCCGGTACCGGTAGTGATCGCTGATCCACCCATGCTGAGGGTATTTGCTCCTAAATCAAGACATCCTTTGTCACTCGCAGGATTTGATGCAGGCAAATTGAGTATGCCATTCACTGTAAGATCTGAATTGGAGGTTACACCACCTGTGCCACTGATGGTTAAATTATCATATGTCCCTGCCACAATGGTTTGGGCTGTATTTCCTGAAAACTCAATGGTTCCTCCCCATGTTTTACCAGTTGGAAATGGTGTGGATGAGCTGTTCTGCGTCCGGATAGTTCCTGAACTGGTTATGGTTCCGGCCACCGAAGTCAGTTTATTGGTTGCAAGATTGAAAAAAGCACCTGACGCTAGTGTTAAATTTCCTGCTATTATGCAATCGGTCGAGGTTCCCAGCGTTATGTTGGCAGTAGTATTGGTGATTGCCACGTTATTGAAGGTGATTCCGGCAGCAGAGGTGATCGTCTGCAAAGAAGTGCCATTGAATGTTATCGTACCGGTTGATGGCGTAAGTGTTCCGCCATAGTTGGCAAGGTTGCCGGCTATCGTATGATTGAACGAACCCAGGTTCAAGGTTGTTCCCGTACCAATGGCAACATTGCCGCCAACCGAAAGGGCGGCTGTGGCAGTAGCCGATGCGCTTCCTGCCAACGTAAAATCCCCGGCAACCGTCAAAGCGGTTCCCGGCAGTGTTTTGGTGCCGTTTCCGCTGAGGATGAGGTTGTGATAGCCGGGTGTCGAACCGTTGGGAGAAATGACCGTCTGGGCACCAGAACCATTGTATTCAATGGTGTTGCGGTTATTAGCTGCATTCAAAACTCCCGTCGTGGAAAGCGAAAGGGTTCCGGCAATGCCCATGAAGTTATCTGTACCCAACGTCAGTTTTGCTCCGTCTGCCACCGTAACATTGTAAAAATAGGTGGGGTCGGCCATCGTTGCCGCGGAATTGGTGAATTTGATCGTGCTTTCACCGGCATTGAATATACCCAGGTTCTCCCATGAACCTGCAGCGCCATCAATGGTCAGAACGGACCCGGTTCCCCCATTTAATATGCCACCTGCTTGAATGTCTATGGATCCGATCGCAGCAGTTGCAGGAATAACAGGATCAAAATCTGTTGTGCCCGCATCAGGAATAATCACGTGATCACCCGAAGCAGGAACAACCCCTCCCACCCAATTGGAACCTGAAGTCCAATCGGTACTGGCACCGATCCAGGTGAAGTTGGATTCAGTTGAAGTGCCAAGGGTCCAATACTTAGAATCAAAGGTGGTTTTGGCAACATAGGTTAAACTCAGATTGGCCAACCCTACCCAGTTCTGGGAAGTATTGTTATTGGAATGTCCATGGTCATCCACATGATAAGTTGCAGTAGGATTGTGAATGTCAAATAAATCTAAACTGCCTTCAGTTGCTCCGTTTAGTTCACTGTCCAAGTAGTGAAGGTTCAGAGTAACAAGGGTTGAACTGGTGCCGGTGGTTTGTGTAAAATCGTAATACCGGTGGATTGCATTGGGTTTCCAGCTGAGGTTCGATGAAGTAAGCACTATTTTACAACTCATCACCGTCGGCAAGGTTCCGCCTGCCGAAATGTTCACGGTCGTAAACTGGTTCCCGAAAGTATAGGGTGTGTTAACTACAAAAGAGGTACGTTTGACGATCCCTGTGACATCCCCGGTACCAATCGTAGTGGCTGATCCGCCCATGGTGAGGGAGTTTGATCCTACATCGAGGCACCCTTTTACATTGGAGGAATTTATTGCAGATAAATTCAGGATTCCATCGACTTCAATGTTTGAGGTGGATGTTGCTCCACCGGCACCACTGATGGTTAAATTGTTATAAATGCCTGCAACGGCGGTTTGAGCGGATGTCCCGGCATATTCAACGGTGCCGGTCCAGTTTTTTCCAGCCGGAATCGGGACAACGCTGGTGGAAGTTGGCACACCAGTTTTAATAGTTCCTGTATTGGTAATAGTACTCAGGGTGCCTGATAAAACAAAGGCCGAAGTCAAATCGAGCAGGCTCGCATTGCTAAGGATTCCATTCACCACCAGGCTGCCCCCGGCGGTTTTGGTTCCTGTTCCTGTTGATGTGAGGTTCTGGTAAGTTCCGGAAACAATTGTCTGGCCTGAAGTCGGGGCATTATAAACCACCGTGCCGCCCCAGCTTTTACCGGAAGGGAAGGGTGTGGAGAATGTGTTTTGGGTGTTGATCGTGCCACTGCTGGCGACCGTGCTGAGGGTTCCTCCAATGGCGTAGGTTCCCATATTCAACGTTTCCCCGGCCGCAGTTGTCAGCGTGCCATTGACCAGGATATTTCCCGTAATGGTTGTTGTTTGGCCCGTCGTAGTATTTACGGTGAAATTGTTAAACAGGTTTGTTGTACCTACAGTGGTTTGATCAATGCTTAATCTCGGACTTAATAATCCATCAACGACAAGGCTGCAGTTGCTTCCGCCGGTCAAACCTCCTTCAACAGTGTTAACAACCAAGCCCCGTACCCAGAGGGTCCCCCCGGAGCCAATGGCAAGTTTGCCTGCTGTAAAAGTTAGTATCCCGTTATTGTTTAAAAACAAACTGTTTGAAAATGAAACTGTTCCGGGACTATTGATGGTAAGGCTTTTCAAAATATTCGTCGAACCGCTGCCCGACTGGTCGAAACTCAGCGTAGGGGTGCCGGTTACGATCATACTGGCATTGGTGTTGCCCCTGATCCCATCCGTTACGGTATTGGTCACTGTGCCATTCAGGGTAAGAACTGCAGTGGTTCCCAGTACGAGTTTGCTTGATGTAATGGTCAGGTTGCCCGACACCGTTATCGCCCCGTTCAGGTTGACCCAGGCACCATTAGCCGTGGAAACGGTGAGGTTGTTAACGGTGTTGTTGAAGAAAGTATTCGCAAGGATCGACTGGCTGGAATTCGACTTATAAACTACAGTTCCGTTGGTAGCATTGCAGTTGTTGCTCGTGGTCGAAAGGGTCCCGTATAACTGCAGGGTTCCCCCGGAGGCAATGGTGAGGGATGCAGATGCCAGGACCTGAACATTGACAGCATTTGCTGTCACCGAATTGTTAATTACCGGTTTGTTGGTCACATTTGGAATGACCACCATGGAAGGGCTTGTCCCGCTGGAGACTACTCCGCCAGACCAGTTTCCTGGTTTATTCCAGTCTGTATCCGTATTCCCGGTCCAGTTGTCGGTTGCAATGCCGTAATAGGCCAGCTGGTTGTTATTCATGCTGGCAAGGTCGGCAGATCCCATGGCAAGGGCATAGACGGTTAATTCGGAAACAGAGCCTATATAATAATTGGAGGTGGGAGTATAGAATCCGATGTTCATTAATCCCAGGTCGGTCAGATGTGACCCGGAACCGCTGGTTAATGTTCCAAGAAATGCACCATTGTGATACATCTGGCTTGAGCTCATGGTATTTTTCACTGAAGTATGCAGTTCCAGGTTATTGGTGGCCGCCACCTCAAAATTCTGGTCATTGCCGTATTGGGCTACGGTATACTGGCTTGAACTCCTGTAACCGTAATGCATGATGGTATTGTTCGGTCCGTTTCCACCGGTAGTGCATAAAACGAACTGGTAGGTCGTAACAGATGTGACATCCGCGCTTACGATGTTCTGTGTATAAAGGGTATTGGTAAGCCAGGAAGCGGCGGTGGCCGTTTGCAGGTAGCTATTCAAAGAGCCTGAAAATTCAACTGCAGGTTTGCCGCTTGTGCCGGTATTGAGTACACCATTATTCACAATCCGCGGTTGGTTGGCGCTCTTGGGTTGCATCATGTCATGCTGGTAGCCGCTTTGGTCGTACCAGGCAGAAACAAAGACCGAGTAACCGGTGAAAAACGCACTGAATGTCATGGTACCGGAGGCTGTCCTGTACAATGAGCCTGAAACGGCTAAACCGGCTTTCTGCTTTAATGTAACTGTATTCGCATTGGTTACGGAAGCAATCACCCCCAATGTAATATTATTACTATTGCATATCAGGACTTTATTAACATCCCCGGAGGTAAAATTAGTACCAGTGCCGGTAACCTGGTCGGTTGTAACCCTGAAGGAGGTGCCGGCTGCCGTGGAAACCGCATCTGTGATGTTTACATTTAACCGGGAAGCATTGCGAATGGCAGTGACGGTGCCCAGATAGGT